>Ga0224508_10000392_pt1 | contig 43396 bp, 53 predicted proteins | sample SF_Jan12_sed_USG_4_FD_170157 | JGI IMG/M metagenome (GOLD analysis project Ga0224508, IMG submission 170157) | Sediment microbial communities from San Francisco Bay, California, United States - SF_Jan12_sed_USGS_21 | ecosystem: Environmental > Aquatic > Marine > Sediment | place: USA... | reverse complement strand
GCACTCTCGCGGGTGGTGAGCGAGGGCGTTTCCCCCTCACAGGTGCCCGATTCGCTTGTGCGCATGGAAGAGGCGGCCGCCCTCTTGGAAGCTGCCGGGAGGGGGGGCGGCGGCCTCCTAGATTGGGAGAGCCCGCTCGAAAGACCACTTGGATGGTTCATGGGCGGTCCAGAGTTCGATATCTCGGATGACACGTTCCAGGAAATGCTCGCCACCGGTGCGTTGAGAACGTTGCAGCATCCCGAGTTGCGGTCAGCCATCTTGTCCTACTACCGCACGGCCGAGGACATGGGCGACAACGTGATGCACGACGAGGCGTTCGTGGCCGCCTTCACCGCACTCCTACTCGAATCGTCTGTGGCGATTATGGACCCGTTGGACCTTGAGCAGCTGGCTGCTCTTGTTCGTCAGGACGCCCGCTTGGCGGCCCAAGTTCGTCAGGCCCTCACCGCTCTCCATTTTCAGACGCTCGGCCTGGGGTTGATCGAGGATGCTCGAGGCAGCCTCGATTCAGCACTGGCGCGGCAGGTGCAGCGCTAGCTAACAAGCGATTGCTGTTGACGGCCCGGCAGTAGTCTCGCGCGCTCCGCGCGCCCCGCCTACGATGACCGCAGCAGAATCGCATATCCGTTAGGCAGAACCCGAGGGCGACCTGATGACAGAGCCACCTGAGCTCAGTGCTGGACCTCGACGGGGTCTGATGGCCCGATGGGCGGCAGAGGTGTTCGTCATCGCACTCGGCATTCTTCTCGCCTTCTCCGTTGATGCCACTTGGAACAACCGGCAGGAGTCGGAACAGGCACAGCTCACACTTGAGGCCCTGAAGGAAGAGTTCGAGGCCAACGTCGCCTCGCTGCGTCGAACCGCCTCGGCACACGATGGCGTCGCGCGGGCAGGCGATCAGCTTCTGGAACGAACCGGGCCGGCCGCGTCCAAAACGGCCGATGTCGCGCGCCTCATCGGGGAGGTTTGGGCCCCCCAACACGTTGAGCTGGCTTCGGGAGCGATTCAATCACTGCTGTCGAGTAACGACCTAGCACGGGTACGAGATTCGCAACTCCGTCGAGCGCTAGCCGGATGGCCGAACAAGGTCGCAGCGGTGGTCCGCATAGAGGATGCGCTGCATACGAGTTCGACGACGCGTCTCATCCCAACGATCCAACGGACGGTACCTCAAATTCACATAGAGCTCATCAACGGATTCGTGCAGAACCCAAAGTTGAGGGAAGAGTTTGTGGCCGCGGTCGAGCCGAGTCGCTTCGATGCGAACTTGGCTCTCTTGCTTAGAGATCTTGAGTTCGAAAATGCGGTGCTCCACCGCATGACCGTCTCAATGATCGCCCGAGACCGGACCGTAGAGCTGGCCGATGAAGCCGCGCGCATCTTGAGCATGGTCGAAGACGGATTGAACTGAAGTGCAGTTCTACCTAACAAGTTGTTGCTGCAGTCGGATCGCGTTTTCTAGGGAGTCCGGCTACGCTTGCGCTACGCCGGACCTGATTCGTTTTGCGCTCGCAGCAGAACAACAGATCCGTTATGCGGCAGCCGCCAGTCGTTGATGCCTAGTTGAGCCGACCTCGTAGTTTGTTGCCATGACTCCCGACGCACTCCGAGACGAGATCCTCCGGCTCTCTCCCGAGGACCGACTTGAGCTCCTGTCCCAGGTCTGGGACAGCATCGCCGCTGACGCCGACTCCGTGCCTGTGCCGGATTGGCATCGAGCCGTTCTGGATGACCGCGTCGCCGAACACGATCCGAACACCGTGCCGTGGAGCGAGGCGAAGCGTCTCCTGCGCGACAGCGACTAGAGGTTGCTGGTCCTCATTCGCGAGGCCGCGCTTGAGGAGATCGCCGCAGCGTAAGTCTGGTATGGCCGTCAGCGGCCGGGGCTCGGCGCCGAGTTCGTAGCTCAAGTTGAGGCCTCGATCGAGATCCTCTCTGAGCATCCGGAAGCGTTCCCGACGAAGGGCTCAGATGTCCGTCGAGCGCTCGTCCGCCGTTTCCCGTTCGTGCTCTACTACAGAGTGCTGGACCCAGATACCCTCGAGGTCCTCGCTGTCCTCCATCAACGACGTGAGACCAACCCGCGTAGCGACGGCTGACGCATAACAAGCGATTGCTGTTGACGGCCCGGCAGTAGTCTCGCGCGCTTCGCGCGCCCCGCCTACGATGACCGCAGCAGAATCGCATATCCGTTATAAGGCCTTCCTCGGGTAGCGCGCGGGCTACGATCGGGTGGAACCCGCGAGTCCAAGAAAAACCAGGACGGCCCGGTTCAGCCGTACCAGGTCCTCGTCGGTGAGACGCCCCACGTGCTCTCCGACCCGTTCCTTCCGAACCGTCGTGAGCTTGTCCACCATAAGGGCACTCGACGACTGGAGTCCGTTGGTCTCGTTAGGCTCCACTCGGATGCGGAACAGCGGGGCCTCGGTGGGATCGGTGGTGAATGCACAGACAGTGATTGAGGCAGTCGCATCGAAACTGTCGTCCTGAACGATCACAGCGGGGCGTGGTTTCCCGGTGTAGTCACCACCACCTGCGATGGTCCAGATCTCGCCGCGCTTCATGCATCCAGATCCGAAACGGCTTCGATGAACGCCTGATCTTCGGCTTCAAGGGCGCCCTCAGCGACTGCCAGAGACTGGCGGTGTGCCTCCGCACGGAAAGAGGGGGCCCTCACGTCAGGCACCCAAATCTGGACGGGCCTCAGTCCCTGCTGCCGCAGGCGTTCCCGATGTCGCCTCACCTTCTCGCGCGACGCCTTCCGCTTCTTCGCTTCGGACACAATCGCCTCCCATGCGCTGGTTACATGTAACCTACGCAGGCAACGGCCTCATAACAAGCGATTGCTGCTGGCGGCCAAGCGGTAGTCTCGCGCGCTTCGCGCGACCTTCCTACGATGTCCGCAGCAGAATCGCAGAACCGTTAAGCCGCACCCCAGCCCCCTGAATCTCAGATGGCTAAGCCTCAGACCATTCCGTGGTCACGCTTCATCGGCGAATTCTTGGTGATCGTCTTTGGTGTGCTCGCCGCGTTGGCGGTGGATTCTTGGCGGGACCGCCAGCAGGAAGGCGCTCTCGGTCAGGCTTATCTGCGCGGCCTGCTGAGGGACCTCACCGTCGACAGCGCCATGTTCGCCAGCACAGACGAGAGCCTACGGCGGAAGCGGGCTAGCCTCGACGTCCTGCTCGAGGTCTCCTGGGGGAGCGCCGACATTGGCCCCGATAGCGTCGGACGGCTGCTGCTTCCGAGTGCAGTGCTAGGATGGCGGATGCCGGGACCTCAGGTTGCCGCTTATGAGGAGCTAGAGAGCACCGGCGCTTTTCGACTCATATCGGATCCGGATCTGCGCTCACAGATCGTCCTCTATTATGAGGATTGGGAGCGCCAGTCGGAGCGTCTGGACCGGCACCGGTCCACATACCCAAACGCGATCTACGCTCTGGCCCCTCCCGCGGTGCTCAATGGCGGAGATCCGGTCGGTAGAGAGGCGGCAGACCTTATGAGTCGACTGCGCACGCGGGCAATGCGGGATCAGCTCAACCATGAGGCCAACTACACGCGGCTCATCACCGAGCGCCACGCCATCTCTCAGGAGCGCCTCGCAACACTCCGGCCGCGGATTCGCCAGGAACTCCGTTAGCTCCCCGTGCGGCCTAACAAGCGATTGCTGCTAGCGGTCAAGCAGTAGTCTCGCGCGCTTCGCGCGCCCCACCTACGATGTCCGCAGCAGAATCGCAGAACCGTTAGAAAGCGTCTACATGGTGGTAGTAGATCGAGCGCACCGGAATCCAACCATCTCTCGCGCATCGGCTGGACGGTGACTGTCTCGATATTGGATCCGCATGTTCAACGCGCTGGCTCCGTAACTGCCGCCCCGAACGACTCGCCGGGTCCGGACATTCTCGACCGTATCCGGATCAAGCATCGGGAGCGCGGCTGGAAGGTCGGCGTAAGAATCGAACCACTCGTCCGCTAGAAACTTCCAGACATTGCCCGCCATATCGTAGAGCCCCGGTCCAGTGGAGGGATGTCCGGCTACGGGCTCGGGTCCATCGTGCTCGCCCCCGCTCCAGGTGACCTGGTCATTTGTAGGCGGCGCCAGGCCCCACGGGAAGATGTTGTCTGCGTCCGCTCCCCCGGCTGCGAGCTCCCACTCAGCCTCGGTAGGGAGCCGTTTCCCCTGCCAGTCGCAGTAGGCCACAGCGGCATACCAGGTGACGAACGTCACCGGCCGATCCAAATCGTCAGGAACGGGGCCGGTCGCGCTCCAGTGCTCGAGGTATCGACCGTTGTGCAGCGTGGAGTCTGCAGCCTTGCGGCTCCACTCACTCCGCTCCTCAATGAAAACAAAGAAGGCAGCATTCGTCACGTCCGAGATGTCGAGAAAGAAGTCAGCAACGGCAACGGAGTGACGCGGTGCCTCGGGTAGGAGCATCTCCACACGTGTGACGCCGAAGCGTTGTAGGATTCCGGGGAAATCCCCGGGGTCCGTACCCATCATGAAGGTCTGGCCAGGGATGAGTACCATACCTGTGGGTGGCCCCTCCTCGGGAAGGGGGGCGGGCTCGACCTGGCAGGCTGCGACCAAAAGCAACGGAACAACTACGATTCTGAGCATCGACATGGGCTTGAGCAGGCTACGTCATGAGGCAACCTAAACGAAAGAGTGGTTGCAGTTGCCTAGCCGCTTTCTAACAAGTTGTTGCTGCAGTGGGATCGCGTCCGAACCCCAACACGCAGGCCGGCCTTGAGTCAGCTCAGGACGCTTGTTCGCGCCGCCGCTTCACAAACAGGTAGCCCCCGACAACGGCGCCGAGTAGCAGGATCGAGCTGCCGCCGAGGTCAAACCACAACGGATCGGATTCCGGGCCCGCCGAAGCGACGATGCTGGCTGTGTCGAGCGCAATCGGCACGACCAAAGCGGCTGCGTGTCGCAGCGGATGTATAGCCGCAAGCCGGGCTGCAACGATTCCGCCCGCAAGGCCAGAGGCCAGGGCGCCGAGAGTTCCAATCAACAGCTCGGCTGGACCGGAGGTGTAATAGCCAAAGTCCCCCACCAGAACCGTAAAGGTGAAGGTGGTTCCCAGAGCGATCACAGCAAACCCCGCGAGCACTACTGCGATGCTGCGCAAGGCCGATCGAATCGTAGATGTCATGAGCGAATCATAGCGAATTCCTGGGCCGCTACGATCCTGCCGGCAGATTGGTTACGAGAAAGAAGCAATGACCAGAAGGATGAGAGCGCAAATCCGCGCTACCGAACTTCCGAGCTCCGAAGGTAACGCGCCAGTGGCTTCACTCACGCGCGGGCCAGACTCAAGACCTTCCGTTAGGCGGCTGACGATGCTGCCCAACACTCTGCACTGAGAGGAGTAGCTATGAAGGCGCGGAACGTCGTGGTGCTCAGTGGAATCGTAGTTTGCGTTGCGTGCCTTGGAGAGGTCGAGGAGCCTGCCGGCGTTTGAGGGGTTCTTCTCGTATTACGGCGACTACACGCTGGACGAGGCAGCCAGCACCTGTCACGCACCACCTTGAGGCCGCCCTCTTTCCCAACTGGATCGGTACTCAGCAAGTGGCAGGGAGTCGAGGCCGTCCACACGCTACGGTGGGTGAGGGTCGAGTAGCGATCGTTCAGGTGTGACCATGTGGGCTCGACTTCACGTTTCGCCCGACTCGCCGCCGGAGCGGATCAGCCGGCCATCACTCCCCCGTCTACGGTGAGCGCGCTGCCGGTGACGAACGAAGATTCGTCGGAAGCCAACCAGAGGATCGTGTGTGCGATCTCTCTCGGGTCAGCGAGTCGTCCCTGAGGCGTCCTGGATAGGAACGGGTTCTCGAAACCCTCGGGTTCGCCCCCGGTGAGGATGTCGGCGATCGTGTCCTGCATCTCGGTCTGTACCAAGCCGGGACAGACGATATTGACCCGGATGTTCTCGGGCGCGAGCTCGGCGCCAGCGGAGCGAGAAAGACCGAGCAGCGCATGCTTAGACGTCACATAGGTGGTCGCCATGGGCGCGCCAATGAACGAGTTCACCGACCCGACGTTGACGATTGAGCCGCCACCGGACTGCCGCATGGCCCCGATCTGAGCCTGCATGCAGTGGAACGCTCCATCCAAGTTCACGGCCATCAACGAACGCCAATCCTCGTAGCTGAGGTCGGCAATCGAGCCGATCGGTCCGATCGAAGCGGCGTTGTTCACAGCCACATCCAGCCGTCCGAAGGCCTCGACCGTTTTGGACACTGCGTTCCTGACGCTGTCGCGATCGGCGACGTCCGTCTCCACCGCGAGGGCTTTCCCGCCTGCGGATTCGATCTCGCGCACCAGGCTCTCCAACCGTTCTGCTCGGCGGGCTGCGACCGACACTTGAGCCCCCTCTTCGGCCAGTCGTACCGCAGTCGCTCGCCCGATCCCAGAACTCGCCCCGGTCACGATTGCGACTTTGCCTTCCATTCGGTTACCCATCGTTGCGATCCTCTTGCGGGGTCAGCCAGGACGGAAAGTCCGTGGCCAGCTCGGCGGAGAGCCCTCTGGGCTCGGCGCTCGAGGCCAACGTAGAAGCGCTGCCGAACTGCGGACAGGACACCCGGATAGGCCTACCCTCGGCGTCCTGCGCCCTAACAAGCGATTGCTACTGACGGCCGAGCAGTAGCCTCGCGCGCTTCGAGCGCCCCACCTAGGATGTGCGCGGCAGAATCGCAGATCCGTTGGGCTGCGCACATGACGGATGTGTTGTGCGCGACGAGGAATGCCTGGAGATGAGGATGTCACCTGCCTCGGCGAACTGGATTCGCCTGACCGCCGTCTACGCGCTCCACGCATGCGTACTTCTGCTATGTGGATCGGACATCGGGTGGTGGCAGGGTTGGGCCGTCTCTCTCTTGTTCGTCTCAGTCGGAATCGGGTCGCGCTGGTGGGCTGAACGGCGGCACCCAGGACTCATGGCCGAGCGGGCGCAACTCCTGAAGGCTCCCGGTGTGAAGTCTTGGGATAAAGTCCTGGCCCCACTGATGGCTCTGAGTCTCGGCTTGCCCCTCTTCGCCGTCGCTGGGTTGGATCACCGCTTCGGGTGGTCGCCGCACTTCCCGCTCTGGCTAAACGTCACCGGACTCGTGGTGGCAGCGGCGGGCTATGCCTTTGGGACCTGGGCCTTGGCTGAGAACCGCTTCTTCTCGGCAGTGGTGCGCATTCAATCGGAGCGAGGACACGTCGTGTGCGATACCGGGCCTTACAGGATCGTCCGACATCCCGGCTACGCTGGAAATACACTTCCTCCGTTTGCCATGGTAGCCGCATTGGGCTCGGTGTGGGTTCTGATTCCGGCAGCGGTGGCTCTCGTTGTCACACTAGTCAGGACTGCCCTCGAGGACCGCACGCTGCAGCAGGAACTCCCTGGATATGAGCACTACGCACAACGCGTACGCTACCGCCTGTGGCCAGGGGTCTACTGAGGGGGGACTGACGGGACGGGCGGCGCAGCCCAACAAGGAACTGCTGCTGTCCGCGTCTAGGCTACCGGGCAGCTCGCGCGAGCGCTCACTGGCGCGCTAGAGGGAGCGGCAGCAGAATTGCAAAACGTTAGGCATCACCCCTTGGCCGGATTGGAGGCTCCATGGGAGCCGCAGTTGCCGTCATCGGTGCCGTGTTCGGTGCCGTTGGCATCGCTGGCTTGGCGGCGCCAAGTGTGATCTTTGCGGCCATCGACGGTTTCAAACCCTCACCCGTGAAGATCTATGGGTGGGCAGCGATCCGCGTCCTACTGGGCGCAGTCTTGATTCTGGGCGCCCCGGACACCGCCTTCCCCACGCTAATCCGCTTCATTGGAGCGGCGCTCATCCTCAAGGCAACGCTGGTACCGCTACTCGGCCTTGATCAGGTGCGATCCATCCTCGACTGGTTCCAGGGCCGCTCGCCTCTCGTGGTTCGCTTCCTCTGTCTCCTGCTCACTTTCTTCGGTGCCTTCCTGGTCTGGGCAGTACTCAGCCCTGACGCCGGCAGCTGAGGCCTAACAAGCGATTGCTGCTGTCGTGAACCGCGCACTCTGACTGGTTCACCGGCGGTCGGCCTTGCTACACCTCGGCCCGGTCAGCACCGTGGGTCCGCAGCAGAATCGCAGAACCGTTAGACGGCGCACCGGCAGCAGTCGTGGAGGGAATCGTGGCAGGTCGAGGACGGACCCATGCACTCCTCGCAGTGGCTCTCGCGTGTGCCCCGGGCTGTGACAGGCCGAACGAAGCGTACCAATTCAGACAGGCAGAAACGGCCGTCGCTTCCGCCTGCCGGATGCCGATCGAGCGAACCACCGTTCGGGCCCAAGACGGTGCAATCCTCGAAACGTGGGAAATCTTGCTGCAGGACGTCTTAAAGGACGACTGCCCGGTGAGCCCCCGTTCCTCGAATACCGGGCCGCGATTGAACGCGACGGGGCCGATCTAAGGCGCCCTGTATGAGACCCACCAGTGACAGATTCCGCCGAGGCCGCGGCGATCTGGCGAGACGAGTTCTTCAACAACGACCTCGTGTTTGAAGGGGGAGTCGGTGTGGTTGAGCCAATCTCTTGCCTGGATGCTCTCTTGTTCACCCGTCAGGCGGTACGCGTCTCTCAGCTCAAAAAGCCAACAGAATTTGTGGCCTCGGTACTCCGCCGGGAGGCGGCCGACGGCACGCGCTTGCTCATCGTCTTCGGGGCGGGTTCGGACAAGTTTGTGCCCCCTGGGTGGTACGGCACCGACCTGGCCAGTGAGTACCTGAACGATGGGTGGGGGCTTTGGTACGTGATCCACAACCATACAACCCAGAAGAACGGGGGCCGGCTTGCGCTCGGCGCGCCGGTTCCAAGCACCAATGATGTGCAGTTGAACCGCGCCCTGGCCGTGCAGCTTGGCCTCGACTCGGTGAGGGTGACGAATGGCTTCTATACGTTCAGGGCGTCCACGGACGAGATGAGCCAGTTCCGGGCTCGATAGGCGTGCGCCAGCTAACAAGCATTGAAGCAGTCACAGGCGTTTTAGAGGCGTGCAATCGGCTGCGCCGCCTGCACCTGGTTGGGTTGCCTGCGCAGCTTAAATGCAGATCCGTCAGATGGCCCGGGAGCAGAGGAGCGTAGGTTGTATCGATGAGGGAATGGCTTAGACGAATTCGGGGCGCCCTCGGGATTGGACTGACTTGGGCAGTGGCTTGGGCCCCTCTCGGTGTGCTGTGGGCGGCGCTGCCATTCGTACCGCCGCCATTCCTCGCGGCTGCCGTCACCTTCGCGATCCAGTACGCGGTAATGGGCTTCGTCGGCGGAGCCTCTTTCTCGGCTGTCCTCGGTCTCTTGGGTGGACGACTCAGACTGGATGAAATGTCGCTCCCGCGCTTCGCCGCCTGGGGCGCGGGAGGCGGGATCGTGATGAACGTGCTCCTTAATACGGTCGTCGCGTCGGCGTTGCGCGTGGTGGGCATACCGATCCCTCCTTTCGCGCTGGCCAACATCCTGTTCGGCGCCGTTACGACTCTGCTAGCGGCAGGATCGGCTGCAGGCGCGCTCACGATCGCGAGGGGGGGAGAGGACCGCGAGTTACTCGGGACCAGCTCGGAGGTGGGCGCCGTGGGTCTCACGCAGCAGGAAGCTCAGCAGTTGCTCAGCTAGCCTGGGATCGCCCGGTCGCCGTGCAGTGGGGCCATCTAACAAGCGATTCTACTGACACGGGTTGCCTGATAGGTAACGGGCCACTCGGCTTTCGCCTCGCGCCCCTTGTTAGGTGACAGGCCGTGCAGCAGAATCGCGAGACGTTAGATGGCAGACCTCTCCAGGGTTAGCTGGCTTTACGGACCAGATCCAAGAGAGTGTCGGGATGCTCCGCCGCCACCTGCAGGAGTACTCTCGCCGGCCCCTGCGGCTGCCTCCGACCCTGCTCCCAGTTCTGAAGTGTCCGCACACTGATCCCCAGCAAGGCCGCGAATTTCGCCTGCGAGAGCCCGTAGTGGTCGCGGATGGCAGCAACGTCCGGGTCTTCCACAACCCACGTGCGAGAGGCCTCTTTCTCGCCCCGGAGGATCGCACCGCCCTCTCGGACGCTTTCGATCAGTTCGTCAAAGAGCTCATCCTTCATTTCAGCTCCTCCTCCACCACTTGGCGCAGCGTACTTCGTTGTCCCGACGTCAGTTCTTCTTGGCGACTCTTCGCGTAGGCAAGCAGCATTAGGATCGTCTCGCCCGGACGATGCCAGTAGTAGATGACTCTGGTGCCTCCGCTCTTTCCGCGACCTTTGCGAGCCCACCGGACCTTCCGAATCCCACCCGTGCCTCGGATCACCGCTCCAGACTCAGGATCGCGGACGAGCTCGAGCTGCAACCGACGATACGATTCTTCGTCGAGCTCCGCCTCAATCTGTTCGGTGAAGATGGCGGTTTCGACGATCTGCACGGCCCCTCCGGTCCCAGGTTCCCAAGTATTATACGCCAATGACGTACATACGTCAATGGCGTACCGCAGTTCTGCCGTCTAACAAGCGATTGCTGCTGACGGCCAAGCAGTAGTCTCGCGCGCTCCGCGCGCCCTACCTACGATGTCCGCAGCAGAATCGCGTAACCGTTAGATAACTTCCCGTCGAGTTGGCTGGCGGCTTCAATCTGCGGGATTCCGGCTGAGGAGACTTGCTCGGTCTCGCCTGTTGCAGCGTGCTCCATACCTGACCCAGCGATTCCGCCGGTGCGGATAACCGCCGTCGGTTCGCGGATGGCTCGTCGAGTTGGTTGCATCCAGGTGGCGCCATGGCCTGGGTCACGCCACAGATGGGGCAGCCGTCTAAGAGACGGCAGAACCGAGCTTCGATGCCCGAGTGTCCATCAAGCGTGCAGCTTGTCCCATACCTGGCGCGGCGAGACCTGCCGCTTCTCCGTATCTGGCTTGATCGTCCGCACGTGTCGCCGTGGTGGGGTGACCCGCAGGAAGTGCTCACCCATGCCAGCGAGCATCCACCCGATATGCACAGGATCATCGCGGTCGATGGCGAGCCCGTCGGATACGTTTGTTGGCAGAGCCTCAGCGCCAAAGAGCTTTCCGCAGCCGGACTCGGCGCCCTTCCCCCCGACCATATCGATGTGGACATACTGATCGGCGAAGACGAGTCCATCGGTCGAGGCATAGGACCTCAGGCGTTGTCGGCGGTGATCGCGCAACTGCGGTCTGCGGGGGTGTCCTCCGTCGGACTGGCCACAGACGAGGACAATCAGCGTGCTCGGCGGGCCTTTGAGAAGGCAGGATTCAGGCTCTACCACGCGTTCGAAGAGGCGGGGCGGCACTGGTGCTACTTCACCATCCCGCTGAGGTCCGCCGTCTAACACGTTGTTGCTGCGGTCGGGTCGCGTTTTGAGAGGAGTCCGGCTACGCTAACGCTACACCGGACCTGATTCGTTTTGCGCTCGCAGCAGAACAACAGATCCGTTAGGCATCGCTCAGACCGCCAGCGCATCGCTGGACGAGCGGTGCCCTTCTCCGGGGCGCTCGTGGAGAGATCAATCCTAGTCTTCGAGCAGTTGCCGAGTCTCCTCCTCGGTAAGCCCCACGTCGGCAACGCCGTCACCGGCGTGGAGCAGTTCTCTGGCCTCCGCCCTTCTGGCTAGGACCAACATGCCAGCAGCCGACCCGGCCCCCGCCAGCCCAAACACGGGGACCAACACCTCCAGATGCTCTAGTGGCGTGGTTTCCCCGCTGAGGGCCGTGACCGAGACGAAGGCCCCGGTCAACAAAAGACCCCCTATCGCTCCCCACCCCGCGAATCGCGGTAACGACATCTGATCGAACCTACGACGGCCCTCAGCGATCCCTAGGACTCCGGAGAACGCTGTACCGGCAAGAAAGCCGAGCAAGCCAAAGAGGATGGGAAACGGGACGTCGGCTGTTGCACCGAATACCAGCCCTACCACCAAGAGCGCCATGCCCGCACCGAACCATGCCAGTGCCCAGGTCAGGCCCATCCGGATTGCAGCACGGATGCGTCTCCCCCACTTCTTCATTCCCTGCTCCCTTGCTAGGGACCAACAGCGCATAGATACTTCATGATACAAAGCACTTTATCTACCAACAAGTATTCAGCCGAAAACCCAACCGCGAGCGTCGTGGTTCACCCTCGCGGGCGCGATGCCTAACAAGGGTTTGAAGCAGTCACAGGGGCTGTCAACGATGCGCTTCGCCAAGCAGCGGGGCTGGACTAGACGCCGAACGAGTCACCACATTACAAGCGATTGCTGCTGACGGCCCAGCGGTAGTCTCGCGCGCTCCGCGCGCCCCACCTACGATGTCCCCAGCAGAATCGCGTAATCGTTAGGCCGTCGTCGAATGAACGTCCACCCGCCAACCAATGTGATTTCGGACTCGAACCATGACTGACCCCTTTGTCCCTCGCGTCGGCGGAATCCTCAGCGCCGACATCGCCGTTCCCGAACACGAACGCGAAGTGCGCTTCTACTCACGTGTACTCACCACGGGCGAGAATCCGCTTTGGCGTGAGGATCTGATGAACAACCGTGGCGTGCCGGTCATCGGATTGGGGGCGCGCAGCGCGGAGCACGATCACCTTCCGCTCCAATGGATGCCGCATATTCAGGTCGCCGATGTCGCAGCCAGTGTCGCGCGCGCTCTCGACCTCGGCGGGAGCGAGCTCATGCATGGCAGAGACGACGACGGAAACAGCCAGTGGGCGGTGCTGCTCGATCCCGGTGGTGTGGCATTCGGGATTATCCCCGTCGTTTCTCCGGAGGCGATCCCCCCAGCTGAGGGCGCTCCTCCAGGCAACGGCGGGGCCCGCATGGGCTGCATCACCTGGCTCGAGCTGACGGTCTCCGACGCCGCGGCAACGCGCGACTTCTATCGACAGGTCGTGGGCTGGTCGGTACAGGAGGTCGAGATGGAGGACGCGGGCGAGCGCTACGCCGACTACAACCTGCTTGGCGATGATGGAAACCTGGCGGCCGGAGTCTGTCATGCGCGCGGCGTCAACGTGAGTCTGCCACCCATCTGGTTGATCTACCTTCCCGTTGGCGACCTCGACGAGAGCCTCCGTCGCGTTCGGGAGGGAGGGGGTAAGATCCTCAAGGAGACGCGCGGAACCGATGGGGAGTACGCGTACGCGGTGGTTCAGGATCCTGTGGGGGCGTGCCTGGCGTTGTGCCGGGATAACGAAAGTGCGGCGTCCTAGCAAGCGATTGCTGCTGACGGCCAGGCAGTATTCTCGCGCGCTCCGCCTACGATGTCCGCAGTAGAATCGCGAACCGTTAGGAAGCCCGGGCGGCCTCAGTGGGTGGGCTGGCTCCTGCTACGGATCCACTCGGCCAGGTCGGTCTCCTCGAGTTCTCCGGCCGCGAGCGCTACGCTCTTCTCGACGACCTCTTCGTCCGTCGCGACAAAGTCCATCCCGTTGAGGCCGAGGAACACGACGGCCGCGACGAAGCTCACTCGCTTGTTGCCATCCCGGAACGGGTGATTGGAGCTAAGGCCGAACGCGTAGGCTGCGGCGAGGGCTGCCAGATCCGTTTCCGCCTCGTAGTGCCAGCGGTGCTGCGGTCGCGCGAGCGCCGACTCGAGCGCGTTCTCGTCACGGAGCCCGATCAGACCCCCATGTTCTCGCACCTGGTCCACGTGGATCGCCTCAACGACGAGGCGCGGCAGCCAGCGTGGCTCCTTGCGCGTCACTTGGCGAGTTCTCTAAGTGCCCCCTGATACTGCTTCTGAGCCTTTGCAGCGATGGAGAGCGCCTCCTCCACGTCGGCATCGTAGGGCGTCAGGAGAATCCCCTGCGCCGTCTCGACCGCCATCACCTCGTCCCCCGCCTCCATATGAAAACGATCCGCCAAGTCCTTAGGGAGCGTTGCCCCCACAGACCCGCCCATCCGTCGCAGCCGAACATTCCGTACCATCGTCACCACCTCCTGAAGTAGCACATACATGCTACCAAAGGCTCGGCTTCCTGACAAGCGATTGCTGCTGACGGGGTCATCACTCTGAGGTCGCACCTCCCGCGCGTCCGAACCACATTAATCCGCGACAAAACCGCAGAACCGTTATGTGGCGGCAAACCTGCGTTCCGCCGGACCGGAGAGCGTCTTTGATCGATCGCATACTCAAGCTGGCGACCGGGGCCAGGGCCGCGGTTGCTTTGGCAGCGTTGGGCTTCGTCGGCGTTCCTCTCTTTCGAGCGAGCCCATACGCCGCCATCAAATCCCTTCTGGGCGGCGCCAGTCTTCCCGAAGAGACGATCACCTCATCCGAGCGATTCGGCGAGCTCCTAGAGGTTCTCGGTGCCGCGGGCCGAAGGTTGTATCTGCAGTTTCAGGTCTGGGACCTGCTCAACCCAATTCTGATCGGAGTTGCCGGGGCAATGCTTATCGGCTGGCTTCTCAAGCGCAGCCGGCGAGCCAACTCCAACTGGAGGTACGTCGTCCTGCTCCCGGTCGCCGCACTATGCGCAGACCTCTTGGAGAATCTCGTCATTTCGATTGCGGTCGGTGCCTTCCCCGATCTCGGCGCCCTAGGCAACGCGCTCCCCCTCGTGACTGCGGCCAAGTTCGGGGCAGTCATTGCGACGATGGTCTCGGTGGTCCTGTTGGCATTGTTGTGGATTCGCGATCGGTTTTCCGGCGCGAGACGGCCCGCCACATGACAAGCGATTGCAGAACCGTTAGGTGGATCCCAAGCATGATGCAGCGTTGAAGACGCACTTCTTAGCGCTCGTTTCGGTTCAAGCACTGCATTCGCTTGAGGAATACGTCTTCCAGCTCTGGACGAGCTTCCCTCCGGCTACCTTCCTCACTGGCCTCGTCTCGTCGAACCTCGAGGTCGGATTCCTCGTGATCAACGTGAGCCTGGTCCTTTTCGGCCTCGCTTGTTACTGGTGGCCGATCCGAAAGGGATGGTCATCAGCAGTCGCGTTGGCCTGGCTCTGGGTAGTCATTGAGGCGATCAATGGCATCGGCCATCCAGTCTGGGCAGTTCTGCAGCGCGGATACACTCCTGGGCTGCTCACCGCACTCATCCTGCTCCCGCTCTCGCTGCTCTTGGCTCGGCGCCTCATGGCACCAGACGAACGTAATGTCGAGACCACCTAACAAGGGATTGCTGCTAACGGGATCGACACCCCGAGGTCGCGCGTCCCGCGCGCCGAGACCAAATTGATCCGCAGCAGAATCGCAGAGCCGTTAGGAAGAAACACCAGCATAGTTAGCGGGGCACGGCATGTTGGTTGTCTGGATCGTCTCAGCCCTCTCGATAGGACTCGTTGCCGTCGGCGTTCTGCTCCTCCGCGACGACTGGCGTACGGCCCAGCGTGGCTGGAAGGTCCTAGCCGGATCCGGTATTCCGCTTGCGCTTGGAGGGCTCGGCTTCATCCTTCGATTCTGGGAACCGTTGCGCGGGCCATTCCGCGCCAACGACCTCTACCCACTCGGGCCATACCTCAACACCTGGGCTGTCTCCTTCGGCTTCATGTGGATGGCGTTCGGGCTGGCCTTCTACGCGTTCGCGCTCCGTGCTCCGTCCGCCGGAAAGACGTGGCTCGTTCTGTTCGCTTCCTGGGTGCTCGCGTGGATCCCACATGGGATCATCGGTATCGGCTTTGCAGTCGCTGGCGAGAACGCCGAGAGCGTGCAGTTTTACCAAGACTGGGCAGCGGAATGGCAGGGGCTAGCGATCTTGGCTGCCAGTGCACTTGTTCTGCTGAGTCACTTCGTCCTCGTTCTAATGGGGTTCGCTGTCACAGGGGTAACTCTCTGGCGCGAGAGAACCCCGAGCGGTTCTTCCTAGCAAGCAATTGCTGCTGACGGCCACGCTCTAGTCTCGCGCGCTTCGCGCACCCTACCTACGATGTCCCCAGCAGAATCACATTTAGGCATCACCTCAGGCTGTAGTCGAGACCTTGATCGCATGCGAATAGTCCTTCCGGGGGGCTCTGGCCAGCTGGGGTCCATATTGGCTCGCGACTATCACGCGGCCGGCCACGAAGTCGTGGTACTCAGTCGCTCCCCGACCTCGACCCCGTGGCAGACGATCTCTTGGGACGCGCGGTCGCAAGGTCCGTGGTCTACTCAGATCGACGGCGCCGATCTGGTGGTCAACCTCGCCGGGCGCAGTGTGAACTGCCGCTACACCGACAAGAACCGGCGTCTCATCATGGATTCGCGGGTTGAGTCCACGGAGGCGGTTGCCACGGCGATTGAGCTATCAGCTTCCCCGCCTCCGGTCTGGCTGCAGTTGAGCACGGCAACGATCTATTCGCACAGGTACGACGCGCCGAACGATGAGATCGATGGTGAGATCGGCGGCAACGAGCCGGGCGTGCCCGCTTCATGGGCCTATAGCGTAGAGGTCGCGAAGGCATGGGAAGGGGCCGCCCTCGGAAGAACTCTGGCCTCCACTCGCGTCGCGGCACTCCGATCGTCCGTCGTGCTGAGTCCGGATCGCGGAGGCATCTTCGACGTGATGCTCGGCATGGTAAGACGAGGTCTCGGCGGAAGATCTGGCGACGGTCGCCAGTTTGTGTCGTGGGTACACAGCCATGACTTCGTCGCCGCGGTGAAGTGGCTGGCAGCGGAAGCGAGCCTTGGTGGAGTGGTAAACATCGCTTCGCCGAACCCTCTCCCCAACGCAGAATTCATGTCGTCGTTCAGAGATGCTTGGGGCGCGCGCATCGGACTTCCGGCAACCACGGCAATGCTTGAAGTGGGCGCCCTGCTCATGGGCACCGAAACTGAACTGGTGCTGAAGAGTCGTCGCGTCTACCCGCGTCGACTTCTCGACTCGGGGTTCGAATTCGCGTTCCCCGATTGGCCCACCGCCGTCACAGACCTGTGTGCTCGATATCGAGCAGCTTCGGCCTAACAAGCGATTGCTACTGACACGGAGAGCCGTTCGGTACGCACTTCGCGCTTGTGTGGGGGCTGGCCGCGCAGCAGAATCGCGAACCGTTATGCCGCTTTCACGGCCGAGCGGACTTCGACGAAGCTAACGGAGCTAGCAGGAGGTAGTGGGTGGGAAGGGTCAGGACAATCTGGGCGGTGGCGGCAGTGGTTTCGGGTCTGGTCATCCCGGCCGACGGGGTGGGCCAGGAGTCGGAAGGGGTCCGTGGAGATCGTCTCGCGATCATGGACGCGGAGGCGATGGTCGAGCGGATGGGAGGAATGGAAATCTGGAGTGCGCTGGAGAGTGTCCACTTCGTCCACGACTGGGATATTTACGACCGTCCGGACCTTTACCGAGAGAACGAGATTCTCGATCTGTCGGGGCCCCGGTCCTACGTCACGATGGATAGCGAGATCTACCGGCGGGTGCGGGCGTATAGCCCAGAACATCGATACTGGAACGTCGTGAACGGCGTGTTCTCGTACGCGACCGAAGAGGCCTACGCGGCTGCGTTAGAGCGAGCCCCATTTAGCATTTATCGCCTCGCTCGAGGTATCGCGAGGGGCGATAGCTACTACCGTGTTGATTTCGGCCCAATGCCGGACGTGGAGGGCGCAACCGCACTCGCGTTCCGCGGTCCCGACGACGAGATCCATGGGTGGGTCTTGCTCAACACGCGTAAGGAGCCAGTTGTCTGGGCAACCACTCAGTACGCATACAGCTTCGGACCGCTTGCTCAGTTTGGGAATCTTCGAGTCCCAGATTGGGCCATAACAGGCGGTGGACGGGTGCGCTACCAAATGGTGTCACTCGTAGGGAGCAACGAACCCCCCGACTCGGCCCTTTTTGTGCCGCCCACGGCTCGGGAGCAGAGGCACTGACTCGGGCTGAATATCGAAGGAGTCGAGAATGTCAACGCGCAGCGGCCTAACAAGCGATCGCTGCTGACGGAGTCGGCTTGAGTGGTGCGCGCTCCGCGAGCTGCTAGCACATTGGTCCGCAGCAGAATCGCGTATCCGTTAGAGATCACCACTCGTTCGAAGGATTTGGCCCGCCTTGTCCGTCCTCGAGTTCGTGCAGGTTCTCATATCCATCATCCTGGCACTCGGCATCGCGGAGTTGCTCAAGGGTCTGGCGGATTATCTGCGTGCCGACGGCGCCCGCCCCTCCGCCCTCCTCTTCGGCCTCGGGGGCTGGCTCGCACTCGTTCATGTCCAGTTTTGGTGGGTCGGCTGGAGGTTCCGCGACGTCGAAACCTGGGTGTTTCCGGAACTCCTGCTCTACGTGCTTGGGCCGGTGATCCTTTATCTCGCAGCCCGACTTCTCTTCCCCCAGGACCTCGCGAACGCAGACCTCCCGGCGTACTACGCTCAGCATGGACCCAAGGTCTGGTTGTTTGTCGGTCTATTCTTCGCCTACACCGTGCCAGTCAACACCATCTTGCTCGACGTGCCGCTCCTTTCTCTAGGGCCGGCTACGCAAGCTGGGTTATTCCTGATGGCGATGATCACCCGCAGGACAAGCAAGGCCTGGTTCCACACGGTCACCATAATTCTGCTCTACGCGCAGCTCGCATGGCGGGCGACAACCAATGTCGTCGGCTCCGGATGAGGTGCGCTCTAACAAGCGATTGCTGCTGACGGCCAAGCACTAGTCTCGCGCGCTCCGCGCACCCCGCCTACGATGTCCGCGGCAGAATCGCGAAACCGTTAGGCGTCCCTTCCGGCGGAGTCTCCTGAGTGACGACGTTCGAGTATCTCGCGGTCTTTGTGTCCATCGTCGTCGGGCTCGCTGTCGTTCGTCTTCTGCGCGGCGTGGTCGCCATCGCGACTGGCCGCGGGCTCCGCCCCTACTGGATCCATACCACTTGGCTCGCGTTCCACCTGATTTGGCTTCCGTACTTCTGGTGGTTTACGTTCGGCTGGCGCACCCAGGAGGTCTGGACCTTCCCCCTCTTCCTCTTCGTCGTCGCGTATTCGATGGTGGTCTACGCCGTGATCGCGGCGCTCCTGCCCGAGGACTCATCCGGATTGCGTGACTTCGAGGAGTACTACTTTAGCGCCCGCCGCCCTCTATTCGGCCTTCTTGCTTTGATCATGGTGATGGATGGCGCTGATTCAATTCTCAAGGGGCCCGAGAATCTCGACCGGTTGGGGCCAACGTACTTTCCGGTGCTGGGCCTGTGGATTGTCGGCCATGTCATTGCGAGTCAAACCGAGAATAGGCGGTACCACGCAGCGTGGGTCGTAGTGTACTTGGTGGTCCAGACCCTGTGGTCGATGGGTGTTTGGGCGGCTGTGTTCCCAGCGAGTTGACGTTGGAGCGCGGGATGCCTAACAAGCGATTGCTGCTGACAGCCAGGTAGTAGTTTCGCGCGCTTCCCTATCTCCAAGTCGAGGAGAACCTGCTTGAAGCAGATGCCCCCCCACAACATGAACTCATCCACCAGGAACACGATGCGTCGTCTCGCCCTTGAGAGCGTGGTAATCATCGCGAGTATTCTGGCAGCGTTTGCTCTCGATACGTGGTGGGACAACGCACAAGAACGGAGGGAGGAACGCGAAACGCTCGAGGCACTTCGCACGGAGTTCTCCGAGGCGCGGCAGACGGTCGAACAATATCGCTCGATCCAACAGCGGATACTCAACAGCCTAGCTTTCGTTAGCGACTCGCTCAACCGCGCGTTGGAGCGGGGGAGCGAAACCGTGAGCCTGCCCGACACGGCCCTCGCATGGGCCTACATGCCTCCCACGACGAGTGTCAGCCTCGGAACGTTGCAGGGGCTTGTAGGCTCCGGGCGACTGGGGATTCTCCGAGATCGCGAGCTTCGGAGTGCACTCGGCTCGTGGGGCTACGAGCTGGCGGAGCTAGCCGAAGAGGAGGCCGAATCGCGGGCTATCGCGTACGGTGATCTCGACCGAACGCTTCGCGCTCGCATGAACACCTTCGGGCTGTGGGCGACGGCCGACAGTCTCTTGAAAGGGACGCTTAGCCCGGAGGCCCGGGCTGCTGTTCGTACAGTCCCCGTAGACACAGAGGTGCTCGGGGTCATTCACCTCCGACAGAACCTATCTCTCCACACCCTTGATGAGTTTCTACCCCTGCTCGAAGCACTCGACTCGATTGTGCGACTGATCCACGAATCGCTCTAGGTGAGTTTCTCCCGCCACGCTGTCTAACAAGCGATTGCTTCTGAAGGCGAGGCTCTAGCCTCGCGCGCTCCGCGCGCACCCACCTACGTTGCCCGCAGCAGAATCGGATATCCGATAGGTAGCCCCTACATACGTCTGGCTAGCCCCGGAGGTAGGCAGGTACGTGTCTCTTCAAGATGTCGGCAGCATCGGCGAGCTCATCGCTGCGATCGCCACCGTCGCCACGCTCATCTATTTGACCATTCAAATCCGACACAACTCCCGCGCTCTCGACAGGTCGAACGAGTTCGCTCAGGCCAACTCCATTCACGAACTCACCATCCTGTTCAACGAGCTAAATTGGCGGCTAGCAAGCGATGGTGAACTCGCAGACATCCATACCCGGGCACTGGCGGGCCAGGAGTTGTCCGCCACCGAAGCGACCCGCTTCGCGGCCTTCGTAAACACCTACATCGCAACGATCGAGAATCTCGTTGGTCAGCAGAGCCTGGAGCTCGGGTACTCCGAGCTGGACTCCTCATCTGCACTCGACCTCGTCGCCCCAATCGTGCGCCAACTTTTGGAGACGAAGAGCGGGGCGAAGTGGTGGAGAGAGGTCGCTCCCCATCTCTACATTGAGGAGTTCCGCACGCAGATCGATGCGGCAGTGGACAATGTCCGCTCTCCACTTCCACCCGGGGCTTCCTAACAGGCGAAGACCTCTTCGATCGGCAAGTCGAACAGTCGTGCGATTCGAAAGACCAGTGGCAGAGAGGGGTCGAACTTCCCGTTCTCGATGGCGGCCCCCAGCCCCAGCGCGGCTCTAACGCCGCGTCAGCCACCAGCTGGTGTGCCCCACGACGGAGAAGTGAGCATCCCGGTTCGCACCTGCGGCGCTCGGTGACCATCTTGACCCGCACCAGAACCGCAAACCGTTAGATGGCCGGCCAAAAGGGGATGGGGGGCAGCGATGAAGGCGGAGTGGCGTGGGGCGGTGCTTGCCCAGAGCGACGACACGGTGGTGGTGGAAGGGAATCACTACTTCCCGCGAGAGTCATTGGCTGACGAGTTCTTCCGAGATAGCGCTCAAACGTCGGTGTGTCCGTGGAAGGGCACTGCGTCCTACCTCGACGTGGTAGTGGGCGACGAACGGAACGACGGGGCGGCGTGGCATTATCCCGACCCAAAGCCGGCTGCCTCCGAGATCACGGGTCATGTAGCGTTCTGGAAAGGGGTGACGGTTTCGCCGGCGTAGTTGGGCCGGCGATCTCCCGCAGGGCGACCATGTTTGGCAAGGAGTTGCTGCAGACGTCGCAACCTGAGCAGGCAGATCGCTGCACTCGCTGCCGGGCTCCGGGTGCAGGATTTCAAGCCGTTAGATGGCACCTCAGCTGAGGGTCGGTGCATGGGAGTAACGGAAACCGCCACTCGTTGGTCAGGGTTGGTGAATGCCGTCGCCGGGGTTTGCGTGGGCCTCGCCTACGTTCTGCATCCACATCACGGCACTCCTGAGGTTATCAGCGGGACCTTCTGGCTTTGGGTCCACGTCCTCTTCGCGATGTCGCTACTTGGCGGCATCTTTGGAACGTTGGGCCTCTTCGCTCGCCATAGCTCCGACACGACATGGTCCGGCTTGGTCGGCATGGTTCTGATCGTGAGCGCCCTCACTTTGATCTTCGGCCTCAACTACTGGGAGGCGTTCATCAACCCCGTGGTCGCCGTGGAAGCGCCGGTCTTCGTCGAGACCTACGGCGCCGGCGAGACGATCGGCTTGGTGGCCGTGATCTTCCCCGTTACGGGCGCCCTATTTGTCGTCGGGTACCTTCTGTTTTGCGCCGACATCGCCCGACAGAAGACGCTTCCACCGCCCTCGGCGAGGCTCACGATGGTTGGCGTCATTGTGTTCGGGGCCGGGTTGAGTGGGTTCCTCCCCATGGCCGTGGTCCAGATCGGGTCCGTGATCTTCGCGCTCGGCCTGGTGTGGATGGGGGTGGCGCTCTGGAAGGCCGATCCCAGTGCCAGTGCCATCTAACAAGCCGGTTCTACCGCTCCGAGATTTCAAGACCTGTCTTCAGCTTCGGTGACTCCATCGTCCGGAGCACCTCGACGAATCGCGGGTCTAGCGTCGTCTCCCGCTGAGTCCAGTAGCGTCTGCATCCCGGCTTCGAGGCGTAAGCCAGGAAGACCTGACAGTTCTGTTCCCACACCGCTTGATGCGTCGAGCCTTCCTCGGCGTGGAGGTAGACGTTCTCGAAGACCTTGAAGAAGCTATAGAAGGCGTGAATGAGCCGGCTTCGTTCCTCGGGCGAAAAGTCGTCCCAGTCGTCGGTCGCGGCCCCCTGTTGGAAAAGGTGGCTTAGTTCGGCGTCGGCCATGAGCTGGTAGTTCCATTCCGCGAGCTGGTGGAATGCGGAGTCCCTGACGCTTGTCGTGAGCGCGCGGCTCTGCTCTCGAAGCTGCCGCGACACGTAGAGCAGCGTCCCGACCACGGCTACCGCACCGAGGACTTCGCCAAGTGCTCCTATCGCTTCCCAGTTCACTCTTGCCCCCGATTCGAGTCCGCTCCGGACGCGCGAGGATCGGGGCGGGCTGCCGGCGCTGCAACTCCCGGGGCGGAGACCTCCTTACAAGCGATTGCCGCTGACGGAGTCAGCTGGAGTGGTGCGCCCCCCGCGCGCCTCAGCCACATTGTTCCACAGCAGAATCGCAGAACCGTTAAGGTAGCAACTTCCGAGGAGTCATGGGCCTCAAAATTCCTCATGAAGAGCCCTGTCCTTTCTGTGACTACCTCAGCGGTCTTCGACCGTGCGCGTTCGTCGCATGCGAGGATACGGCCAGTGCCTTCGTAAACCCCACCCAGTACGAGCGAGGGGGCCTACTCGTTGTCCCGAATCAGCATGTCTCGACGATCTTGGATGCCTCCTCGAGTGATGTCGCCGACGTCGCGCGCCTCGCCCAGACGCTATGTCGAGCGCTCGACCTGGCCTTCGATCTGACCGGTCTGAATGTCTTCCAGAACAACGGTCAGACAAGCGGACAGCAGGTGCCGCATTATCACGTGCACATCGTCCCGCGGCACGGCCCTCCCGAAACGATGAAGCTGTTTCGTGCCGAAGGATTTCCGTTTCTCTCAGTTGAGCAACTAGAACCAGTTGCCGTCGAGATCCGAGAGGCCCTGGCAGATCTTCGATCGCGCGCTACCTAACAAGCGGTTGCTGCTGACGGCCGAGCTTCAGCCTCGCGCTCCGCGCGTCCTACCTACCGCCCGGCCCCTGTCAGTCGTGATCGCGCCCTTCCGATTCGGGCGGGTCTTCATCCGCCGCTTCGCCATCCTCTGTCGCTGCCTTGGCTTCCTGTTCAAGCCTGCGGCGTTCGGCCTTCGCCTCTTTCTTCTTCTTCTTCCTCAGCTCTCGCTGCTTCTTCTCGAAGCCATAGTTCGTGCGTCGGGCCACTGTCCCTCCGGTTGATTTGACTCGCGTCCTCCCGGGTGGAGCACGCGTTCTTGGAACGAAACGGGGCTCTACAAACCGCCCGCGGGGGACGGCGTTCGCGGTCCCGCCCTCTGAATGTAGCGCCTTACAGGTGAAGCCAACGAATCCATGCAACAATTGGCTCGGCCCGACAGCTGGCAGGTCGCGCGCGCCGCGCGCCGTTTGCCTCCGATTGCTGACAGACTGGCCGTGCTCAGGTAGGGACGCACCGCAGCGGCCACGCGCAGCTCAGCTCCCGCGTCCGAGCAGTTCCCGCGGCTCATCTTCGGTAACCCCCGCTTCATCCACGTCCGCGCTGGCGTCGCTTAGCAGGGAATCAACCGGGCGAACTGACCAGGCCCGGTGATCACGGTATCCGCAGTAGAATCGCAGCACCCTAAGACACCTTCCGAGCCAGCCTTCTCTGCAGCTTCGACCTCGCAGCTTGTGGCGGTGGAGACGCGCCAGCTGCGGGCGAAGGCGCGACGCCGCCTGACAAGCGCTTGCTGGTGAAGGCCAAGCTGTAGCCTCGCGCGCTCCGCGCGCCCCACCTACGATGCGCGCGGCGGAATCGCGACCGTCCGGGTGTCTGTCGCGATTCATTCAATCTCGAAGCGAGGGGCCTCATCAAATGACCGCGAGAACGAGGATAGGCATCCGTGGCGTCGCTCTCGGCGCAGTCTTCTCTCTTCCTCTGTTTTCGAGTTGCGGGCCCCCTCCTGCGGCTAACCGGCAGCAGGTGCTGACCGTCTTTCAGGCATCTGTGACGATTGGCGATCCTCACATCGTGAGTGACGCGATCGGGCGGCGGAGCATCATCCATTCCGTCTACGAAGCCCTGGTGAGACTGGATGAGCGAGGCAACTACCAGCCCGCTCTGGCTGAGCGATGGGAAGTCGAGGAGGACGCCCGGACCTGGACGTTCTATCTACGTGACGGCGTGAAGTTTCAGAACGACGAGGTGCTTAGCGCCTCCGACGTAGTTGCCACGCTGGGCCGGGTTCTGGACCCCTCGATCGGGGGCGCCTTCGGAACCCAGGGGGTCTACATCAGCTACCTGGGAACGGCGGAGATCTCGGCTCTCGACGACCTGGTCGTGAGGATCGTCACCGGGGATCCCATGGCGGATCTGCTGGATCTCATCGTCGATATGCCGATCAGCCCCGCGAGCGAGTTGCACCGATTGCCCGGAGCCTACGTGGGCAGCGGTCCGTACGAGATCATCGAGCAGACCGACACACGGGTCGTGGTCGCCGCACATGACGAGTACTGGGGAGGCAGCCCGGACTACCAGGAGATTCACTGGGTCGCCGAAGGTGATGCAGGCGCACGGGTGGACGCCCTACTGGACGGTCGGGCAGATATCGCAGCCGGGATCGGGATTCAGGGTCGGGATCGGATCACTGAGGACGGAGGGGCCGTTGCTCATGAGATGGACAGCGGCCTGGCCATCATCTTCATGGCCAACGCCCTCGAGGGGCCAGGCGGGGACCGCCGTGTGCGGCAGGCCTTGAACTATGCCCTCGACCGGGAAGAGATCATCGCGGAAATCACACATGGAGCCGCCAAACCGCTGAGCGGCTACTTACCCCCGAACCACTTTGGCTACAACCCCGAGACCCCCCCCTATCCCTTTGATCCCGACCGGGCACGGAGCCTCCTGGCTGAAGCCGGCTACGAAGACGGGCTGACGCTGGTCTTCGACATCCCCGTGGTCATGCCCGATGAAATGCCCCAGTTGGCGCGACTGATGGTGGAGCAGTACAGCCGGGTCGGGATAAAGGTGGAGATCGTCGAGCACCAGGACCGGTCCGCCTACTCGGAGATGGTCCGCGAGAAGAGGATCAACGACGCGGCCGGCTTCGACTCCAGTCCACGGAGCACCTATCGCGTCCTGAGGGAGAAGATCCATTCCACCCTCCAGGGCCCGTGGTGGGAGGGGTACGAAAACAAGGAGGTGGACGCCCTGATCGAAGAAGCGCAGGCGACCGTCTCAGACACCGAGCGGCAGGCAATCTACCGTGAGATCTATACGATCATCCGTGACGACGCCCCCTGGATCTTTCTCTACAACCCGACCCTGTACTGGGGCGCCGGTTCAGCGATGACGGACTGGAAGCCAAGACCGGACGGGCTACTCATCTTTTCGTGATCTCGATCCATCTCCATGGTGCGTGTCTTTGTCGCGCGTGTTCTTTGTGGCTCTCGGCGACGAGGTTCCAGTATCTACGGGAGGGTGGGCAGGTGGCCGAGGTTTCGACGACGGACCCCGGAGGGCGAGCCCATGGTAGGCCCCAATGTGCGCAGGTTCCGGACCGGGGGCGGGTGACCGATGCCGATGGAAGAGGCCAATACTAAGCCAACTGCCGCCCTGGCCCTGGCCGGACCGGGACTCGCTGTACTTCACGAGACCGACCTCCTGCCGCCTGGCCTCTCGGCGAGCCTCTGGCCAGTTGCATTGGTCGCTCTCGTAGCTGCTGTCTGCGTGATCGTTGGACTCAGAATCGCAATACGACATCGGCGATGGACCGGCCTTCTCGTCGCCATCCCGAATGGATTGATCCTGCTGTTCTACGGCTTCCTCTTGCTCTTTTTTGGACTCGACGGAAGTCGATAGCCAGCTCTCGTCCCTCGTCCAACTTGAAGCGCGCGGTCTGGTGTTTGCAGCATCCCCCGTCTGAGGTGGATCGCCTGTGTTGTGCTCAGAAAGGTGTCCAACAGGTAATCGACACTCGCCGGACTGGAGCGTAGAACATGCTGGTGTTAGCTGCTGCCGCCGCTGCCGGTGCGAGTGCCATCGTCGCCTGGCTGATCGATCGACGAGGATGCCGCCAGCGGAACGAACAGGGTGAGTGCGCGGCCTGCGGGCTCGTATGGGGAAAGCTCCGATCTGACAACACCCATCTGATTCACGGCCGGCTGGTCTGCGAGAGCTGCGCTGAGGAGGCGAAGCGCCGATTAGTCTGGCAGTTTGGCACCCTCGCTGCAGCGGCAGCTGTGGCTACCGGCTTCATCATCGCGGATAAAGGTGTGGCCGCGATGATCCTGCTTCCAGCGAGCTCCACGATTCTCATGACTGCTGGTGCCGCTCGCCTCATGAAGCTCGCCAACCGCGACGAGCAAAGGCGAATCGCCCTGGGCGAGTCTTCCGACTTCAAGCTCCTGGACTCCCAAGCCGGCGGGCGAGAGCTACCTGGGGATCCCGCGGTCTAACAAGCGATTGCCGCTGACGGCCAATCGGTAGTCTCGCGCGCCTTGCGCGCCCCGCCTACGATGTTCGGCAGCAGAATCGCGAACCCCCAGGCGGTCTCTCAACTCCGTGAATTTGATGGCCACCGCGATTTGTCGGAGGCGGAACAGAGTTCGTGTCGATCCTTGCTCAGGACCTGAAGCCGACGACGAGAGTGGCGGACACACTCTCATGAGAGGTGGCCCTTGAACGATCCTCGCACAGTGTTTCGTCAGGCAACGAGCCTGGATACGCCGAGCGACTTTGGCCTGCCCCTGGACCTGATGGCCAAAGCGCGTACTCGCATCGCGGGGCTCGCCGGTGTGCTCGGAGCGCTGTCGCTCGTGGCATTACTACTCAACGCGACGGTATTCAGAGAGCAAGTGGACTCTGCGGTCCAGCCACAGCACTTTCTTGCCGTAGGGCTTTCACTAGTGGTCATCGTGACCGCGCTTTCCAAGCGGATAGGCGTCACCACTGCTCTGACTGTCGGCCTGGTGTACGAAGTCTGCCTGTGCTGGATCATCTCATTTTCGGCGCAGCATGCGGCCCTCGCAATGATTGGGCGGCCACCGGAGATCACGTGGACCTCCATGATCATTGTCGTCTTTCCGATGGTCGTTCCATTGCCACCGGGACGCCTTCTTGGCGCGTCGATTCTGTCAGCGATCAGCGCACCAGCCTCGTTGCTCGTGCTCGACCGCCTGGGCGTGTACGCGCTCACCACCGACGAGTTCATCAGCGTGTCAATTGCCCCGGCCTTCGCCGTCGTTCTCGCGTATTTCGGAGCGCGCATGATCTACGCGATCGGCCTCGACGTCTCGAGAGCGAGACTTCTGGGCGCCTATCAGCTCGAGTCGCGGCTTGGGGCTGGCGGCATGGGGGAGGTCTGGCGCGCCAGCCATCGGATGCTCGCGCGCCCGGCCGCGGTCAAGCTGATTGCGCCCAGCAACCTCGGCGACGACGCACACGCGGCCCGGATTCGTTTCGAGCAGGAGGCTCAGGCCACGGCCCTGCTTCGCTCTCCGCATACGGTGGAGGTCTATGATTTCGGGTTGTCTAGCGATGGATCATTCTACTATGTCATGGAGTTGCTAGACGGTCTGGATCTTCAGCAACTCGTCCACGCACACGGACCACAGCCCGCGTCGCGAGTAGTACACATCCTGCGCCAGACTTGCCACTCCCTCGGCGAAGCACACGCAGCGGGCCTGGTTCACCGCGACATCAAACCAGCCAACATCCTCGTCTGCCGCTACGGCACTGACTTCGACTTCGTCAAGGTGCTCGACTTCGGCTTGGTCAAGAAGCAGAAGATGGCTGAGGATCAGGCCCTGACGCAGCAAGACCGCCTGGTAGGTACACCGGCCTTCCTGCCCCCGGAGGTTGCGCGTGGCTCGGAACTCGATGGTCGGGCAGATCTCTATGCACTGGGCTGCGTCGCGTACTGGTTGCTGACGGGCTCACAGGTCTTCAAGGCCGGCAGCCCCCTGGAGCTGGCAGTCATGCATCTTCAGGAGGAGCCAGTGCGTCCCTCGAAGTGTACCGAAACGGAGATTCCTGCGGATCTGGAAGCCGTGGTCATGGACTGCCTGCACAAGGAACCGGTCGATCGTCCAAGCAGCGCTGATGAACTCGCCGACAGGCTCTCCAAGTGTGATGTCGTTGCCTGGAGCAGGCATGAAGCGAAGAGTTGGTGGCAGCTCAGATTTGCGGGCGGGAATAGCGTCCAACACGCCCGGTCTCGTCTCTGAGGGCTCGAAGAACGCCGCTCTTGGTGTTATCCGGTGCCGCCACCCCATGGAGATGTGCATGTCTGCTCTGGTGAAGAGGCACCCGGCGCTTTCGCTATTCATTCTTGCGTCAGTGTTGGGTGTTAGCCCCCTGGCGTTGGTGGCCGCCGGACTGCTCCCGTCGGGGTTCTCCCAACTCGGAGCACTGAGTGCCAGCACAGCTGGCATCATCCTCGCGGCCATCGAGGGTGGACGGGGAAGGGTCGGGGGAGCTGCTCCGCCGCGGTCTCGTGTTAGATGGGGCCAAACGCGTTCCAATCGACGGTGGCCCCACCCGCCAACGCGGCCAAGTAAAGAGCAGCTAAGGCGATCAGAGCGGTGTAAAACAGCGCAACGCCCCACCGACCCACGCTGACCCGCCTGAGGGCTGCTGAGCGAACCGGAGTTCGGCGGCTCCACGGGCATGCGGAGGCGCCTCCTGGCGTTACGACAGACTCCGCGCGACTTCACCAAGGTGTCGATGGTCCGTGCCGCAGCATCCGCCGATCACGTTGATGTGCCTGTGCGCGGCGCGAGCCATTTTCCCGCCCCCTGATCATGGTTTCGACGCGCACCCTCAGCGCGCGTGGACCGCTCCCGATCGGCTCATCTAGTCAGGATGCGGCGAGGTCGCGTGGTCTCTTCCAAAAAGTGAGTCCGGAGTGATTGGCTAGTTGTACAAACTAGAGCTTATCGTGACCCACGCGCTCAACCAACGTCGAGGGTTCATCGCGCGGCGTTGGTCTGCCCAGGCCCTCCCTCTTGTGCGCGCCGGTCGCCGTCGGCTACGGTGCGCTGATCCCCCTGCCCGGCGCGTGTGTTTCTCGCGACCGGCCACATCGAGGAGGTCGCGATGATGGTTTCTCTGACGGCCCTATGGCTACCGATCCTGCTCGCCGCGGTGCTCGTCTTCGTCGCCAGTTCCGTGATTCACATGGTCGTCCGCTGGCACAAGCACGACTACGCGAAGCTGCCCGACGAGGACGCGATCGTAGAGGCGATCCGGAGTTCCGGGGCAGGCACGGGAGAGTATCTATTCCCGTGCGCCGACGACCCGGCGGAAAACATGCCGTCGCCCGAGCTCCACGAGAAATGGGAGAAGGGGCCAGCCGGGACAGTCCGCATCTATCCGGCCGATCAGCTCAATATGGGGAAGAACCTGCTGAACTGGTTCTGCTACTGCGTGGTCGTGAGCCTGCTCGCGGGTTATCTCGCGGCCGTGACACTCGGGCCCTCGACCGAGTACATCACCGTGTTCCAGGTAGTGTGCACCGCGGCGACACTGGCCTATGCCGGCGCGATCTGGCAGGACGTGATCTGGGCGGGCGCCAGGCCGGCAAACGCGGTGCGGTCGATCGCAGACGGCGTGATCTACGGTCTCCTCACAGGCGGCGTGTTCGGCTGGCTCTGGCCGTAGCACTCTGCGGCGATTGCTGCGGACGCGCCGGCGTGGTGCCCCTTGATCCGACCGCTAGCCGAGGCGAGGATCCCGTGAGAACACTCACCAGGAGCCCCTGACAGGAGGAAACTATGGGCGTCGCAGACTCAGGTGCGCTTCATCACACATGCTTCGTCGTCCGAGATGTTGAAGAGGCTGCGAAGGCCCTGTCGGAATCACTCTCCATCGGACCCTGGAACGTCTGGACCATTGAACCCACCGAGGCCACCGTGCGTGGCGAGCCGAGGTCGTTCTCGTTTCGGATCGCCCTGGCCGAGGTCGAGGGGGGTGCCTTCGAGCTTCTGGCTCCGTTATCCGGGGACAGCGTGTACACGGAGTTCCTCGACGATCAGGGAGAGGGTCACCATCACACTTGCTTCGCGTACTCAACGCTAGAGGCCATGCAAGAGGCGCGATCCGAGCTCTTTGCTCAGGGTCGGGAGCTAGTGCAGTCAGGAAGCGTGGGTGATGCCGCGGAATTCAGCTACTTCGCGATACCGGAAGTCGGATCTGTATTGGAACTGTTGTTTCTCGCTGAACTTCCTCCGCCAGAGAAGACGATCGAGTAGCAGTCCTTTGGGCTGGGCCACACAGAACTGCTGCATCAAAGAGTCGAATACATGACCCGATTCAACGAGCTCGTCTTCGCCTGCGCGGCGGAGTCCAGTTGACTCCGGGTCCACTCCGGGTCGCCGACATCGCGAACCTCAATACGTGTGAGGTACCTGGTGACTTGATCGCTTCGCGGTTTGTGTATCTGCGAGGCTCGAGCGAGGAGGGAATATGAAGGGGCCAGTCCGTTGGGGAGTGACTCTCGGAGGCGCGGTTGCCGTGCTGAGCTTTGCTTTTGGCCTGTTTGGGTGGCACCGCATCTACGAGATGTCGTTCGTTTTCCTGGCTATCGCGATTCTGATCAACGCGGTGACGGTCGTTCTTTGTTTGCGGGAGCAGGCCTCGTCGGAGGGGTGGTTGGGCCAGGTCAAGAACGGGCTGCTCGTTGGACTCATCGGCTCGGTGATCATCTTTGTCACGTCTTGGCTGGTGACGACTGCGGTATTCCCCGACTACTTCGCGGAAATGGCCGACGGGTATCGAGCGGCCTACGTCGACAGCGGACTGTCCGAGGCCGAGGTGACGGATTTGGTAGCTGCGACAGCGGCCACATCACCGGTCAGGTCGGCGTTTGACGGGGTAATAGGTACGATCGCGACCAGCCTGGTCGTGGCCGCGATCGCGGGAGGGTGGCTTCGGAACAAGGACTGACATCTCAATGAGACCGCGCGCGGAGGCTCGAGTGCTGAGCCAGCGGTATTGCTAGTCGCGGTTCACCCGCTCCCAGCGTGACGCCAGCGACGCCGCGTTTCCGGCGGGCGCCCACATGACGAGCGTCCGCGTCGGTCCGCCGTCCGGAGATGTGATGTGATTGACGAAGTCGGGCGGCTTCACGAACCCGAGCATTCCGGGCCCCAGGATCGTGCTCTCGCCATTCACGACGTGCTCGAGCGCGCCGTCGAGGACGTAGAAGATCTCGGTCTGCGGATGCTGGTGGTCTCCGGAATTCGTGCCGGGCGGGAACGTGAGGATGCCCACGTCGACGGGGACGTCCCTCGCCTCGCCGTGGAACAGCACCTCCAGCGTCGCACCGCCCGGGGAACTCTGGAACAGGCCCCCCTCGATGGACTCCTGAGACTCGCTCGCCCGCAGACCCGCGCCGAACGAAGCCGCGCTGACGGTGAGAACACCGACCCCGAAGAGCGTATAACGTGTCGCGTTCCTCATCACCATCTCCTTTCGAGAGTCGGGTTCGATTCCATCCGTTCCATCAATTTGCTGGCATGGCGAACCTCGGGCGAGGTCGCGCGCCCCGCGCACCACGGTCACATTGATCCGCAGCGGAATCGCAGAACCGTTGGCTAGCTTTGGGCGGTGTAGATTGGGCAGAGTGGTATTGCTTCTGGTCATGACGCTGCTACCCCGGCAGGTCGCGCCAGAGGAAGTGAGCTTTCGCTCCTCGGACGGGGTGATGGTGTTCGGTGACCTTTATCGCGTCGACGGGTCGACGAATGGACCTCTTGTCCTGCTCCTCCATCAGTCGGCGTCGAACACGACGGAGTACGCGTCCGTCGTTCCACACCTCCTGCGCCGCGGATTCCATGTGCTTGCGATCGACGCCCGCGGCGGGGGTGGTGTGAACCGTACCGTCGCTCGCCTGGAGCACCACGGTGGCGGTCCACAGGCCTACCATGACTTCAACGCGGCGCTCCAGTATTTGCGGGCTCACGGCTTCTCAGGTCCGATTGGCATCATCGGGAGCAGCTATAGCGCGGGGCGGATCTTCCAGGTGCTGGCGGAGAAGCCCGAGGGTGTTGCTGCGCTCGCTGCCTTTTCGCCCGGCGCGGCGTTCGCCCGAGGGGACCCCTCCTGGGCAGAACAAGTCGAGATTCCGGTGTTGATGAGCTGGGCCCCCGACGAGCTCGACGAAGATCGCCGCCGTCGGTTCGAAAACGTCGCTTCCCCGCGGAAGCGACTCCTGATCCAGTCGACCGGGGTCCACGGAGCGTCTACGCTCGACCCGGAGAAGAACCCGGATGGGTGGGAAGAGAATCTGGAGGCGGTCCTGTCCTTCTTCGATCAGACCCTGCGCTCTCCAGAACGCTAGTCAGATCTTCGAAGGAACTGCCGATCCATGGACTGGACGATCCCGCACACGTTCTACCCGACGGCGCTTCCCGATCCATGGGTTTGGCTCCTGTTTGGCATGGCCTGCCTCGGAACGGCACTCGGCGTCCATCAGGTGGCGAAACGGAAGGGGGGCGTCAGCGCCGCCCTTCTGAGCCTGCCGATCGCGGCCGCGTCTCTCTTCACGACGATGACGCTCGGCATGATCGTCGCGTTCTTCGTCCACGACATCTGAGGGCCGGCTCTAGGGAACGAGCTTGTTCGCGAAATCGCCGCCCCTGAAGATCGAGATCCCGTCCGGATCGATGTGCCGCCGCATGGCCGCCAGAATCCGCTCGGGCGTCAGTGCCTCGATCGCGGCCTCCTGCTGCGCCGTGAACTCCATCGAGCGGTCGATGAACAGGTTGTTCGAGAGCATGCTCGCAATCGCGCCGTCGCTCGTCCGACCGTTCTGCGCGGCATCCAGATAGCCACTCTTCGCCGCCTCGACCTCCTCTTCGGTGAACCCGTCGGCGAGCGCTCGAGCCATCTCTTCACGGAACGCTTCGACGACCTTGTCCCCATTCTCAGGGGCGAAGATCGCGAACGCGAGGAACTGGCCCTGGTCATCGATCGGCTGCACGCCCAGCTGCGATCCGACCGAGTAGGAGAGCCCATCCTGCTGTCGGATGCGGGTCGCCAGCCGGGAGCTGAGGAATCCGCCGCCGAGGATCTCGTTCGCGACGATGAGGGCCGGGTAGTCCGGATCGTCGTCACGCATCCGGAAGCCCAGTGCCGCCACCATCATCGCGTTCGCTTTGTCCGGCGTCTCGATATCGACCGTGACCGTCTCGACCTCGCGGAACGGGCGGTCGATGCGCCGGTACACCCGGTCGGACGTCCAGCCCTCGAACACCTCTTCCAGAAGGGGAACGATCTCGGCCGGCTCGAAATCGCCGACGATCGACATCGTTCCGCCCTCCGCGCCGTAGAAGGTGGACCAGAAGTCCCGTGCCTCCTCGACCGTCGTGGCTTCCAGCCGGGCGATCTGCTCGTCGAACGTGGGGCTGTAGAGCGGATGGTCCTCGGGCCAGTCGCTGACGTGCCGGCCGAACGCCTCGATCACGAGCGCTTGCGGTTCCGAGCGCTGGGCCTCGATCTGGGCGAGGCGCTCCTCGCGCAGCAGGTCGAACTCGGCCGCGTCGAACGCGGGCTCGCGCAGTATCTCCGCGGCGAGCCGCAGCACTGCCGGCAGATTCTCGCGAACCGTCGTGAACGAGCCACCCACAGAAGCGACGCTCCCGCTCACGCCTCCCTGGGCCTTCAGCCGATCCAGCTCGTCCGAGATCTCCTGACGGGAGCGGGACCTGGTACCCCGCATGAGCAACGCCCCGGCCATCGACCCGGCGGCCGCCTGCCCCATCAGGGCCTGCTCGTTGCCGTGACGAAACGCGAAGTTCACGCTCACCGCTCCGCCGCGGTTTCGCTTAGGCAGGAGCGCGACCTCGACCCCGTTCGACAGGGTCAGCTTCGTCGTCCGGCCCTCGATGTTCGCGGGCGTCGGGTCGAACGCCTCCCCCTCGGCGACGGCCTCGCGCCCCGCGTAGCCCGCGACCAGCGCGGCGACATCCGGTGGCGCGGGGATTTCCGCTCGGGCCGGCGTGTCATCGGTCGGGTAGAAGTACCCGACCGTTCGGTTGGACGGCTTGAGATATGCCTGCGCGACCTGGTGCACGGCCTGCGGCGTGACCTGTCCGATCCGATCCCGGTGCAGGAAGAACAACCGCCAGTCGCCCATCGCCGCCCATTCGCTCAACTGTAAGGCGATGCCCTGCGGGTTGTTGAGGGACAACTCGATGCGGGAGAGAAAGTCCGTCTTTGCTCGCTCCACTTCCTCTTCGGTGGGTGGCTCGTCCGCCAGCCCGTCGAGGGTCGAAAGGAGCGCGTTCACTGCGGGTTCGATGGGGTCCTCTTCCCTCACCGCGGCCTGCGCGATCAGCACGCCGGGCTCTCTCTGCTGGAGACTCTGCGCTCCGGCGCTCGCCGCGTATCCCGGCTCGACGACGTTCTGGTACAGCCGCCCCGCGGGTCGGGTCGAGAGAACGTGGGTCATGACCTGAACTGCGGCGTATTGCTCGTGTGAGCCCGGTGGGATGTGGTAGGCGGCGACCACGATCTGCTGGTCGCCGACCCGGCGCAGCGTGACCGAGCGCTCGCCGTCCTGAGCGGGCTCCGCCGTGTAGGTCGGGAATAGCTGGTTCGCGCCGGTCCTCTCAGGACGGGGCGTGCCACCGAACTTGTCCGCGATCAACTCGAGCGCGACTTCCGGCTCGAACCGCCCGGCCACGACGAGCACCGCGTTGTCGGGCTGGTAGAACTTCCGGTAGAACGCCTGGAGCCGGTCGATCGGCACATTCTCGATGTCTGCCCGGGCTCCGATCGGGAGGTTGCCGTAGTTGTGCCACGCGTAGGCGGTGGCCAGCACGCGCTTCATCAGCACGCTGCCCGGGCTGTTCTCGCCGCTCTCCCACTCGTTACGAACGACCGTCATCTCGGACTCGAGATCCTCCGCCGAGATGTAGGAGTTCACCATGCGGTCTGCCTCGAGATCGAGCGCCCAGTCGAGGTTCTCCACCGAGGCCGGAAACGTCTCGAAGTAGTTCGTGCGGTCGAACGAGGTCGTCCCGTTCGGAAACGCGCCGCGCTCGGTGAGCTCGGCCGGAATGTCCGGGTGGCCCGGGGTCCCCTTGAAGACCAGGTGCTCGAGCAGGTGTGCCATCCCGGTCTCTCCGTACCCCTCGTGTCGCGACCCGACGAGGTAGGTGATGTTGACTGTGATCTGCTGCTTGCTCTGATCGGGGAACAGCAGGAACCGGAGTCCGTTGTCGAGCGTGTATTCGGTGATTCCCTCGACCGTGGCTCCCTGGGTGACGCCCTCCGGGAGGCCCTGGCCCGCCAGAGGGACGGCGGTCGCCAGCGTGGCGAGAATCGCCAGAGACGCACGGCGCGCGCGCGATATCTGCATGAGAAGGTCTCTCTGTCTGGAAGCGTCGCACTGCAGTTTCGGTTCTCCACCCAATGTCGGGCGTTCGGCGGATCCTTGCCACTTCCAACCTCCACGCTCCGAACGACGTCCTAACCGCACGCTCGACTCGGCCGCATCAGAACCGTGGAGGCAAAGCAATGCGGATCTCACCCCTCAGAATGGCGCTCGTCTCGATCGCTTTCGCGGCCGCGGCCTCCGCCCCGGCCGCCGCCCAGCGTGGCGATCGCACCCGGGAGACCGTCTACGACCAGTCGTTCAACGTGTCCGCGGGAGATCGGCTCGTCGTCGACGTCGGCGACATGGACGTTCGGGTCGAGAGCGGGAGCGCGGCGCGGATTCATGTCATCGCCTGGGCGAAAGACCACGCGTTCGCACGGGACATCTACGAGGAGATGCGCTTCTCGGCCGGCGCGTCCGGAGGCACGCTGACCATCGAGACGGATGAACCGCGGAACTGGTCGTACGACTGGCAGGAATGGCAGCGGCGGGGCGGCGCGTCCTTCACGGCGATCGTCACGGTCCCGGAGCGGTTCGACCTCGACCTGAAGACCGGGGACGGCGACGTCACAGTCGGCTCGTTCAACGGCGCCGTCGCGGTCAATACCGGCGACGGCGACGTGCGTCTCGAGTCCGTATCCGGCCCCGAGATCCGGCTTCGCACCGGAGACGGGGACGTGACGGCGGAGAGCCTGGATGCACCTACCATCTCGCTCGACACCGGGGACGGCGACCTGATCGTGCGCCAGGCGTCCGGGGCGGTCACGGCGTCCAGCGGGGACGGCGACATCCGGATCGAAGTGGGACGCTACGAAGGCCTGTCCATTCGGACGGGCGACGGAGACGTGACGGTGTTCGCGGACCCGTCGATTCGCGCGAACGTGGACGTGAACGGTGAGGACCTGTCCATGGGCCGCTCGTTCACGCTCTCCGGACGGATCGAGGAGGATCGCCTGAGCGGGACGCTCAATGGTGGCGGACCGGAGCTCAGGATCCGAACGGGAGACGGCTCGGTCTCCATCCGCGGCCGCTGACGTAGACCGCCCGTCCGCCCCTCCCCCGGGCGGACGGGCGCGTCGGGAAGTCGTCGGGGCATCCGAGTTGCTCCGGTCCCGCTGGCCGTCGAGCTTTGAGGGCATGAGTCGACATGCCTTCACCGTCCAGCAGGCCGATAGCCTGCTTCCGCACGTTCGCGCAACGTTCCGCCGTATTCAGGCCGGGCGGGAGGCCGCGCGCCGCCGGAGCGACAAGATCGCGGTCCTGCACGCGCTCTGGGGAGACGCGGTACGAGAGGCCGGGAACCCCGACTACGAAGAGCTGAAGAGCCACGAGAAGTCGCTCGAGCGGATCGGCCGTGCAATCGAGCGGCTCGTGAGCGAGCGGCTCACCGAACGCGGCATTCGGCTACCCGCGGGCGGGCTCGATCATGGACTCGTCGACTTTCCCACGACACTGGATGGCCGCTGGGTCTACCTCTGCTGGCACGCAGGCGAGGCTGATGTGGCCCACTGGCACGAGACCCACGAGGGCTTTGCGGGCCGCCAGCCAGTCACGCCCGAACTCGTGGCGAAGATGGCGATCGCGGGCGACCCGGCGCTCGAGGACGATTCGGCGCTGGACTTCTAGTCAGAGGGCAACGCGGCGGTTACGCCTGCGGCTGCCGGCCGCTCGCGAAGACAAGCGTCGTCGGCTCGTCGATGATGGCCGCCCCGGTCTCGGGAACGAGGTACTTCAGGCGCGGGTGGCTCATCCACATGGTGTCGCCCACCTCGAGATTCCGCCATTCGGGGTGAAGCTGATCGGCGTTGCGGAGAACCATCCCGAGCAGGTCCTCGTTGCGATTGTAGGAGTAGAAGGCGCCCCGACCCCACCTGAACGAGCCAGGGCCGGACGTCCCCGGGCGTCCCGCGGGAGCGTCGCCGCCATCGTCGACCGGAAGGGGTTCGCCTGCCGTCCTGAGATCGCCCGTCCTCAGAACTCCGTCGTCCACATGGCCACGACCTGGCGCCTGGGCGAGGGCCGGAAGAACGCCACGTTGATCGGCTCGGCATACAGCACGTTCCCCAGGTTCTCGATCGCGATCGTCAGGTGATTGCGGCCGAACAACCTGACGCCACCCCGCAGATTCATGACGGTGAAAGCCGGGATGTAATCGCCTATCGGACTGACGCCTGAGACGATCTCGTCGGTACGGCCCGAGTGTCTGACGTGGAACTCGCCCCAGAGCCGATCGCTCAGGGGGCTGTAGCGAAGTCGCCCGTTGATCCTGTCGCGGTACCCTTCGTGGACGAGATCGTCGGGGTCATCCGGGTTTGTCGCGGAGACGTGGGTATAGTCGGCCTCGATGATGAGACCCGTGACAGCCTCGAGGCCGGCCGTCAACTCGACTCCGGTGATGTCGATCGAGGAGACGTTCACGTTGTGGAACGTCGAGACCCCGTCCACTTCCTCGCCGGTCGGGCGAAGCTGGATGCCGTCGGTGAGGAAGTTCGCGAAGAAGAACCCCTCCGCGTAGAACCGACCGCCGGCGGCGCGGACGCCGAGGTCCGTGCTCAGGCTGGTTTCTGCCCCGAGGCCGGGGTTCCTGACCCAGCGACCCTCGCCGCCCGGCGCATCGCCGCTGAAGAACCGCTCGATGAGATTGGGAGAGCGGAATCCGCGCCCCACCGAGGCGACCAGGTTCACCGCATCGGACGCACGGATGAGGAGGTTTGCGGCCCCGACGAGCGTCGCGTTGTTCGCTTCGGTAAGCGGTTCGTCGAGGCCTTCCGTCGATCTGGTCTCGGACGCGACCCCCTGCCAACGCAGGCCAACCGTGAAGTCGACGCGCGAGCCGAGAGCAAAGGCGTTCTGCGCGAAGATCCCGATGCTAGACAGGCGCGCGTTCGGGAGTGCGGGCGTCTCGTCGACGGTCGGGGGCGCCTGTCCCACTTGCCGCGTCCGCCGATCGGTGTTGAACGAGTCGTCCCTATAGTAGTCCAGTCCGTAGGTGAGGGTGTGACGTCCCGCGAGAAGCTTCGCGGCCTCAAGTCGAAGCCCGTTCGTGTCGATGTCCGTGAAGTTCTCGCTCACCGAGGAGATCCCCGGGCCCACGGGCACGAGCACATCCGTGACGAACTCACGCTCGTTGCTCTGGTGGTACGCCTTGAAGCCGACACGATCCGCGAAGGCGGTGGCCAGCCGCCTGCCCTCGTAGCCGGCGATGAAGCGGTTGAACTGGAGATCCGGCCAGAGCAACTGGACGCGAGGGGCCGTCGAGCCGAGGTCCTCGGGCTCGACGAATCCGAAGCCCGCGTCACTGGCACGGTAGCGTTCGAACCGAGCCATGACCGAGTGCCGATCCCCGAAGTCGTACGTGAGCCGGGCACCCAGGTTGTAGTCCTCCACTCCCGTGTCCTGCACCCGGGTGTCGTCGGACAGGGTGAGGTCACCGAACGTGCCCGCCGGGGCTTCGAACGCCTTGGAATTGCGCCAGGACCCACCCAACTGGAAGCCGAACCCGCCCGATCCTCCGGAGAGCGTGCCCGAGAGACGGTTCTGGCGGTCACCCGAGCTGTAACGGTATTGGAAGCCACCGCGCGTCGACCATTCGCCGGCCGTCGTCGGACCGGCGGAGCGCGGGATCAGGTTCACCACCCCACCGATCGCATCCGACCCGTACAGCACAGAGGTCGCTCCGCGAACGATCTCGACCCGCTCGAGCTCGAACAGCCCGGCCATGGCTGGCGGTTCGCCCGAGTCGAGACGACGGCGCGAGTTGTTCAGGCGAAGGCCTTCGGAGAGAAGCAGCACCCGCTGGCCGCGTAGTCCGCGGATCATGGGTCGGGTCTGGTTCGTTCCGACCCCCTCGATATCGAGACCCGGGATCTCGGTGAACAGATCGGACGCATTGTTCGGGGCCCGTTGAGCGATTGTGGCCCGCTGGACCACGCTTACCGGACGGGGCGTCTCGAAGGTCTCTACGGGTTCGCGGCTCGCCGTGACGTTGATTCCAGCGAGCTGGTGGAGAGCCGCCCCCGAGGCAGCGAGATCGCCGGCGTCGACCAACCGGGCCAACTCGTAGGCGGCGGCGCGCTCGATGGCACGAGTGACGGCATACGGGGACGACCGCTCTGGGGGGCCGAGCGGGAGCGTGCGAACGAACACACCTTCCTCGCGCGCGACCACCGGGGCTGCCGGACCGACGACGCCGGACGCGTCGCTGACCGTCAGGACGAGGATCAGCACGGACCTCGCGCCCGCGTCCAGCAGGTCGGCAAGGGTGCCCTCGACCGCAGCCCGGTCATCGGCCCAACCGACGGGTCCGCGACGCCATCCCACCGAGCCGATCGCCTGTTCGATCTCTTCGATCGAGGCCTGCCCTACCGACGACCGGAACCCGGCATCCGGTGCCACCAACAGCGCGGTTTGTGCGTGGAGGGGCACCGCACCGGCCGCTACACCGATGGAGCAAAGCGCGGCCGCCGCCGCGACCGCGAACTGCCTCCGCCGCGCAACGGCGGACGGCGCGCGGCTGAGACCCGTGGCCTGGGGGCGCATTAGAAGTGCGCGTCGAGCATCAGGTAGCCCCAGATCAGATTCTCATCGAGGCGGTCGATCTGGGCCCAGGCATCCCGCTGGAACACGAACGCGACTCCGCCCGTGATGTCGAGGTTCGCGCTGTGTTTCCAGGAGACGATCAGATCGATCTCCTCACCCAGGTGGCGACTGTCGAGCGTTCCCGTCTTCGCCAGGTGGAACGAGTGCCCGTCCGCGGCGAGTCGCCAGTCGGCGTGGGGCGTGAACGCCAGCTTGACCGCCGCGTCCTGGAGCCCCTGCCCGCCTGTATGAAGCGGAATGTTCAGGAACAGGTCCGCGAAGCCATAGAACTTGTGGTTTGTCGCGAAGAGCGTGTCGAACACCTTCGCGTCGCCCTCCAGCGGGTCATCCGATCCAGAGAGATAGTCGTACCAGAGCGTCGCCGTGAAGTCGCCGAACGCGCGGGCGAGCCGCCCGCCGAGCATGAACGCGGAGACGTTACGACCCCCGCGGTCGCCCTTCTGGAGCGAGCCCTCGGCCCGGTAGCGAAGCTTCGCGGCTTCGCCGACCCAGCGTGCCCCGAACGTGAACTGATCCGTTTCGTCTTCCGAGGTGTCCCCGTCACCCGCCGAGCCGTTGTAGATGACATACAGATCGACGTCCTGGGACTCGGAGATGTCGAGGGTGCTGTACCCCGCGAGCAGCGCCCCGTCCTGGTCGACGAAGGGCGAGACGTCGTTACCGAGCCGTGCGCCCAACAGGGAGACGACGCCGAAGCCGCCCGCCCCCTCGAGGCGAGCTCCGTCGAAGCTGCGCCCCTGCTGGGTCCAACCCACGGCGCCGACGAGTCGCTGGCCTCCGTAATTGACCTCCTGCCGGCCGAAGCGGCCGAACAGATCGTTCCCCATGGATCCGATATCCAGATAGGCCTGGTGCATATCGAGACCCTGTGCGGAGAAGTCGCCGAGCGAGTTCGACTCCTCGCCGAACAGGCGAACATCCTGGATCTGGATGAAGATGGACACGTCGCCGTCGAGCGCCGCGCGGAGGTTCGCGCGCGTACGCATCGACGTGAACGTGATCCCTTCGCCTTCGATCCCGGGGAACGGGTCGCGCAACTCGCCTCGTATGCGCACCTGCCCGCCCCAGGTCAGGTCCTGCGCCGCCGCGGCTCCCGGAATCAGGAGCGCGACGGCGACCCACCTCAGTGTCGATTTCATGATCAATAGACGTCGTGCGCGGTGTTGTAGACATTGAACTTGCCGGTCGGAGTAACCAGCCAGTCGCCCGTGATTCGATGCTTCTCCTCGAGGGTCTTGTCGTCGTAGATGACGATCTCCCCTTCCTTGTCCCAGACCGATACCCAAACCTCATCGCCGGCCTGGTTGTACTCGAAGTGCACGGCGGCGCCGTGGTCCGCGACGAGCCAGCAACGCTCGATCTCGCCGCGCGCCTTGGAGTAGACGCAGGCCTGTCGCGTCCCCTCGGGGCTGTTGTTCATCGGCATGTCCATCCAGACCCACGAAGAGTTCTCGTGAGTCTTCAGGAACAAGCTGCCGGTGCCGTCGATCTCGACCTGGCGTACGACCTGCCACGCGACGTCTGGCCGGTTCTCGGGATCAGCACCGTACACGCTCAGGAGGCCCTGGCCGATGTGGATCGTCCCGTTGACCCAGCCGTACTCCGGATCCTGCCAGTTCGCGCCACGACCCGGGTGCGGCCTTTGTCCGGTCTCGAACGTTGCCACCAGTTCCTGATTCTGGACATCGATCACGACCATCTTGTTCCGGTTATTAGCGGAGATCATGAAGTACCGGCCGGTATGGTCCCACCCGCCGTCATGCAGGAAGCGCTCGGCCGGGATCTTGGCCGTGAGCGGGAATCCCTCCTGCGAATAGTCGACGATCCCGACGTGTCCGGACTCCTTCAGGCCCATCACCCAGACCGGATCGTCATGTGACGCCACGATCGCGGCCACACGGACTTCGTCGAGGGGCTCGTTCGTGTCGTAGGTATTGCCGAGTACGCTCGTCACGTTGAGAGGCTCGAGCGTCAGGCCGTCGAACACGACGTACTGCGGCGGCCAGTAGCAGCCCTCGATGACGTACCGGTCCTCGTAGCCCTCGTACTTGCTGCCGTCGACGCTCCGTGCGTCGGTGCAGCCCTGGGCCTGCGCGACAAGGGTCGGCTCGGGAGTCCAGAGGTCGATCAGCGTGACTCGACCGTCACGGCCCACCGCGTAGTAGTACCGACCGGACGACGAGGATCTCAGGATGTGCACGGCGAACCCGGTCTCGAGAATCGCCAACATCTCGTAGGTGTCGCCATCCAGGATCGCGACCTGACCCGCGTCGCGAAGGATCACTCCGAAGAAGTTCTCCCAGTTGCGATCGGTCTGCGGCTCCGTGGGCCGGTCCGCGAGAGGCACCATGAGGTTCCAGCTGTCGCGAATCTGCTCGAGCGGTCTGCCCGGCGGATTCGGCGGTGGAAGCTGGACGTAGTTCGCCATGATGTGGATCTCGTCCTCGGTGAGAATCCCGGCGTCGCCCCACGCGGGCATGCCGCCGGGGAGCCCGTGGCGAAACGTCGTCTTGAGCGCCGCCGTGCCGATCTGCCGGGTTCGCTCGGGCTGGATGTTCGGCCCGGTGGCTCCCGCCCGTAGCGTTCCGTGACAGCCGGCGCAGCGGTCGAAGAAGATCTGCTGACCCGCCGCGAACTGCGCGTCGGTCAGCTCGACCGGCCCCTCATCGGCGGTGCCGTAGGCGATCGAGCCGGCGGTTACCTGAGCCACGAAATCCAAAACGTTCACGATCTCGGGCTCGGACAGGCGGCTGGACGCCATGGGGAGCTCATTCCACTCCGCGAAGATCCGCCGACCGATGGAGTCGTTCTGAGACATGTCGAGCGGATCCGAGATCCAGCGGATCAGCCAGTCGTGCTCGTATTTGTCGTTCACACCGGCCAGGTCAGGACCGACTCGCACACCTTCACCGATCGTGTGGCAGGCGACGCAGTTCATCTCGTAGAGGGTCTGCCCGGGGTGCGCGTCAGTCGCGGTCGCGACCGCTGCTGTCTCGGTTCCTGTCTCGGACGGGGCGTCTCCCCCGCAGCCGACAAGGAACGCCGTGAGAATGAATGTGAGGGACGTGAAACCGACCCTAGGTGGGTATCTGCTCTTCATCGCAGCCGCTCCACATTTTCGGGTGATCCAGCGACGAGACGGTCGTGCTTCCGACGCACCGCTGCGAGGAAGCGGA
>Ga0224508_10000391_pt1 | contig 43408 bp, 53 predicted proteins | sample SF_Jan12_sed_USG_4_FD_170157 | JGI IMG/M metagenome (GOLD analysis project Ga0224508, IMG submission 170157) | Sediment microbial communities from San Francisco Bay, California, United States - SF_Jan12_sed_USGS_21 | ecosystem: Environmental > Aquatic > Marine > Sediment | place: USA... | reverse complement strand
CTGGAAGATCTTGAGTGTCTCGGACTGTTGCTCGTAGAAGAGGCCGAGGAAATTCTTAGGGTCCTTGCCTTTCTTGGAGACGTGCCAGTGTCGTTCCGCGCGCAGCGCCTGCGCCTTGGCCCAAGCCTCCTGCACACGTTCGTATTCCCAGCCCTCGACGAGAGTGCGAGCGATGTTTGCCTCTGAGAGTTCGGGGCTGCCCTTGCCGGCGATCCAATCCTCGTCGCCTTCGGGCACCTCGACTTCGCGAAAGGCTCTGAAGACGTCTCTCATGCGTGGGAAGAAGGTGTCAAAAGTGGGATCCCACTTGGTCTGCTCGTACCACTCGAACTCTGTCACCTCGCGGACGACCTCTTCCTCTTCCCAGAGATCCTTCCCTGAACGCAGCGGCGGGTCGGGCTCTTCGACGAGGACAGCCGGTTCGTCCACAACAGCCCTCTCGACGGGTGCGAGCTCCCAAATGTCCTGAAGCCCCACGGCCGCCACAGCGTCCTCCGCCTCTGCGACGTGAGCGGCAACGGGCTCGGCGGCAGGCGACTCCTCGCGCTCCGGCAAGAGCAGGGCGATCACGCCAAGCCCCAAGGCGAACACGATCGCCGAGCCAAGGAATCTAAGACAAGTCTTCATGTGGGGGGGCTCACGGTTTTGTGGCGGAGTCGAATTCGACGTCCTCTGGTGAATCGATGATGCCGGCGGGGATGCGGCGCAATCCGCGCAACGCACGACGGTCGTGCGAGTCCCTTGGAAAGGCGCCCGCGTTACGCAGTACATAGCCGGCCATGGAGAGCGCAGGCCGGATGCGAGGGTGCCCCTCGCGCAGGTAGGGAGCGGACACCAAGTGCGCGCTGCCGTGCTCAAGCTCAAGGGAATCGTCGGTCACCGTAAGGTTCCCCTCCGAGTACGCTAATCCGGACCCGCTCAGGAAACTGGGCACTCTCGTCCACACGGCGGGCACTAGCAGATTCCCCAGCACGGAAACCTCCGTATCGTCCAGGTAGATCGCCGCTGTCCCCGGGCCCAAGATCACGTTGTTCGCGATCAACCCGGTGGCACCGTCCCGGTACTCCGGGTTGCGCCGGTAGTTGCTGACGAACAGGCACCGCTCGATCGCCACCATCGTCCCACGGATCAGCGCGCCGTGAGAGTGCGGACCGTCCTGGTGGTTCGCATTCCGGAGCCCTTCGGCGATGATGCAGTCCCGGAAGGTGACGTTAGACGGCATGGCCCAGACGTCGTCGTCACCCGACACGCTCACGTTCTCGTCGGTCGCGTGGAAGACCGAGCAATACTGGACCAGGACGTTGTAGGCGCCCCCACCCCAGATCGAGATCCCGTCGCCGGCCGGGACCCGGCAGCCTCGATGCACGCGTAGGTTCTGCACGATCACATCGTTGGTCCGAATTGAGAGACCGCCATTGATGATCCTGGAACCGGGAAGTCCGACGACCGTCAAGTGCGGGTTCGTCGCGCTGACCTTCTGCCCCTTCAGGTCGATCTGACCCGCGACATACACCCTCCTCGGTCCCTTTGCAGCGATGGCCTCCGCGAACCCTCCAGCGTAGACCACTCGGGAAAACTCCTCACCTTCCCCGCCCTTGGTATTGGCGCCGAAGTGACTGGTGATGGTCACGGCAGCAACCCCAACGGCGCTTCGAGGATCCTGACCTGCTGCTTGTTGCTCGAAGAGCCCGGAATGGTCTCCTGCCACGAGAAGATGAACCCACTCGGGAGAACCCACACGTCGGCCGTGCGACGGCCCTCCTCCCCGCCCGGCTTCGGCCCCAGGTCGCCGCTCAGGCGCACGATCGGACCCACGCCCTCGTCGTCCCAACGCACCGCCTGGACCCGGTTGTCGGACCCCTCCCACACCAGGATCACGTCGTCCCCGTCAAGACCGATCTCCGCGTCCCTGCCCCAGCCGATGAAGTCGATCGGGTACAGCGGCTTCAGGTCCGACTCCAGGCGCCGGCCCTCGATCCGACCCGCACGGTGCCACACCGTCGCAATCTCGCCCGGCTTGTACGCCATGCGGCACTCCCACGAGAGCGGACCCGTGAAGACCTGCGGCTTGAGCGAGCCCAGCCGGCCCCTGTAAGCCCGACCGTACTCGGCCGCCATCCAGCACGCGATGTCCCGACCACGGCCGAAGGTGATGATCGAGTAGCTCTGAGAAGCGCCCGACCACGCGTTCGCGTTGGGGAGCTCCCTGACCGAGCCGTCGAAGAAGATGTCGGACAGCCCCGCCTCCTCGCTCCACTCCTCGGTGTACGTGACCCGGAACCCGCTCCCGTCAGGGTTGGCCTCAGCCCGCGGCAACCACGTCGTGGTCGTGATCGAGGGCGCCAGTCGAGAGATGTAGATGAACCCACTGCCGTCGCTCTGGAGCAGCGCACCCCAGCAGTTCATCGAGATGGTCCAGCCGGCGTAGCGCTCCGAGCCAGTGAAGAAGAACGTGTTGCCGCTCACCTCCACCTCGCACTCGTCGGTCTTCTTGAGCGCGCCGGCCGTCAGCCAGATGTCACCAGTCTTCCACGTCCCGTCGGGGTTCTGCAGCCGCGCGTAGCACTGGTTCGCTCGCGTGAACACCCAGGCGCGCGTCCCATCGTCTGCGACCGCGACTCGCGCCCAGCGCGAGATCCCGCCGGTCAGCGAGTACTCACCCGTGAGCGCGGGGAGCGTGCCAGTCGCCAGGTCGTTGGGTTTGATGGTGCGGGGCGGGATGCCGCCGTTACCGGCACCTTGCAGGGCGACTCCCGGCGGCGGCTTTCCGTGCTGTCCTTGGGGGAGTGCGGCACCGGGCGGGTTACCGCCTTGACCGCCCTGAAGCGCGAGCGCGAGAATGAGGATGAGGGTTTTCATTTTGAGGCTACCAGGAGTTGACGAAACGAATGTGGGTGATCCGAGGGTCGAGCTTCGACACGTCCAGCTCGAATCCCTCCTGACTGTCGGTTACGTAAGGAGTCGTCTGGATCACGTCGACCTCCATGCCGAGCGAATCGGGAACCCCCCATTCGAAGAATTCAGAGACCTCCTTAGGGGGGTCGATGCCCGCGGCCGTGCAAGACTTGTAGATTGCCTCCATGGCCTTCCAGCGGTCGTCCGGGGCCACGAATCCCACTACGTGTGTAGACATGCTCATCGGTCAACCATCCTGCGCGACGGCGCGCGGTAGAAGTAAGCGGGGCGACGACCGAGGATCTGCGCAATGTGACCCATGACCGCCGGCGACGGGTCTGCGCTCGTGGTGTCCTCGCGCATCCAGTTGTACACCGTCGTCTGCGACAGGCTCACGCCGCGCTTTTCGAGCTCGCGCTGCAGCCTGGCGCCAGAGATCCCCGACAGGGTCATCGCAACCCGAAGGGCCGCACGGTTGTGCTTCCTGCGGGTGAGGCGCGGTCGTCCCTTCATGGCTGCGGATCCTAACGCACTTACATGGAAAAATCGCATGTAAATCGGGGCGTTTCGCGCGCGCGGCGTAACCCCGGGCGCGTGGCGGACTTGCGCCGCGCAGCTGACTTATCTGCGAATTTCGCATTTATGTCCTGGCGTGGTGGGTCGATAAGTGATTGACTGCACCCCTGTTCGAGACCTGACCTTTTGACGAAGGAGCACTGCCAATGGAAGACGTGAACATCTGCAAGGAGTGCGACGCCGCCGGTTTCACGGTGACGCTCGATATCTTCGGTGACTGCGAGCTATGCACTCCGCGCGCCCGCCCGGACTACATCGACGACGACCCCCGCGACGACAGCGTGGCGGACGACTACGACGAGGTGGCGCGGTGAGCGCCCACACGCCGGGGGCGGAATACTTCGTCGTCAGCCCTAAAGCCCTCGCCTGGCAAGCCTTCGAAGACGCTCAACGCAAGGCCTGCGGGGAACCCTCCACCTCCACACTCCTGGCCTTCAGCCGCGGGTGGGATGCAGGCGCCGAGCACAGCAGCAAAGACCTGCTGGCGGCGCTGGAGGGCATGCTGCGCGTTCAAGATGCGCTCATGCCCGGCCTTCGACACATCGCGGTCCAAGATTACGCGCTCATCAACGATGCGCCCATCGCCGCCCGCGCCGCCATCGCCAATGCGAGGGGGCAGGCATGAAGCGCCACGATGGCCTCAAGGTGGGCGACCCGTGTCCCTACACGGGCAAGCCCTACGACGGTTATTCGTGGTCGAACGCGAAGCCCTACGACACCTGCCGCGCGTGCTGCGAACAAGGCGACCCGATGGCGGGAGGCGTAGCGGCCTCGCTCGATCGCCTCGCCAAGGCGAGGGGCCAGGCATGAAAGCCCTAGCCCTCCCCCTCCTCCTCGTGGCCTTCCACGTCCCCGTAATCACACCCACGGACAAGCCGAAGGGCGACCTGCCCCCGCGTATCGAACCGGAACCCATGCCCCCCGTGCTGGAGAAAGAGGATGTCGTGAAAGAGCAACACTTCTTCAACCCCGCGGTACTCCTCGGACTCTCCGTCGAGAGCGATCCCCGCTCGACGGAGCACATGGCCTACCTGATCACGATCCGCACAAGCCAGGGCGACATCCTGATTCGGGGCAACCACGACGACGGCCCGAACGTCGAGAAGCCCCCCGTACTATGAGCTGGGCCCCTCAGGTCTCGACCATCAACGACGACCCTGGCGTGTTCAACGGGAACTCGCTGCGGTACGCGACCGAAGCCGAGGCGCGCCAATCCGCCCAGTGGGTCATGATGCGCTGGACGGCGGTGACGGGCTACCGCGCCGCGTATAGCGATGACCCCGTCAACCGGGTCATCCACAAAGGGGTGGAGTACGTCGTCTACACTCGCTCGTTCTGGATCGACAAGGATGGAAAGGAGCGCCCGATATGACCGAAGAACCCGTGCCCTACGACGACGACCCGAGACCCGATGGGTTTCCCCAGGAACTCGAACCGAACCCCGAGGCCGTTCGCGCCTTCGAAATCGGAAGGGTCTGCGGGCGCATCGAGACGGTCTCCATCGTGGAACTCGGGCTGGCCGACGGCGCCGACGCCGGGTGGGTCGACCGCGCCACCGCCATCAACGTGGTGAAAAGGATCACCGAACCCGAGGCCCAGGTCTGCCGGGCGAAGGCCCTCTACCTGGGAGTGAAGCTCTCCTGATGTTCCTCCACACCAACCTCCTGGGTCAGCGCGTCATCATCGACGACGACGCTGAAAACGAAAGCATTCCCGATTCGTTCAAGGGTCGCACCGCGGTCATCCGATCAGTCTGGATCGACCCAAGCACGAACACGATCTACTACACGCTCACGGTCCAGATTCCCAGCGAGACACTGCGGAGCGTCTGGAACACCACCGAAGCGTCGTTCGGATCGATCGGGAAGTAGCAGGGCGGGGCGTCGCTCCTGACGGCGCTCCGCCCCCCTTCACAACGCAAACCGAAGAAAGAAGAAGAAGCATGGCTAAACTGGAAACCGCACTCCGCGTGTTCGTGAGAATGACGGTGGGGTCCGAGACGCACTACTACTCCGGGGACCTCACCTACTCCGGGGACCTCCCCCAGGAGAACGAGACAATCGCGACGGCGCCGGAGGTCGTTCCGCAGGCGAAGCCGCACCGCCCGCTCTTCCGGGAACTGTTCCACGAGAGGGAGCCTCGGCCCACCCCCCGGCAGATGTACGACTACTACCCCGGCCTGGAGCGGATGAACCGCGCCGTGCGGGTGCTGAGGGAGAACGGATTCAGCGGCCGGCAGATGGAGGCCTTCTGCCGCAACGACAAGGACTTCATGGACTCCGAGGGGTCGCGCAAAAGAAAGCTCAGCTCCGCCGGGATCGTGGGCACATGCTCCGTCAAGGAGTACGCCCCCGTCGCATCCCACAACGACGGCAGCAAAGAGCTCGCGAAGGGCTGGTACATCAGCTGCCTCCTGGACGAGAGGCGCCTGCGCTTCGCAGCCAACGCACTGGAGCGGATGGCAGAACGGTTGGGACTCTCATGAAAGACACGCACCACCCCCTCATGAACGACATCTTCGTCGGCCTGCTGCTCGGCACCGTGCTGGGCCTCGCCATCGCCGTGTGGATCTTCGCATGAACCCCTACGAGCTCCTCTGCCTCGCGACATCGAAGCACCCCGACCCCTGCGCGTGCAGCGTGTGCGACGCGCTGGCGCAGATCGAGAAGAAGCCACAGGTGCAGATGCTCCTGGAGGGGAAGCTAGAGCTCACCCCGTCCGGGTACGTCCTGAAGGAGCCCTTTCAGGACTGGGACGGGGCACCCAAAGACACGACCGCCTCGAAGGGCTAGAGTGCGGACCGCCTTTGTCAGGCGGCCTTTCGTCATTACCGGTCGCCATCCACTCGGGTGGCGGCCGGTTTTCGCCTTCCCTACAGGAGCTCAGCATGGCCAAGCGGCACGTTCACTTCACCAGACCGAAGACGGTCAGCGACCACGGACCGATTTACCACAAGGACAGCACCCCGCTGATCCTCGACCACGCAAAGATCCACGGCGCGGCGCAGGCGGTGATCATCACCCCCAACGTCGGGAAGCACGAGAACGTCGGTTGGCGCATCCGTGACTGCGAGCTCTACGGGCACCGTAAGTTTCAGCCGAACGTGAAGCGCTGGCGCGTCGAGCCGCCGTGGATCATACGCACGTACATGATGAGCGACCTGAAGATCGAACGCACGTGGTTCCGATCCAAGGTCAAGGAACACGACGTCTACATGGACCTCGACTTCGAGCACGGCGATGTCGTCATCGACGGCAACTTCTTCGACGGGCCCATGTCGCAGGGCACACAGTTCGTCGGCCCCCAGTCCCGCTCGATGAACACCGGCTGGCCCGAGCGCCGCAGCAACACCGGCAAGCTCTTCATCACCAACAACCTCTACAAGCACTGCGGGCAATGGAACTGGTGGGCCGCTCACGGCATCAGCCGGCCGGCGTCAGCCATGTCCGTGTTCCGCTGCGTGGAGAAGCTCTCCATCCACGCGCACGGGAACCACCTCAAGAGCCAGATGGGCTGGTTCGCAAAATCGCAGCCCGGGGGATACAAGTCCTACGGCGCCGCGATGTTCGAAGGCGCGCGCTACCTGGAGTTCAGCGACAACCTGATCGAGTACAAGCAACCGTCGAACCGCGACGTGATCATCTTCGACGACTGCGACGAGGTGATCGCCGAAAAGAACATCATCAAGGGCGGCAAGGTCGAGGTGCGCATCCCCAACGAATTCATCTGGAGGGACAACAAGGGCTACGGCCTGGTGAAGTACGTCGACGGGAACGGGAAGCGACACATGCTGCCCGGCGACGTGACCTGGACGTACGTCTTCAACGCGGGCTACCTCACGGAAGCGAAGCCGCCCGCCTAGAGTGAAGTCCTTCGATTCACGCACGCGCGACGAAATCGGGCGGCTGGGGTGGATGTGCGAGAAGGTAGAGACCTGGCTCCCGCACACCTACCGACGCAAAGACATGTACGGCGTGTTCGACTTCCATGCGATAACGCCGGAGGGCGAGACCTACTACATCCAGACTACGGAGCGCTCATGCCATGCGGCGCGCCGAAAAAAAGTCTTGGCGTGGCCGGGTCTCGCCCGCCTACTGCTGCTGTCCACCAACCACATCGAGGTATGGTCATGGCGAAAAAGAGACTGGGACCTGAGGCGCGAAGAGATCCTCTCCTCAAGTGTTCCCACTGCGCTCGAACGGTCCGCGCTTCAAAAACAGATCGCCACGCAGCGCGGCTCCACAGTGGTGCCGTCGTCAACTTCACCGATCCTCCGCGGCGCAAGAAGACGCGCCGCAAGAAAGACGTCCCCGGACAGCTGACGTTCGGGGGCGTGCCCGTGGAGGACACCGAAGGCCTAGACCGTTGGGGTTGACCGCATGACATCCAAGCAATTCATCACCTGGATCATCCTGGTGTTTCTCTCCCTGGCCGCTGCAGCGTGGGTGAACGGGAGGCTGGGGTGAGCAACCACCCCACATGCAAACATTGCCAGCATTGGCGATTCACGGGTAATCAACACCCCCGCCCGGGCTTTAGGGCCGAGTGGTACGACTACGACAGAGGTGAGTGTCGTCGTTTTCCGCGGTACGCGAAGCGCAGCATGAACGAAGGCTGCGGCGAGCACTCGCAGGGCCTTGGGTGGTCACCAAAGAAGCCCGTTGCCCCTGCTCCTAACCCGCCGCCGCCCTGACCCCCTCCGCCGCCTCCCTCACGATCTGAAACCACCGGGCCGCGATCTCGGGCACCTCCTCGCCCAGCCTCATCTGCTGCTCATAGGCGTCCACGATCTCCACCACGATCAGGGTCACCGCGGCGTCCAGCCCAGCCACCCCCGCCGCAACCTCGACCGCGTCCGTCAGCGCCTGGCCCGTCAGGCCGGCTTCAGCCGCGTCCACGAGCAGCGTGGAGATCCCGGCCAGACTCTCCGCGTGTTCGGGGTGCTCCGAGAGCCAGATGCGCGCACGGCGCTCCCAGCGCGGTCCCACGCCGTCCAGGTAGAAGGCGAACTCCGCGTCATCCATCGTCTTGACGGGCAACGACGGGCAGGCACAGAGCAGGGGCACCAGCAGCAACAGTCTCTTCATTTGTTCTCCAGTCTCTCCAGGGATTCGCCGACCTTGGTCAGCACTTCGGTTTGCTTGCCGAGCTCGTCCTTGATCGCCTGGTGCGTCTCCCGCTCCTCTTCCTCGAACGTGTCGAAGGCGCGAACGGCGTTCTGAAGCGCTGCTACAGAATCGATCAGCGCCTGGTCCCGACGATCCATCGACCGCGTGAACCACTTCACGATGAACATGAGGGCGCCCAGGCACGAACCCACCAGGGCGATCATCGCTCCAAGCTCGGTAGTCATTGACCCAGCCTACCCGTGGCCACACGCCGTTCAATCAGCTCATCGCGGACAAACCTGCGCGTGCGCGAGAGAGCCTTGTTGATCAACTCCTTCTCCTCGAAACCGGGGTTCGCGTAGTCCAGCCCCTCCTCCGCCAGCTCCTCCGCCGCCATCTGACCGGCGCGCTGCTGGAGCTCCGAGTACTCCTCCTCGTCGAAGTAGTACGTCTTGCCCGAGTACGTGAACCAGTACTGCGGCGTGCGGGGCCACAGCTTCTCGGCCGGGCGGCCGCGGTCGTCGACGTCCCCTAGATCTCCGCTCTCCACCCGGTGGTTGTAGCGGTCAATCAGAAGATCCAGGCGGGAGATGTCATCGAGCTGCGTGCCCTGCGCGGGCATCGGGTTGATGAACTTGTCCACCACCCGGCGCCACTTCGGAGCCTCCGGGTCGAAGCGCGTCAGCGGACGGCCCCACACGTCGTAGCGCACGGGCGGGGCTTTCGACGCCTGCGGCCACGAACGGTAGATCGAGTCCTTCAGCATCGAGGTCCACAGCGACTCGTCGTCGTGGCGGCGCAGCTGGTTCGCCCGAATGAACGGGTCGGTCTCACGCATCGGCTGCACCACGAGGTTCGGCACCATGCGCGTGAAGAACCAGGACTGCACCAGCTTCTTGTCCCACTTGCCACCGGACTCGCGCGATGAACGCACACCCTCCACGAGCTCGTACATCCCGCGCAGGAACGGCATCTCCACGACAGCCTGGAGGGCCCCGCTGGTCAGCGCGCCGAGCGCACGTTCCGCTTTGACCCCATCCCGGGAGTTCTTGAGGGCGTGCCCGGCGTCGACCAGCGGAGCGAGGAACGTCGCGAACGGGTCGAGGCGCCGGTAGTCGCGGTAGGCCCCGAACAGGTACACCGAGTACGGCGGCGCGGTGCGGTACGCGAACCCACGCTCCCCCGCGTCCTCCGGCGTGGTCCCCGTGATCTGCGGCCAGGCCTCGTCGTCGTCGCCGAGCGGCTCCAGGAGCTTCATGACCATCGCGATCAACGCCAGGGCCTTCAGCGCGCGCGCCGTGTCCGTGACCGCGGCGGCCTTCCCCTTGGGGCCACGGTATGGGCCCTCCGCGCTGAGCAGGCTGAACCCGCCCTTCACGAACGGCGTGGCCGGAGAGATCAGCTCGCGCAGCCCGACCTTGATGATCTTCGAGGGGATGTTCACGAACGGGAACTGCATCGTCCCGATCGGGATGCGCGTGATCTCCCACGGGGTCCAGCCGAAGAGGTTGTCGAGCCACGAGCGGACCTTGTATACGGCCTCCTCGCCAGGGCCCTTGCCCTCCTGGAAGACCTGGGACTTGCCCTGGTAGAGAGCCTCCTCCCACATCGGGTCGGTGTAGTCCTCGCGCCGACGCAACGCCTCGGCTTCGAGCTCCGCGCCCGTGAACCCGTCCGCCTTCGCCGCCATGTGCGAGAGCATGTGCACCTCGCCCATGGTCGCGAGCGTCTTGAAGAACTCGTCCATCGCGAGCAACGAGGTCGTGCTTGGCAGGCGGATGGCCTGGCCCAGCTTCCCGCCGATCGCGGCGCCGTGCTTCATAAACTCGATCTTCGTGCCGAACTCGTCGATGTGCACACCCTTATTGGCCAGGTCGACCTCGAACGCCGACTGCTCGGTCTTGTAGGCGCGCGCGACGTTCGCGCCCGCGTCGGAGAACGACGCGAGCCAGCCCTTGTAAAAGGCAACGAGGTCGCTGAAGTCGGGCGAATTCTTGTCGCGCACGACGACGTTGACCAGCGCCTCCGCGATGTGCTGCGTGTGCTGGTTCCACGCGGCCCAGCCGGTGTTCCCGAGCACGTTGACCTTGTGCGTGTGCGGGCCCGAGAGCATCACCGCGTACTGCCACTCCAGGCCTTTGTCCCAGAAGGCCGACTTCGAGGTCGAAATGATGCGCGCGATGCGCGCCAGCGCGACCGGGTCAGAGGTCACCCCCTCGTCCAGCTGCCCGAGCGTGAAGCCGGCCTTGATGAGGCGCTCCTTCGCCTTCGCCAACTTCTTCGCCTCCTCGTCGAGGATCTTGTCGATGGCGTCGTGGCGCCCGCGCTTTTCCGCGGCAGCGATGCGCCTGCGCGACTCACGCCCGGGCGTGGTGAGGATGTCCGTGAAGGCCTCGCTGATTCGTTCCGACTTCGTGAGCAGCGGGTCGCGCACGACCTGAAGCGCACGCGCCGATTCCGCGCGCGCGGTGCGGTAGGCGTCGGCCATCTTCACGGCCTGACGGTAGGACGACGCGTCGCCGTCCTCGATCGCCTTCGCCATGAGCTCGCGCGAGATCTTCGAAGCAGCGATCGACTCCCACGTGTTTAGAGCCGAGCCTTCCCGCATCTTGCGATTCAGTAGTGCTCGAACCCCAGTGGGGTCCGACATCAGCTTGTGCAATGCGAAGGCTCGGCTCTTTTCGTTCGGCACCGTGATCGGGTCACCGTGCATGTTCCTGAACTCGTCGACGGCGCGGAACAGCGCGCGCTCCTTCTCCCTGTCGGACGGGATGGCGCGGCGGATGTCCGAACTGCCGATCTCCGTGTCCTCGCCTTCGAGCTCGGCCTGCTCCGCGATGCCGCGGATGTCGTCGATGTTCTCGCGGCCATAGCGGGCCGGGTCTTCGCGCACCCCCGACCCGAGCTCTTGCCCGGTGCGCCCGTAGACGGAGCCCTGGCGGGTCATCCGGTGGCTGCCGGCGTCGGAGTTCACCTCGTCGCCGCGCAGATGGATGATGTCCACAACCTCCACGGGCCACGTCTGGCGGCGCAGCACCGCGAGCGACTTCAGGCTGCCCGTCACCAGAATCACCCGATCGCCACCGTGCTCCTTCGCCAGCTGAGAGACCTCCGAGCGGCCCTTCACCATCAGGGAACTGACCGCGCGCAGGCGCGCGCCCGCATCCAGCACGATCGCGAGCACCGCATCCTCGTCCACCTGGATCTGGCGCGCGATCCCGGCCGCGGTCGTGGCGCGCATAACGCGCGGACGGCGCTCCGCGGTCGCATCGAAGCGGGAGTTCAGCGGGTCGTACTCCAGCGACTCGGCGAGCCAGAACATGCCGGGATCGCGGCGCACGGCCTCGCGGCCAATCACCCCCGAGGCGAAGTCCTCGAACACCTCGGGGCGGATGCTCAGACTGGAGAAACGGCTACCGTTCACCACGATCCCGTGGAACTCGGCCCCGAGAGCGCCCGCCTCGGCCGCGATGCGCACGTACGCGCCGTAGTCAGCGTTCGACGGAGCGGGGTTGCCCGAGGGGTGGTTGTGGGAGAAGTAGAGCTTGGGCTTTCCGCTAGCCCGCCCGATGGCAGCCCGGACCCCGGCGTAGTCCTCCGCGGTAGTGGGGATCGACGCGCTCGACAGGGTGCCCATCGCGTAGACGCTGCTCCCGAGCACGGTTCCGTCGGCGTCCACGACCATCCAGGCTGAACGCTCCACGAAGGGAGAACGCAGCGCGCCGAAGAGCACCGCGGCGTCGGTCGGGCTGGAGACCAGCTTGCCCTCCATCTCAAAACTCGGGATCTTCGCCTCGACGTAGCCGTCGACCAGCGTGGAGACGGTCTCGCCCTTCTCCAGCTCGATGCCCTCCGAGCGCAGAAGTGCCTTGAGCTTCTCGTCCTTGCGCGGGAGCGTCGCGGAGTTCCGCGACACCGACCGCTCGTTCCTCAGCTCGGCTTCTTCGGTCCCGAATAGGTCGAGCTGGGGTTCTTCGAGTCGGGCGGGGAGCTCGGCTGGAGCAGTGGCCTCAGCTTCGAGCTGCCGGATGTCTGCTTGGCGCCCTTCAGCCCGCCGACTACTACGGAGCTTGTCGAGTACCCCGGGTCCGTAGACGGCGCCAATCCGCGCCAGGTACCCTTCCCCCTCGGTGTCTTTCGTCCAGTCATTGCTTCGGAACTCCGCTTCGCCCGGGCGCACCGTCACGTCGAAGGTGACGCCGGCCTCTTCGAGCGCGTCCATCATACCCTGCAGCGCCGGCCTCACCTTCGAGTCCAGCGTCTTCGCCTGCGCGGCCGCCGGCAGGGCCTTGCGCGAGATGCCCACCCGGATACCGCCCGGGATGAGGTGGTAGCCGGTCTCTATGCCCGTGAGGCCACTCATCGCCGCCTCGCCGGCCACGACCTCGTCGAAGTCCCCCGTGATGTCGACGAACCACTCGTTCGCGGCCGCCGGGATCGCCCCGCCCTTCGTTGGCGCGAGCGGGCGCTCCACGCGCACCGCGGTCTGGCGCAGCAGGTAGCCCAGGATGTCCGCGGCCGCCTGCGACTGCTCGGGCGAGGCAGGGACCTCGATCTGAGAAGAGGGCTCGGAGCCACCCAGCCAGCCGCCCATGCCGTGCTGTGGCACGCGCAGGGGGAGGTCGGCGATCTCTTGCAGTACGGCGACCGCCTCGTCGACGGCCTTGCCAGACTCCGTGGGGTCCATGCGCGCCTCGTCGCCGAAGCGCGCCGCACCCTCGCCCGGCGCCGACGCGACCGACAGGTTGCGCACGTTCTTGGAGACCGCCTCGTGCGGGTACTCCGACACCAGACCGAAGAACTCCAGCGTGGTGATCCAGCCCACCGCCTGCACCTGGCGTGGCGTCCAGTCCGAGCGGCCCTGCCAGTTCTGCTTGTTCAGCTTCTTCGTCAGGTCGCGGTACTGCTGCGCCGCCGACTCGTACTGCGTCTCCCTCGGAGCGCCAGGATTGGGCGCGCCCGCGATGTCCTGCACGATCTGGGAGGTATCGGCGCCGGCCTTCTGCAGGTGCGCCATCATGGCGATGTCGACATAGCCCATGTCGCGCGCCGCGTGCCGGTCGATGACCACGGGCTCCCCGCCGAGCGGGTCGTCGCCCATCCAGGTGCGCGTGTTGCGCTGGAAGGCCGAGTCGATGAAGTCGTAGATCTTCGCGCCGCCGGCCTTGCCCATGTCCTCGCCGGTCGTCGCGAACTTCCAGAACCCGGCGAGCTTTTCGAACGCAGCGCCGGCCTTGAAGTCTGACTTCAAGCCGCCCGCCTGCTCGCGGCCGCGCAGCGCGGACCCCATCGCGCCCGAAGGGTTCGTGGCGACGTTGGCCATCAACCACGCCGTCGCGTAGGCCGCGCCATCCTCGCCGAACTCCTGGGTAAAGACATCCAGCACGCCCTCGTACCACTGGGCAGACTCGTTGATCTGCTCGGGGGACAGGGTCGACTCGACCCGGCTCGTCCAGTCCTTGACCGTCGGCTTGCCAACCACCCAGTAGCGACCGTCGGGCAGCTTGATGCGCTTGCGCAGGTTCGCCTGGGCGCCCGAGGGCTTCTTACCCTTCGCGGTGCGGTTGACGTGCAGACGCAGGTTCTCACTCGCCTCGAGCGATGCCGGCACCGGGGCCAGGCCCTGCTGGATGCGCTCGCGCATGCCGCCCATGGCTGCCTCGGCCTCCTCGCCGTAGGGCGTGCCGCCCTCTTCGAGCCGGCCCTCGTCGAAGGCCTCGATCGCGGCCTCCATCGGATCGAGCCCCGCCGGCCGCACCGGGCGGTCCGCCCTCGGGTGCTTGCCCTTGCGCGCCTTGATCTCCTTCTGGATGGCGTCGAACGCGTCGAGCTCGGCCCGGAGCTCCCCGGCCTTCGAGCCCGCCTCGATCGCTTCAGACACGTCCTGCTCGTACTGAGCCGGCGCCTCCGGGTCCCCCGCCTCGTACGTCGCCTGGAGCAACCGCTGGGCCCGCGCCTCCAGCGCCTGGGCCCGCTGGCGCAGCCGCTTGCGCTGCGGGCCTGTCAGAGCCTGCAAGCGCTGCAGAGAGGCTCGCACGTCTTCCGGGCTCTCCGCGGCCGTGAGCGCGTCCTGGGCCTCCTCAGCGGCGCCCTGGGGCTCGGCCGCCCCCTCGCTCGCTGCTTCGAGCTCGGCCTGGACCTCTGGAAGTGTTCCATGTGGAACATTTTCGCCCGGGACACCGGATGTCCCGTCCGGGACACCGGATGTCCCGGATTGGGGCACGCCCTCGTCGGGCAGGAGGAAACCCTTCTCCTTCGGCCTGATCTCGCCTTCGAGCTGGTCCGCCTCGTCGACCAGGGCCCCACCACGGTCCTGCTCAGCGCCGTAGGCCCGGCGGAGCCCGGGGCCACTGGCCAGGGCGGACATGAAGATGCCGGCCAGGAAACCGCCCTGCCCACCGCGGATCACCCCGTCCATCAGCTGCCGGTCCTCGTCGCCGGCCAGCTGCATGATCAGGTTGTTCAGGCCACCCTGGCCGGTCTCCTGCACGAACTCCTCGGCGCCCTCGTACAGGCCCGTGGTCGCCGCGCGCGCGAGAGCCTGCTTGAAGAGACCGCCCGAAGCCTTGTCCCAGCGCGAGAACATGCGCGAGATCTGACCCGAGATAGGGAAGCTCTCACTGGTCCCCACCAGGGCGTTCGCGATGCCAGCCATCCAGCGCGCGGTCTCATCGTCGGTGAACTCCGCCGCCTCCCAGTACCCCTGCGTCAGGCCCTGAGCCGCACCCACCGAGGCGACCTTCAGCCCCGTGGAGACCGGCCCTCCAATCCCCACGCTCGCGAAGAACCCCAAGCTCGATCCGATGCCCTGGCCAACCACGTTGGGCAAAGACCCCTCCGTCCCCTCGGGTACGGGCACGATGCGGGCCCACGCATCGTCGGTGCGGCTCGCGAACTCCTGCGCGATGCGCTTCACCTCCTCCCGCTTCTCCGGATGGATGCGCGGCGCGCGCCCACGGCCACGGCCAGGCTCGTCCACCGCCGCGCTGATCCCAAGGGCGATCATGTCGTTGGTCATGCTGTCGACGAAGCTCGTCCAGCCCTGAAGCACGCCAACGCCAGCGGACTTCGCGTAGTCAGCAACGCTGGGCTCGGGCGGAGGCGGTGTCACCTCGTCCAGCATCTTCGCGAACGCCAGGTCGCTGGCCTTCCCCCGCTTGCGGGCGTCCTCGCCGAGTCCGCGCCTCAGGCGATCGAGAGACTTCTCGTTGTCAGGCTTCGAGCGGTCCTCGTCGAGCGCGCGCGCAAGGCCACGCTCCGCCATGATCCGATCGATCAGCTGGTCCTGGCTCGGACCAGTCAGCGGGTCCTCACCGCGGAGGATGCGGAGGAGCGGATCCTGTTGCCCGGGGAGCGCCACTCACTGCCCTAGTCGCACGGCCATCTCGTCCCAGAATTCTGCCGGGACATCGGAGCGGGGAATGCCCATCTGCCCGAAGGCAGCGACTAGGCCATCGACGTCCCTCGTCGCGAGGAACTGCGTCACCAGCGTGGTGAGCACGCGCTTGTCCGCGCCGGCCCACCCAGGACCGCCGCGCTGCAGGTGCAGATCAAAATCCACCACACCCGTGGGCTCGATCTCAGGCTTCTTCGCCGCACCCGGCCTTCCGGTCCACCCCAGCCCACGCGCGATGCGCGAACGGGTGCGCTCAAAAACCGCCTTCGACTCAGGATTCTCCCAATTCACCTCGCCCTTCGAGTTGCGGCGCACCTCAGGGTCTTCGCTTGCAATCTGGCGCGCCCACAGGTCGAGCGTCTCTGCCTGGTCGGTCGTCATGCTCGCCATGTCGCCACCCTCGCGCAGGCCGAAGAGATCCTCGATCGACGAACGCTTTCCGCCGAAGGCAGAAAGGTCGACCGTCGACTTCTTCTCCTCCACGTCGTCCTTCTCGCCGTTCACGCGGTTCCACTCGGTCTGGATCGCTCGAAAGCCCTGGCCCGGGGTAAGGCCCTGGGAGGCGACCGCCGCCACGGCGCCCATCACCACGCGATTGGTGCCAAGGCCCATCGCCTGCACCATGGCGGACATGCTTTGGACCTGGGTCTGACGCCACTCGCGGTCGGTCTGGTCCTCGTGCCACTCCTTGTAGCGCTCGCGGAACTGCGCCTCCGCGTCCCACGGAGAGAGCCCCTCCCCCGTCTCCGCGTCCCACGCGTCGACCGCGTGAACCAACGAACCCAACCACTCCTCCTCGCCAGGCATCACTTGACGCCTGAGCGCAGCACGCAATGCCCGCGACACGTCGCGCTGCGCAGCGCCGCCCACGTTGCGGGCGTTCTCCTGCGCGAAGTGCTGCTCTGCCAGGGCACGCGCACCGGGGCTCAAGTCACGGACCAGGTCCGTGAGCTTGGCCATGTCCTGCTCGGACTTCTTCAGCGCAGCGTCAGTCTCCACCTCGACAGCACGCTGCGCACCCACCAGGCCACCCGTGAGGAAGCCCATGGACCCCGGCGCAGAGCCCGAACCCTCCGCGCCCGCGACAAAGCCGCCCTCCGCGCTCGGCATCTGTGCACCAATCGACGCGTCGCGCTCGGCCTCGATGTCCGCCGGAGAACTCACGCCACCAACCTTGCGCGCAGCGAACTCGGCGTCAGCCCTGCGCTCGCGCTCCTGGCGCGCGCGGTCCTCCGTCGCCCACTCCAGCTGCTTGGTGGCGATCTTGTTTGCGAGCTCGTTCTTGTCGCGCTGCATCTGCAACGCGGAGAGCTGCACGTAGGTCTGGAGTGCAGCCTGGGTCGCTTCCGCGTACCCGCTGCCCGTCTTGTGGAGTTCGATTACCGGCATGTCAGAAACTCGGTCCGAGGATTGATCCACCACCACCCACAGCGCTAGCCGATCCGCCGCCTCCGGTCTTCCCGCCCAGCGCGGCCATCATCCCAAGCTGGCCGATCGCACTCCCGAGGCCGCCCCCACTTCCACCTTGGAAGGATACCCCTCCGTGCAGTGCACCGATCGCCTGCTGTGCGTTCAGCATCGAATCGGAGTAGTGCGACTGAGCATTAGCCATGGCAGAACCGCGGCCGACCTCCAGGGCTGAGAAGGTGTTCGCCAGGGAGCCCGCCAGGTTGTCGAGCTCCGCGCTCTCCACCGACCCGGAAAGCGCCGACGCCTGCACCCCAAGCGAAGAACCGCCCAGTCCGCGGCTCGTCAGGTCCGCATCGATGCCGGCCGTGCGCTGCGCGCCGCGCTCTTTGATGTCGCGGCGGTTCGACTCACCGATCGCGCTCGCCGCGCCGATGCCCTTGTCGAAGCCGCTGCTGATGAACCCTTGGGTCTTCTCCAGGTTCTGCTCCCCGAACCCTCCCGGACCCGACCATTGAGAGATTGCAGCGACGGCTTTCTCAATCTGACTCAGGGTCAGCTGCTTGGCCTTCGTCGCGTCCTTGCGCGCCTGGCCCTCCCCGACCGCACCGCCAACCAGCCCGGCCACGGGTCCGATCAATCCAGATACTGCGCTTCCCATCAGAGCTCCTTCACGTACATGTGCTCGATCAACTTGTACCCGTCGCGCCGCCTGACGCGCGCAAGGGCCGGATAGCGATCATTCTCCGGGCAACCCAGGACCAGCCGCTTCGCACCGATATCCACGCTCCACGACTCTGCCATGCGCAGGAGCGCCAGGTTCCCGCCGAACCAGAAGATCTCGCGGGACTCCAATTCCGCATCGAGCGCAGGCGCGATCAAAAGCCCCATCGCCCCCTCCACGCGCCCCCCCTCATGCTGGCGGAGAATCACTCCCAGATTCTGGGCCAGGACACCACTCCACATCTGCAGGCACCAGTGCGCGTCGAAGACGTTCCCGAGCTCCTTCGCCCTCGCGAAGATGGACTCGATCTCAGCGTCAGACCTGACCACGGAAATCATTCGTCGCTCTCCTTCTGACGGAACTCGGCCGTGGGCGAGCTGATGATCGTCCCGACCAGCCAGGAGGTTCCGTAAAAAAGCATGTAAGCATCCTCGATCTGCGCGGCCGCCGGAAGGTCGAGCCACCCCGTAGACTTGTACCCGGTTGACGCCGAATCGAGCGATGTGCCCGTCACCTGGGTCCCCGCGCCGCCCGTACCGCTGGTGTCATACCGCAGGTCCGCTGTGGATCCGCCGGCAGCGGCGTTGGCCACGTAGAAGCTGAAGCGGACCTTGTCGTACAAGCGCAGGTCCACCCGCCTACGCGCGCCCGACCCCCAAGCCACGGTCGACTGGGCCATCCACTCACCCGCGCCCGCATAGATGCTGGTTTGCCTCGGAGACCCCAAGGAAAGCACCATGTGGTTGCGGTTTCCTTTCTCCGTGTAAGGCGTGCCGCCGACACCAACCTCCTCGTCCAGAAAGCCGCCATCGCGCAGGTTCACGATCAGCTCGTCGACCTTCGCGGAGATCTCTGTCGGATCGGTCAGCCCCTCCAAGGTCTTCACCCCGACCGCCGGGCGGATCGTGCGCCGGCCGAACGTGTCGTACCCGAGCACGTCCTCGTCCTCCGGGCGACGGGACTGCCGCTGCTGAGCCTGACGCTCCGCCGTCGGCGTCATGCCGTGGCTGATGCGCGCTCCCGCGGGCGCCGAGGAGATGTCGCGACGCCTGGTCATGCCACCTCGATCAGCCCGCTGCGGACCACGAAGACCTCCACGTTGATGATCGCGAAGTACTGTCCATCCGACGCGTTGATCAGTTTCAACCAGAGGTAGTTCCCGCGTACCTCGGGGCGCTCGAACGCGTTGTTCCCGGGACCGCAACTGCCCGACTGCTGGGGGTCCACGAGGGGGTCGTCCACCGACTCCGTCACGTACCACTCCCAGCGGCACCCGTCCCCCTCGCGATCCAGCTCGACGCGGAACATGTCGAGGGCGGTCACGTAATCCTCGTCGTCGAAGTACGGCCCGTAGAGCACGTTCGCGTCGATCGCCTCGTCGTCGTCCGAGAAGCTCGTCTCGTCGACGTAACGCACGAAGCCATCCTCGCACCCGTAGAGGATCAGGCGGTCGGTGGGGTCGTCACCGTCAATCGAGGTGATGGCTGTCGGGTTGTGGTCGGTGTCAGCGAACGAATCGGGGAACCAGCCGCCCGTCTTGCGCTCCCAGAAGTACCCCTTCAGCTCCGCACCTCCATCATCGAATGGCAGCTGCACGATGCGGATGCCGTCCTCGCGCACAGACCACTCCATGGCGATGTGCACCGAAGTCAGGTCGAGGTCGAAGAGCTCACGGTCGATCGACGTCGAGGAGATGCGCACGGGCATCGACCCGGGGACCCAGCGGTACACGCCGCCCTCCGATCCGAAAAAGTACAGCACCCCCTCAGGATCGCGCACCCAAGGAGAACCCAGGGATCCGCCAGTCACGTCCGAGGCCAGCTCGATCTGCCCGCCGGCCGCGGGGTCGCCGCGCATCACGAACAGATGATGGTCGCACAGGAAGATCAGAAGGTCGCGATCGTAAGGGACCAGGGCATTGATGATGTCGGGCACCTCGCCAGGGCCGTCCGTCAACGAGCTCGTCATCGCCTGCGTCTGCGTGATCACGCGCGGGAGGACGTTCCAATTGAACGGCTTCCAGGCCTGTGCCATATGCCACGCGTTGGCGTTGTCCGGGTCGCGCGCCAGCGTGGCCCGGCCACGCCAGAAGGTGAGCAGCTTGCAGCGCGGCGGAACGCGCCCGGCCGTCTGCGATTCCCACTTCAAAACCTCGTCAGTGACCGGGTCGTAGTAGAGGCTGTTCACCCCGTCGACGATGAAGAGCTTGTTGAAGGCCGCAGCCGTCTGAATGATCTGCGGGTCCGTTTCCAGCTCGGGCTTCGCGATCGTGTTTGGGCCTACTGGGCTCACACCGCCGCCCGCACCGGCTGTCAGCCTGAAAATATCGCCATCTACCGCGGTCACTACGGTGATATTTCGGTTCGAGCCCGTGGTGGATGTCACGCTGACCAGGCGCAGCTTTTCCACCGCAAAAGACGACGACGTCCCCGAAATCGGTTCGGTCTGAAGCAAGTAGATGAACTCAGGCCGCGTCGGCCCGCTGTCCTGGTACTCCGGCGTCTCCGGCACGGGGGGGAGCAGTAGCGCGCGACCGCGGCTCGTGTACTGGCCGCTGGCCGTGTGAAGGTACGACAGCATCTGCGTCGCCACACCTGAGGCGCCGTCCTTCTCGTAGCCCTCTATCTGCACCTGACCGGTGCTCGCGTTGCTGAAGTCGTCGTGGTGGTAGACGTTGTCGAACTCGTCGACAGCGATGTTCCGCCACACCTGGTTCAACACGTCCGACGAGGTAGCCCACGTCTGCTCCCAGTACGTCGACCCGGTCGGATCCATGTTCGGCTCGTCGCCGTCGTCGACGATCTTGCAGAACGAAGCATCCTGGGTCGCGCCAGAACCCCGCGCCCCAGACGTGTAGATGTCGCCCTCCGAGTTGACCTCACACGCGAACCCGATGCCGCCCGGATGGTAGTTCGCTGGAGTCGTCCCGGGCGTGTGCGTCGCGGCGGCCAGCGACTCTATCTGCCAAATCTCCGTGCCCTGGCTGTCGTACTTCGTCAACCACTGATTGTGTGCCGGCGTGAGAGGGCTCAGCGACTGAGCCGAGGTGAAGATCTCGCCAGCATCGTTGATCGCCAATCCACGAGCCACGATCTCAGTCGAGAACGTGATGGTAGGAATCGGCGCCGTGGTGGTCCTGTACTGCTCGAACACCTGGACCTCACACGCTGCTCCGCCGGCATCGTGAGCGAGGATGTACAACGTGTCCGACTTGATCTTGATATTGGTCACGTACGAAGTGGTCGACGAGACCTCAACGACCTTCTCCCACGCCAGACTGTACGTGTCGTCCGGTTCAGCCCTGAACCGGTACAGGCGGGCATCGGCGACGCTCCCACCCTCGCTCATCCCGATGTACACATCGTTGTTCCTGTCCACGGTGAACGCACGCACGAGACCTGACGCGTTCGGAAGAGACTTCGTGTAGAGCAGCACCCCGTCGGAGTTGTACTTGGCCCACGCCAAGGGGACGCCGCTTCTCTTCTCGTGGACGACGTACAGGGAACCGGACGTGTCCATCGCCGCGACAGCCACGTCGTTGGTGTCTGGGAGCTGCTTCTGCCACTCCGCTACGATGCTGCCGTCCGCGATGGCCGCGTAGGTAATCAGACGGTCGTCCGTGATCACCGCGTCGAGGAGCTGCACCTTTTCAGAGCCGGCCGCAGGACCGGAATGCACCTCGGACGTGTTCCACTGGGTGAACCCGCTACGCTTTGACCCCTTGATCTCCCCATCCTTCGGGGAGATCCCGCGCATGTTCTCGATCGCTCGCGCGGTGAGCTCGGGCTGCTTGCGCGCGCTGACCACGCGCGACTTGCCCTTGATCGGGAAGGGGGATTCGATTCGCCTCGACATCAGGGCATCGAGGAACGGAAGTAGACCGCAACCGCCTGATTGTCGGTGGCGCTCGCGAGCTTCGCCGAAACACCGTCGCGTGTGTTGACCTGAACAGGCAGAAACGGGCTGCCCCCGGCGGTCGCGTCAAACAGGTACGACGCCGCGTGCGCCCCGTCGTGACCGAAGATGTGGACCACCTCGTCGGCCGGGGTGCCGCTCGCAATGGCCGACTGGCCGTAGCCAGTGATGAGCGCTCCGGTCCAGTCGGCGCAGGTCGAGTGGGCCTTGATCTCCGTGTAATCGCCCGCGTGCATCCGCTGCATGAACCCCGTCAGATTCGGGGTGCCGGAATCGAATCCGGCCAGGACCATGTTGCCCGATGTTTCGGAAACGATGATCGGGGACGCGGCGGTGACGTGGACCTTAGCGTCGGATGCGCCGCGCTCGGCGTGCAGGATGTCCGGGTTGAGCGACGTGCCCGAACCATAAAGCGTGCCACTGCCGGTCGCATCGCTATGGGCGTCCTGACCGTCGATCAGTGCCTGGCGCAGGTTCTCCGCACAAGCATCGGCGTCAGCGCCGATGAGAATGGCGTTCTCCTCCGCTCCAGGTGCAGCCCTCCAGGTGTAGAGGTTGCTCCCCACCGTGATGGTCTGGGCCGCCGTCGGCAGCCCGCTGAAGGCGAACTCAGCGGAGTACTTGTCAAACGGATACACGAGACCCGTGTTGAGGGTCCCGTCGGTGGACGACATGAACGTCGTGTCCTGGAACACGAGGAAGTAGGTGTTCCCGCGGATGCGCGGATCGCTGAGTGTCATCAGACAGGCCCCCCTGAAAGGGAATCGTTGTTGAAGAGAGAGAAGTTGCGGCCCGCCATGTCCGCGTGTCCGTTGGAGATAGGACCCGCCTCGACCTGGAAGGAAGCGTCGCGCTGGCGTGCGATCTGGTACGTGTGCGACTCGGAGACCATCGCTATACGCTGGTCGAATCCAACGCCCTCGTGATTGTGGAGACCCATCCAGGCCTCGCGACAGAGGTTCTTGTACAGACGGTAGAGCCAATCAGGGACACGCACCGAGCTCGTGTCGGTCGACAAGTACACCCAGCCCGTCTTCGCCCACGCGGTAAACCCCTGCACGGAATCACCCTGAGGAGCGGGCCACACCTCACCGACAGGGCGCGGGATGCCGTTCGCATCCTCGGGCCACGAGAAGCACACGAAGTACTCCCAGGGTGAGGTGGTCTCCAGCGCGCTCGTCCGCTTGTGCAGCATCGTGGCCTGGTCGACCATCGTGATGCCGTTGAAGAGGCCGTCGGTCACCTCCAGCTTCAAGACCTCCTTGATCGTCTCGTCCACGTCGAAGGTGTCGAGGCGCAGGGTCACGTTGATGTCGCTCGACGAGATGTCGCCGGCCGCTGAGATGTCCTCATCCAGAACCAGACTGACCGGTCCAGAACCGGACGTGCCCGTGACCGACACACGCTTCCCGGTGATGCCGGTCGCAAGCCCCGTACCCGAGTTGATCAGCACTCGATCACCCACCAGGTGGACGTAGTCGGCGAAAGGATCACCCGTCGAGGGCACCAGCAGCTTGGTCGAGTCCGTCCAATCACAGGTCGAGTCCTCGATGATGCCGCGCAGGTCGAAGTAGAAAGGGCGCGGCTCCTTCCATCTCCAGGAGCGCATCGAGCACAGGTACTCGCCCATGTCGTTGGCCACATCCTGCATCGACAGATTGGCAGATCCAGGGCCACGTAGGGCCTGGGTCATCTCCTTGTAGATCTGTCCTGCGATGAGTCCCATGCGTTGCCCCTGGTTGTCTGAAGGGTGCCGCCCGCCACGAGTGGGGTGCGGCGGACGGCACCACCGAAGAGAAGAGAGAGACCGAGGGGTCTAGACGTCGTTTCCGAACCCCTCGATACCGTTGACAATGCCGTTGCACTGCCCCGAGGCCACCAAGCTGGTGCAGAGCACGATCAGCTTACCGCCAGTGGAACCCGTCGCCGCGGCCACCGTTCCATCGGTCGTAGTGTCCGGCACACCGAAGTGACCGAACGTCATGCCCGCGGTCGCGCGCACGCCCGTGAACTTTCCACGGACCGTGACCCAACCATCGGCCCCGGCCGCCGTGACTTCTTCCGCGAAGCCGTAGAAGTAGCCCTCCGCACGCCGGAGGGCAGTGGCGGAGACGGCCATGTCCTTCACCGTGTTGAACGCGTCCGACCCGGGAGCGCCACCCTCGCCGAAGGTCAGCGTAGTGGTGTCCATGTCGAACATCATGTGGTCGCCCACAACGGCAGCGTCGGTGAAGCGAACACGGACACGACGCAGAGCGGGAAAGAGACCCTCACCGGGTCCGCCACCTGCTTTTTCGAAACTCATAAGACTCTTCCTGTTCCTCGTTCGAGGAGGTCAGTGCAGTCGCCGCCCACCGGAACACCCGGCGGGCGGCTAGTGCAGGTTCAGTTACTACTCAGTCGAGGGCGGGGTGACGTAGCCGACCTGGTCGTCGGACGGGTACAGCGTCCCCTGGGTGCGGGCGTTGTGGAGCACCACGTTGTAGTAGGTGTCCACGTACACGGTGTGCCGCGAGGGCTGCCGGTACGGGTTCTGCGGCGGGTGCTTCTCCATGTACATCTCGCTGTGGAACAGCGGGCATGCATCGTCGAGGTTGAAGAAGTGGAACCGCGGCCCGGAGTTGTCGTCGCCGGAAGTGTCGTCGTAGGTGCTCTGCGCGCCAGTGGCCGTGCCTCCGGCACCGCCCGTCGGGTAGATCGCGGCGGTGTCGAGACGCGACGCGTACTCCACGGGCACACCGTGGATCGTCGGGTTCGGGTAGGCCGGGTCCTGACGACCGGTGTAGACGAAGGTGTCCTGACCGGTGCGCATCGAGTCCTCGTACATCATGACGCCATCGAGCTGGGTCCACACGACCGCAGGCATGGTCGACTTCGAGCTGAAGTGCGCCATGTCCGGAAGGCCGTCGTAGCCGAGCTGACGGAACATCCGGCTCATCGCCGGCAGAATGGACGGGGTGCCCGTGCCATCGTTGTCGTACGACAGCCGCTGCGGACGCCACTGCGCTTTGTTGACCCGACTGATGCCCTGCACCGTGGTGGTGTAGCCACCGTCGGCGCACAGGCCGTTGTCGAACTCGTTGTTGAAGACGGGGAACGACTGGGGCTGCTTGCCCGAGGTCGTCGACTCCATCTCCGTCGCGTTGGCCGTGGCCCAGAGCTGACGCTCCATCAGCTTGAACTGGTCGATCCACATCGCCTGTTCGAGCTGCTGCTTGAAGGTGAAGTACACCTTGTGGCGCGCCGTGCGGCCGAGGCCGGCGACGTTCAGCTTGACCGTCTCGTCGTCGTAGGTGTAGCTCGCGCGCATGAAGCGCCACGAGGCTTCCCACGAGGACACGGTCTGCGGCTGACTCGGAGACTCTTCGTCGCCGATGCCGTAGAAGTGAGCGGAGTTCTGATCGTCGAGCATGATGAAGCTCTTGATCGACTTGCCGCCCTGGAGATAGTGCCGGGGGCTCTTCCCGGACAGCAAGCGGCGCCACGCCGACTTGCGGTACGAGAGGGCCTCCACCATCTTCTGGGGAGTGTTGAGGTACGAACTGTCCTGCGCCTGCAGGAAGTCCGCAAAGACGGTCGGGATGCTCATTGTCGAGTCCTGTGAGCCGGTCTGCGCCGGCCTGTTACTGCGCCGCTAGGTCAGCGATCCGACGCCTCCAACCGGTCGAGGACCGACTGAGCTGCACCGAATTCAGTGAGCTTGGCCGAGGGCCTCTTGCCGCCGGGGCGCCGCACGTTTCCACGCTTCTTTGCGGCCGCTTCCTTCGAAACCTCAGCCTTGGCTCCGTCCTTGAGCTCCGACCGAAGCAAGATCCCCGAAGCGTCCGAAATCGCAGCCTTGACACCCTCCATGGGGTCCATGTGCGCATAGTCTCCGGTCGCTAGCAGGGTCTTCGCCTTGGCCTGAACCGGGGCGTACACCTCGGCATCAGCGAGCTGCGGGAACGGCGCTCCGTCCCCAGACGACAGCTCAGTCCTCGCGCCCCGGTAGAGCACCGCACCAAGCACGCTGTCGAGCTGAGCGAGGACTTCGATGCCCTGGTTCAACTGCTTCATCAGCGGCTCCGTGAGCGCCGTACCGAACGACGTAAGGGCCGGCCCGACGGTTGCTTCGTCCACACCGATCGCGTCCGCGAAGGTCTTCTGCGCAGCTTCGAGGGTGGCAGTTGAGGGGTGGCCGGCGGACTCGACATCTCCCGGCTCCTCTCTGCTCTCGTCCCTGCCGCGACCTTCCTTCAGCGACTGTACGGTGCGTGAATGCTCGTCGAACTTCGCGTCGGTGGCGGCCTGAGCCGCCGACAACGCTCCACCATCCGCGAGGATCTCGGCGCGCGTGAGCTTGCCGATCACCCCGTTCGAGATCTTGGCACGACGGAGTGCGGAGATGGCGCGCTCGTAGTCGCCGTCCCCCTCGCCTGCCACGGTCTCTTCCTCCGAGGTGCCGGGGTCGGCCTCCTCGGTTGATTCCTCCTCGGGCTCTTCAGTCTCCGGCTCGTCCTTCGGCTCCCGCTCCTCGATGCCAAAGACATCACGCGTGCCACCGAGCTCGACGTCCTCGTCGTCGCCGTCCTCATCGTGCTTGTCCAACCACGCGCTCGGCGGCTCAGGGTCGCCCATGGCACCCATGCCGGTGTCCCCGATCGCCTCCACCAAGGGCACTTCTCCGTCTGCTCCGTACATCTTCGTTCTCCTCAGGTCTGGACGAACCCGCCGTCCTCGGTCTCGGTCGCCGGGGCGTACTGGCCGTACTGCCCCTTCGTTTCGAAGTGAGCGACCCCATCAGCGTCGTAGGCGCCGCCGAACTTCTCGATCGGCGGCATGTTCTTGGCCATCGCGGTGCCCTTGAGGGGCAACGTGTAAGACGTGACCGAGTCGCGCTGAGCGCCACGGCCAGCACCCTTCTGCGAGGGGCCACACTGGGGCATCTTGGCCGGGTAGACGTAGGTCTTGCCGTCTAGTTCGACCCGATCGAACGAGCGGGGCTCGTGCTCCATCCTGAGCACGACGCGATCCTCCATCGACTCGACGTTGACGAACTCGTACTCATTCACGCGCCACCTCCGGCTCGCAGGGCCGCGGGCCGCATCGCGTCAGCACTCGACCCAGGCCCGTCCGAAGTCGAGTTCTGCGGCTTCATGCTCTTCGGCGCCGCAGCGCCACCACCACCAATCAGCAGCCTGGTCGGTCCCGAGCTCTTGCCCACGCGCGCTTCGGGAGCGCTCGTCTCCTGTGGCTCCTGCAGCGCCTGCTGCGCGTGGAGCTCCCGCATGTCCTGGATGACCTTGTGATCGAACACGCGCGCAACGTCCGGGAACCCGGCACGCTCCGAGGTGAGCTCGATCAACTCGGGCATGATCAGGTGAGGGTAGGCGTACGCCATCTCGCTCAGGCGAGCCACGTACTCGATCTCCTCGAACGCCTCCTGCTTGTCCTGCTCCGGCGAGTTGTAGGCCAACGACTTCACGTCAACCGTCAGCTCGAAGTCCTCCAGCGGCTCGTTACCACCTCCGCGGTAGACCGGGTTCTGCATGCCCAGGTCTTGCGCAGCCTCGCCGCCCAGCATCGCGTAGATGCGGTCGTCCTTCAGACCGAAGTGCAGGATGCCCATCAAGTCCTCGACCATGCCGTCGATGAACTTCTTCTGCGTGTACCCCTGGCGAGTACCGGCCGAGGCAGAGGCGATAGCCGCCTCCGTCGCCGTGGCGTCACCGGACAGCTGACCGCGCTGCGTGTCCGTGATCCCGAGGTTCTCGTCGAGCACGTTCGAAAGGCGGAACTCCTGCTCCTGCATCTGGCGGTCGAGGCCGCCGATGGTGAGTTCCATCACCCGGTCCTTGTCCAACCCCTCGTGGTAGAAGGCGTAGTCGTGCTGGCCCGACTTGATCAGGCGCACCAAGTCCGGATCGTCCGCCAGCGCCAGGCGCTTGTACTTGCGCGCCGACGCGTTGTTGGCGTTGGCGATGTCGTTCAGCTCGCGCTGCTGGTCCCAGGTCGCCACGAGCGCAGAGAGGGGCCACGGGCGGTTGGGGACTGTGTACGTGCCGTACAGGTTGTGCGGACCGCGCCGCGGACCGAAGTAGTCCACCTCCGGCTTCAGGAACACCGCGTCACCCTCGGTGTTCCAGGCCACCGTGGTCAGCGTGCCGAAGTAACCCTTCTCCTCGGTGTTCTCCTCGTCGATCTTCCCGCTCGGGTCCCAGAACGTGTAGTAGCTGATCGGCTCCGCCACGTCCCCGTCCGCGTCGCCTTCGAGCTCGGGGCGGGCCTTGTTCACACCCTCGCCGATCGCCAGGTGCTCGATCGCATCGAGGTCCCAGCCCTCGCGGTCGGCCGGCGGAAGCTCAGCGTCCGCCTTGGCCATGTCGCGCATGACCTCCATCTCCTCGATGGTCATGTGCCACGAGTGGCGCTTAGTCTCCCAGCTCGTGGCCGTGTGGTCGAAGCCGCACTGGCGCTGCGGGATGCGGAAGAGCTGCGGCCACCACACCGGGTTGCCGTGCATCAGAAAGCCCGGACGCGGCTCCATCATCACGCCCGTCATCGACCAATTGAACAGGTAGTCCGTGCCCACCGCTTCGAGGTGCTTGTGGAACTTCGTGTCCACGATCCAACGGTTGATGAAGTGGTGCTCGGCCTTGGCCACGAAGCCATAGGGGCCGCGCCGGCCAGACTTCACGTGCACCCGGGGGCGCGCGAACGCCAGGGAAGGCAGCGTGTTCGAGATCAGACCGAAGGCCGCGTTGTACGGGTCGTGACGCCCGTCCGTGACCGTCCCAGGCTCATAGGCCGGGCCAAAGTAGCGCTGCACCGCCTCGTCGAAGTGCGTCAGACCCTTGTCGCGCCAGGTTTCATCCCGGCGGATGCGGATCATCATCGCCTCTGCGTCGGTCCAGGCGGTCTGCATCGCTTCGCGATCACCCTCTTAGTTGTCGCCGTAGGGGATCCCCCATCGACGGAACTTCTCGTTGAGTCCAAGCCGGTCGTTCAGGCTCCCCGGCTCGAAGTGCTTCTGCACCGGAAGTGTGACCTTGGAGTGGTCCCTGTTCCAGGTGCAGGCACCCCTCAGGGTGTCGCATCCGTGGTCAATGCAGCGCGGATCGGGGATCTCGCCACCGTGCGGAGTGATCTTCCCTGGCACGTTCTCGGGGTAGACGTAGGAGCCTATTTCCATGTGGGTCTGCCATGGAAGTCGGGCCCGCTGGAGCTCCGGATCGACGCCGAATCGCAGGCAGTCCTTCAGCAGGTAAAGCCCGCGTGAGCCGTCGCCCCTCTGTTTCATCCTCTGCCTGGCCTCGTCGATGCCGGCCTTTTCGTTCGTGATCCCGCGAGTCTTGCTCCAGAAGCGCGCAAGCGGTTTCCCTTTCGGGTTCACGCGCAGCTTGTGGTTGATCGCCTTCACGTAGTCGTGGTCGTGGTCGGTGAGGATGAAACGGATCGGAAATTCGTCCATCAATTCCGCCCAGAATTCCGCCCACTCACGGTGGTCGTGCTGGGTCTTGTACACCTCGGCGACCATGTACATGCGATCGTCAGCGTCCAGGGCCCACACCTGAGCGACGCCCGGCTCCTCGTGCCCGATGTCCGCGGCGCCGAAGAACTTGAAGAGCTCGCGCCGGCATTCGACCAGCTCGCCCGTGTCCTGGTCGATGGTGTCCCACCTCGGGCAGCGCAGGAAGTAGCGGCCGTCGTCGTGCTCGACCTCGGCCCGGATCATGTGCTCGCGAGGGTCCCAGGGGCGCCACACGCGGCCGGCTGCGCTGCACCACTGCCCGTAGAACAGACGCTGCAGGATGGCCCCGTCCATGGTCTCGATCAGACGCGTCAGGTACTCGATCCCAAAGTCCGTCCAGCTCTTCGACGCGTCCCCGCAAGCCTTATACTTGTCGTGGTCGAACAGCATCGGGTTGTCGACGAAGCGACCCACGATGCGGTGCAGCACGCCATCGATCGCGCGCTGGTTGGCCCAGTGCCACTCGTCTTCCGGGTTGCAGTCGCCCAGGAGGATGCGGAACGGCGTGCCCTGCCGGCGCAGACCACGGTGCAGGGACTGCCACTTGTCCGCCCACGTCTCCTGCATCTCGCAGAAGTAGATCCAGTTCCACTGGCTGGAGTACCACTTGCGGGGCTCGTCAAAGCCGCCGAGCACGACGCGCCCGCCGAGCATCGGGTGGCTGTACTCGTCGCGATACGCGGCCTTCGGCCCATCGAGGATGATGGGGTGATCGACGGACCACACCTCCTGCTCCCAGATGGGGAGGAAGGTCTCGTTCAGGCTCTTGCGCGTCTCGCGCAGCACGAGGCCCTGCGACAGCGGGAAGGCCGCGCACATGGCCTTGATCCACTCGCCCACCATGCGCGTCTTGCCGCAGCCGGCGACGCCCTCGAACATCGCCTCTTGCGGCACCTGGTCGGCGGGGATGGTCCCGTCGATCCAGTCGAACATCTGCACACCCTCGCCGTACGCGACGTAGGTCTTGCCGGCGTTGTAGGCGGTAACCTGCGCAGCGTCGAAGGGGGTGGCGATCATCTAGTGGATCTATTCACCCACCATCGGCCTGCTGCAGCAACAGTCTTGCTCCAGAAGCGCGCAACTGAGAACAGCCCCATGGCCTTCCAGACGTAGGTGGGGGACTGCTTGGCGTCCATGAACTCCCCGAACAGGCTGATGGCTGAGAAGGGCTTGGGGCGCCTCCTGTCACGCTTCTGACGCCGTGACTCCCAGACCCTGCCCTTGCCCCGCTTGGGCCTCATTCCGCTTCCCTCATCCGCCTGCGCCGCGCCTGCCGCTCGGCGTAGGCGTCCGAGTTGATGTACCGGTGCAATGCGTCGCCCCATGCCTCACCCTCGCGCCACTGCGCATAGATGAGCTCGTAATCGCGGCGGTCGAGAGGCTCGGGCATCCAGTCCAAGTCGGCAAAGGGGTTGCTGGCGTCCATCATCGCCGCGGCCTCCACAACGAGCGCAGCCCGTCGTACACCGCGGCCAGCGCGAGAGCGATCACCAGGAGCTCGGTGGCGTAGGGCATCACTCGCACTCCAGCTCTAGAGCGAGTCCACCCTCTCGATGATCGCCTCGATCTTCGACCGGACTACCTGCTTCGTCTCTCTCGTCCATCGCTTCACTCCTGGGTCAGTCATCGCGTAGATCTCGCGCACGCCCTCGATGAGCGCACGCTCAAGCGGCGTCGGCCCGCGGTCATGCACGAGCCGACGCATGGTGTCCTGGTCCTCCGCAATCTGGCGCTCGAAGCTCACGCCTGAGCCCCCACCTCCCAATCGGGATCACCTAGCGTCTCGTTGAGCGCTGCCTCCACGTACGCCGCCGGGCGCCCCACGTAGCTCTGCAACGCGCTCAGGGTCTTCTCGCAGATCGGACCGTCCATCTTGACCCACGAGCAGACGCCGTACTCCGCAGTGACCACGAGCGCTCCGCGGCAGCACTCGCCGCTACCGTGCGAGTTCACTCCTCGCTCTCCTCGTCCTCGTCCTCGTCCTCGTCCTCGCTCTCCTCCTCGTCCTCGCTCTCCTCCTCGTCCTCGCTCTCCTCCCCGTCCTCGCTCTCCTCCTCGGGCACAGCCGACTCGGGCGCCTTGGCCGCGGCCAACTCCGCCTCCAACTCCGCGATGCGACTCCTCAGCTGATTCTCGACGAACCTAGTCATCCTTGCTGTCCTCCGTTCCTTTGGTTTCCTCGATCTCCAACACCCCCGGCGGTAGCCGGGGATCCACAGATGTGCGGTCGCGCAGCGCGAGCTGCGGCAACGTGTGCGCCAGGTCGACCGGCTGCGTGACCTTGCCATCCTGACGCTCGAACAGCGTATCGATGCCCTTGATCGGGTCCGCCTCGACCGCCTGCAGCCACTTCTCAGCGAGGAGCTTCGCGCGCTCGGGGTCCTCAGTCAGGATCTTCTTCGCCTGACCCAGCACCGTTAGACCCTTCGGCCTCCCCGACGCGTTGCCACTGTGGCCGGGCGCGAACTTGCCCTGCATCGGCCCCGTGGTGTACCGCCCCTCATGGACGTACTCACCCGTATCGTCGGGCGTTCCCAGCGGATCCCCTGTTCCCTCCTGCTGAGCAGGCTTCACGGTCGAAGCGGCCTTCCTGGCCCTGCCGTTGCCGTTTTTCCTCTCCTCCATCGCGTCCACTCCTTTCCTGCAGCAGGTCAGCCCCTAAGCACAGATTTTCTATGCCTCGAAGACCGCCCAAAAAAAATCCAGGGTCAAGAACATTGTTCCCCAAGGGTAAAAAGAAGCCCTGACTGGCTCCCAGAGCCGATCAGGGCTGTGTGGTCACTCGACAGCTCTCTGTGGTTTCGCCCTCATCCAGCCGTAAACGTCGCCGATGTGTAGCACCAAAATCTTCTGCCCGCAGATGGTGATCGAAGCACCGGCCGCGGGGTTCCAATAGATCCAGGCTCCGACCTCAAAAGGCAGCGGCACGTGGTTGCCATCCATCATGAACCTTCCGGGACCCACGCCCAGCACGGCCCCCTCTGTGGCCTTGAATTCGCGGGCGGTTCTCCCGTGGACGAGCACGCCGCCCACCTCTGTGGCGTCTCCCTGGTCCTCGACGTACAGGAAGTCGTCGATGGGTGTGAAGTCTTCAATCGGTTCCACTCTTCTCCTCCAGCTCTGCGATGTATTCCACCGCTTCTTGCTCGCTTGGGTATTGCAGGTCGAAGTTCCCCATGTCCACGTACGTGGACGCGAGCTCGGGGAACGAGACCACAGAGCGCGCCATGCGTTCTGCGAGTTCGTCGACCACCGGGGTCATGGCCTCGGTGAGTTCCTCCATCTTCAGTCCGAAGAGCTCGCAGTACTTCTCGTGCCGCGCGTCTTGCTCTTCGCTGAACCTAGGCGGGTGCTGCTTCGTGTCCATCGCAGGTCATGTCCCAGACCAGTGGGATCGCTCCAAAGTCGGTCGTGTTGAGCAGGTACACGATGCGGTAGGTGTGAGCACCCACAGGTGTCGGGATGTCGACGCCGTTCTGGTCGCGGAAGGTGTAGCCGATGCCTCCCTTCTTCCAGTGCCCACCTGTGGTCACGGCGCCCTGCATCACCTCGGCGCGGTTACCGCCCTCTATGGTATCGATCGCGGTGGCGGGTGCTGACGCACGCTCTCCGGCTGTCAGGTCGTACACGTATCTGTCGTACCCAGTGCCGGCGCTCCCGGTTCCGACGATCAGTGTCCCCGTGATGACGTCCGTCCCGTCGGGTGCGGGCACGTACGCGATGGGCCAGATGATCTCGCCCTTCGTGAAGTGGTCCTTGTAGTAGTTCCTCATGCGTCCATCCTCGCTCCCTCGTTAGAGATCCCCATGGTGGCTCCTGCGTTCGACACGTCCATAGTGGATCCCTCGTTGGAGACCCCCATCGTGGCTTTGGTCGAGGAGACGTCCATCCTTGCGCCCTCGTTCGAGACGCCCAGTCGCATCGACCCGGACGGGTAGTGCACCGTTGGCCACTCGACGATCTGCGCGTACTCCCGTTCTTCCTGAGCCGACTCGGACCGGACCATCCTCAACACGGTGGACGAGTTGATCTGAATGTCCCCGAACCCACGTGGGACGCCACCACCGGCCCCGTCGGAACTGGTGTCGTACTGCCACACGCTGGCTCTGTCCGTGTCCACGGGACTGAAGAGAGGCACCCACGCGTTCGCCGTCGAATCCGAATCGTCGACCTGCTCTTCCGGGGTCACCCCCGTGGTGTCGAAGTACCTGCGCAGGTGCTGCACCTTCATGTCCCTGACGATCTTCACGTCCTCGGGAGGGTTCCATTCAAGCGCCCACACCACGTGGAACTTCAGCGTCTCCCCGGTGGCCGTGCGTCTGCGCGTGATCAGGTAGCTCTCCTTCGTCTGCCCGAGCGCGCTGTGGTCGACGTGTGCGCTCGTCCCGATCAGATCCTCGGAGTCAGCCTCTACGCAGGACCACGCGTCATCGTTGCCCTGACTGAGCGACGACTCGATCCGGTACTGGTGGTGGAAGAGAGTGCGACCGAGGTCCGCGAACGCATCGAACCCGGCGGCCAGCCCCGACTGTGGAAACGTCGCCGCGGTGATGTCGAGCACTCCGTACTCCTCAGGCGATCCCGTCGTCCAGGCCCTTTGGATCGTCCCTGGTGTTGCGTCGTATCGATACGGGTCATCATCTCGGAACTCGATGCGCTGTAGCTTCCACCACTCGCCCCACTCGATCACCACGATCGAGAACGTGATGGAGAGGAACGGGGACTGCTTTCCGCGTCGCAACGTGACGTTGTAGGTGCTGCCAGAGACCTGGCTGATTGCGTCGGCTGTCCACATCCCCTCGTGCGGGTTGGAGCGACCACCCTCCACGTTCCGCTGCCCCGTTACGAACACCATGACTTGGTTTGGATCGGTGACCGTGAACGACGAAGAGGTCACCTCCGTCTCCACGGTCGATGCGCCGATCCTCTCATCGAGCAGGACGGAGAACCGGTTGGGGTCCGCGGTCCTTCCAGTCCACAGCAGCATCTGGAAACTGATGCCGCAGTCCCTCCCCTCGGCGCCACTCGCACGGCCAGCCAGGAAGCTCCCCGTGGAGATGAAGTCCTCGCTGTCGACATCGCAGCAGACTTGGTTCAAACCCTGGTTGCCCCCGAGCGTCGTGGCGCCGCGACCACCCTTCCGGGAATTCGCGAGCCACACGAACCCGTCGCCGTCCACTGAACCCTCAGGAAGGGTGTAGTCCACCCCGCTCTGAAGGGTCTTGAACACGCCGCCGACCGGGATGGTGCTGGGCAGGTGCAGTGCGGTGAAGTCACTCATGGTTCTTGATCCTCATACGACACTCACTAGCTCGTCGGCGCAGTAGGCGCTGGCCGGCGAGAGCAGGGTAAGCCTCTTCCGTGCCCGAGTCATGCCCACGTAGAACATCCTGCGGATGCCGTCCCTCTCCCCGGGGGTCCCATTCCACTCCGCGTACCCCGACCGCGACAGGTCGGGAATGAGCCACACGTGGTCGGCCTGTCCGCCCTTCACGGAGTGGATCGTGCCCACGATCACCTTTGGGGTGTCCTTCAGCGCGTCCAGTCCACGGCGTTTCAGGACGGTCATCGCGTAGGTGAGCATGCTCCGCCCCTTTGCGGACAGCCTGGCCTGGAGCCAGTGCAGCTCCAATCCGGCCTCTCTGGCCTTCTCCAGGTCCCCCCAGTGTGACCCGAAGCACGCGTGCAGTTCTGACTCGGTCACCCGCCCCGACTCCGCATCCTTGGCCTTGGTCTGGATCAGGGACTTCATCCCCGTGTTGAGCGTGCCCTTGGCACTGCAGACCTCGACCCAGCGCCAGAGCTCCCTCCAGGTCCACAGACGGCCCCACTTCGCCTGTGGTGCGAGAAAGGCGAAGAGCCGGTCCGCTCCACCCCTCAGCGGGTTCCACGCGCCCTGGCGCGTCCTGTACGGGTTGTGGAAGGGCACCCCGGCCACCCGGAGCTCTCTGATCGTCGCGTGCAGCATGTAGCCACAGGAGGCGAGGATCATGTGGGTGCCCTCATCGCGCGCCGCGACCGCGGAGAGAACGTAGTCCACGAAGTACGGAACCTTGTACGTCGAATCGATGACTCGGCAGGCACCCTCCTCCTCGCGCGGCAGGTACTTCGCCGGGAACCGGAAGTCGCAGCGCTCGATCCAGTTCGTGGCCGCGCAGTGCACGGCAGCTGGGACCCGGTAGGACTGCTCCAACACCTTCACGTTCCCCTCCGGCAGGTCGGAGCGGATGAACGTGCGCGGATCGGCGCCCTTGAAGCCGTAGAGGCACTGGTCAGCGTCGCCAACCAGCACCACGAACTCCATCGCGCGTGCCCACTTGCGCACCAACGCGAGTTCCAGCTTCGACAAGTCCTGTGCCTCGTCGAAGAAGCCCACCGTCGGGTTCCCCGGTGCCACGGTGGAGTCCTCCAGTGCGTTCTCGATCATGTCCGTGAAGTCGACGTACCCGCACTCGGTCTTCCAGTCGTCCCACAGCTTTTGGAAGTTGGCCACCTCGTCGGGCCAGGTGTCGCGCGGGACCATGAGCGCGCGCAGCCTCTGCGCTGTCTGCATGAGCGCGTTCCCAGTAGCAGCGTCAGCGCTATACAGAGAATTCGATTCGTCAGGATCCGGTCCGGAATTCTCCAGGGTCAAGAGCGGGTGAGCCTCGTTCCACTCCTTCAGCTTGCCCTCCGCCACCTGTGAACGCCCGGAAGCCCGGTAGCAGACCGCGTGTAGGGTGCCGACGTTGGCCGGGTCGATGTCCACGTCACCCAGCCGGGAGACGAGCTCGATGGCGGACGCCTTCGTGAACGAGGAGACGAGGACCCGGGTGGGTCCGAACTTCTTCACCGCGTCGGCGACCCACTGCGTGGTCTTCCAGGTCTTCCCCGTACCGGGCGGCCCGATGATCAGGTGCTCGTTCATCGCCAGACCCCCTCCCTCTCCGCCATCGCCTGGATGTCGATCTCATTCTGCCGGCGCAGCTCCGCCAGTACCCGCCCCACCGGTTCGGTGGGGTGCGCCGCGGAGGTCATGATCATGCTCCGCCGCTCATCGAGACCGGTCGGACCCCAGCTGGTAGGGACCAGCCAGACCGGCCACCCGTAGCCCTCCTGACGTGCTATCTCGCGGTTGGCGGGGACGATCACCTCGTGGTGGATGAACCTGGGCTCGAAGCTCATCGCCCCCCCAGGTAGAGACGGAAGGGTGTAGCGTCAGCCTCGATCAGCAGCCGCTCCATGCGCCCGCTCTTCCACACGAACCACCGGGGTAGAGTCACCTCCAGACCCCAAAAACCGGCTTTAGAGCCCCGTAAGGGCTTATTTCCGCCCTCCAGACTTTGCCGCTACAGATTTGGCCCCCAAAGGCCTCCGGATGGCCAAAACTTACGCACCCTTTTCCAAAGTGTTCAACCTTGAAACGTTTCAACCATCCCGAACGTGGGAATCCGAGCGAATAGTCCGACTCTGTAGCACGTGTAGCATCACGGTAGCGCGTATGTAGCACTATCCCGACGTCATAAGTCCTTACTGTGCAGTTGTGTAGCACTATAGCGCGTTCCTTTTTTCTTTTTGTCACTTCGAGGGCATGCTTTTTCTCTGCTTATGGGCTGTGCTGCTGTCAGCCGGCAGCGCCCAGGCGCGAAACACCCCCCGGGTCGTGGATCCGTCCGCGAGCTCGCGCTCGTAGGCGAACTGGACGGGCAGGCAGCCGGCGATGCGCAGCTCGGTGCCCAGCCGCCGTTCCCCGTAGCGCTCCCCGCGCATCAGGAGCCACTGGGCGAACTTGTTGATCGTCACGCACAGGCGCCCCTGCGGGTCTGTGAAGACCCCTCTGCCCGTGTAACCCTCTGTGGGGTTCGGAGCCACCACGACCCCTTGCGTGTACTGCAGGAGCCAGGAGGTGATCTGGGAGGCCACCGAGTCCGAGGGGCCCACCGAGACCACCTCGATGGCTTCCAGGAGCGGCTGTACGTTCGGGCGCCACGCGGCCGGCTTGATCGGCGGCAGGTCCACCTGGCAGGCCGTCATCACCGCCATGCGCAGCTTGTTGTGCACCGCGAAGGTCTGCGCGCCCTCCCTCAGCGGCATGTCCACGGCGCGATCCGCCAGGGCCACCACCATCCGGTACGTCGGGGGCTCCCCCTCGAACTTCATGATGGCCTTGATCGAGAAGGGCACAGGAGCGCCCAGGAGCTCGCTCAGCGCACGCAGGCGCTCCTGGCGCAGCGACTCGGATTCCGAGTCGCCCGCCGGCTTGGGGGCGGCCAGGCTCTCCTGGAGCCACTCAGAGGCCTTGCGCCCCTTGTCCGCCGCGATGGCCTTGGCCACCGTGGGGCCCCAGTACGTGTCGCGCAGCTTGAGGTCTTCCCCGTACTTGCGCCGGAAGGCGATCCCGAGGTCGACCAGCTCCTGCTCGGTCCACCCGGCCTTGGCCGCGATCGTCAGCAGCGACAGGTCGTACTCGCTGGCGGAGGCCAGGTCCGTCCGGCGCCGCTCCCACGTCCGGGCGAAGTCCGCATCGAGCTCCGTCAGCAGCATCACCTTCGACCCCGGCGGCTCCGCCGCCGACTGGATCACCGTGTCCCCCGACAGGGCCCCACAGGCGTCGACCGACTTCACCAGCGGCTCGTGGGGCAACCACTCCTCGAAGTCCCCGGGCTCGTAGCGCGCCTCGTCCCGCAGCGCCTCGACCGTGATCACCCGACCGTGCTTCTGACTGACCGTCCCCGGGATGCGCATCACCCGGGCCAGGTCGAAGGTGCTGTCCACCTTCCACTTCCCCAGCCGCTGGGCCGTCTCGTGCGCGAAGATCTGCCACTTGGCCGACAGGTCCGCCGCACGCACACGGTCGGGGTCGTCCAGGAAGTGCCAGAACTCGTTGAACAGCCACCACAGGTGCAGGCCGCCGCCCGTGTCCAGGATCAGAGTCGGCGGCGCCGGCAGCTCCGCCACAAGACGCAGGCACTGCGCCTTGTTCGGCGGGTAGTTCTCCTTCTTGTGCGCCGGATCCACCCAGTCGAGGTCCAGCCAGAACCCCGGGATCCCGACCGCCGTTGACGCGTGGCCACGCACCCGCGACTCCGGCCGGGGCGGCTCCCCCTCCTTCGTCGCGCGCTCGATGGCCGCCGCCTTGTTCTGCAGCGAGGTCCCGAAGTAGACCTCCTCGCCCTCCAGTGACGCCGCGCACTCGGCCGCGGCGTCCACTTCCTCGAACCATCGACACGTCCACGAGGGCTGGCGGCCGGTGAAGAGCACTATCTGCGCGTCCTCGCCGACCGCCTCCCCGAACAGGAGGTCGAAGAACTCCCCCGGTGTCACGCCTGGTGCCTACTCTTCCGAGCTGGCGGCGCGCGGCGCGCGGAGGATCACTGCGTCGGTCTGTGCGGCCTCATACCCGGCCATCAGCTCGGCCATCGCGGCCGAACGCGCCGCCATCTCCCCGGTGAGCGCAGCGCCCGACTTGAAGGTGATCTTCGAGTAGGGCTTCCCCTGGTTGTTCACCGCCGGCTCCAGCCCGAGCGTGGTGACCACACCGTGAGGCTCTGCGTCGCGGTTCATCAACTCCATCAAGTACTTCTTCGCGTTCTTCGTGGAACGCTCCGGTACGCTCAAGAGCAGCGGCACACGGCCACCCTCCATGAAAACGTACATCGTCCAAAAATCATGGCAGGCCTTCCCGCCGCCGTCGTCGAACTGGTTGTGTGGGCACGCGTCGCACGAACCTCCGGGTGTTCCGTAGCCCGTCACCGAGTCGGGACTGGAACAGTCGGGCGGCGCGCCGCTCACGTCGTCCTGCTCGACCCAGTACTTCTTCTGCTTCGCGTGGATCTCCGCGATGATCACGTCGACCGTCGCGGCGCCCTCCGCTTCACCCGAGAGCGAGGGCAGCTCCCAGAGCTTGCCTCCGCCCAACGGGACCTTGAGCTGCAAGAGCTCGAAGCGGTTGAAGTTGGTGAGCAGTCCGCCCACCCGCTGGATCGCGTTGTCCGCGAGCATGGGAAACGCAGAGTCCTCGATCACGGCCAACGCCTCTGTCTTCTTCTTCGCCATTGCTAAGCCTTTCGTACCCGTGCTGTCGACACGGTCTCCATCTCGACCATCTTGGAGAGCCACTCCGGCGGCTCTCCGTCCTTGAACATCTCGCGGCACCACGAGCCGAATGCGCCGGGGTCGACCCACGCGTCCTTCACGATGCCGACCCCGCGCTCCTTCATCGCGGCCGCGACCGCGGAGCGATCGAAACCTTCCTTGAACTTCGGCTGGGACTGCGACCAGACGTAGACGAGGGCCGGGTCGTCGTCGACCGTCAACGGCAGGTTCTTCACCCCGCTGAGGATGAGGTCGGTCTCTACCTCCGTGGCGACCTCGTCGATCTCCTTGTTGAGGACACTGACCTTCTCCCTCAGGACCGCCTTCGTGCGGTAGAGCCGCACGAGGCGTTGGAACTTCTCCAGGTTGATGGATTGCTTCATCGCCCTTCCGCCTGCGCCATGGCCGCGATCTCTTCGCGGCGCCGTTGTGACGCGCTGGTGCGCACCGGAGGCGGCGCCTTCTCCGTCTTCACCACCCCCGGGTCCTCACCGCGCTCCGCGATGGCGTCCTCGTGCGAGGCCACAGCGCCAGCGACGAAGCGCGAACGCATGATGCCGGCTGACCAGGAGTACTTCTTGATCAGCCCCTCGGTGAACTCGATCAGCTTGGTGGGGGAGAACTCCCCCACGATCTCGGTGACCTCGGCCACCCCCAGGTTACGCCGGCGCACCGGCTTCTTCGCGGAGCTAGAACGGGGCGCTCTCTTCTTCTCTTCGGCCATCGGACTGTGCCTCTTTCATTGAATCGACAACGGTGGTGATGATGTCCTTGCGACACTGCAAGGCTTCATAGACAGCCTCGTCGACCGTTCCCGGTGCCACGAGGTGGAAGTAGGTGACCGGGTCGTGCCGGTCCGGTCCGTGGATCCTCGCGAGGGCCTGCTCGTAGTCACCGAGCGAGTGGCCCACCGAGTAGAAGACGCAGTATCGCGCGGCGGTCAGGTCGATGCCAATGCCGCCCGAGCGAATCTGGCAGGCGAGCACGCCGCCGTGCTGTTTCCACAGGTCGAGCTCGTCCACGGAGCCAGAGAGCTCGTACCACATCTTCTGCCCGACGCGGGTGATGTCGGGATTCGGCTTGGTGCTCTCGCCGAACGCAAGCGCTGCTGCGTTGCGGATCTGCGCGAGGTCGTGTTTGTACATCGCGAAGACCACGATGGGCTCCTTGCCCGCGAGCTCGATCAGCTCCTGAGTGGCCTCCATCTTCGCCTTATCTACACGCTCACCGGTCTGTGAGTCCACCGCAGCCCAGCCGCCCGTCAGCTGCGCGAGGCGCGTGAACTTCACGAGAGCGTTAGCGGGGTTGATCACGCCCGACTTGCACTCCGCGGAGAAGCCGGCCGCCAGAGGCTCGTAGATGCGCAGGCAATCCTTCGAGAGCTCGCACTCCACGATCTCGTGCGTGGCCGGCGGGAGGTCGAGCACGTCACGGTCGACCGAGTAGCAGAACTTCGCCAGGCGCCGGCCGAGGTCTTCCTCGTTGCGGTAGCCCACGATGATGGGCACCTCGCGCACGCGGCCCTTCTGACGCACCGTCTGCTTCCTCACGATCGCGTAGGTGTTGCGGTGGACGGTGAACGAGCGCCCCAGTACGTTCGGGTCGATCACCATCCCGACGGCCCACGCGTCCATCGGGGAGTGCGGCATGAGCGTCCCCGACAGTCCCAGCACCCGCTCACACTGCGGGGCGAGCCGCTGCGCGAACTTGGATGCCTTTCCTATCGGGGACTTGATCTTGTGGACCTCGTCGAAGACGAGCAGGTCGACGTGCATGGAGAGCAGGAGCTCTCCGAGCATGCCGCGCCAGAACGACTCGTAGTTGAGCACGGCGACGGACGGCCCATGCGGCTTGAATCTGCGGACGTGCTTCATCCACGACGTGGCCTTCTGCGATGACGAGCCCCGGGGCTCGCAGACGAGCACGTCCTCGTCCGAGTGCAGCGCAAACTGCTGTGGCCACACGGGCATGACGCGCTTGGGCGCGATGATCACGGTGAGCTTCGGCTTCCACTCCTCCCAGAGCTCGATCACCACGCGGGTCTTTCCGGTGCGCAGGCCCATGTTGAGCACGGACGCGCGGCGCTCGCGGCAGAAGTCGACAGCGGCCGTCTGGTGGGCCCAGGACCGGCCCTTCATTCGATGGCCCTTCCGGCATCGGTCAGTCGCCAGATGACCGGGTAAGCGTACGGGTCCTGTCCAGGTGACTTCTCGATCAGGTCGCGCTCCTTCAGCGCAACGAAGCTCAGCGTGTGCACGATGTGTGTCTCCCGTGACCCGTCGGGGTCCTCGTAGAACGTCGACTGCATTGGATCGAGCCCGCCCCAACGTCGCAGGTGAGCCCCCTTCTGCATGAAGCGGATACATTCCAGCATGCGCGGGCTGAGCTTGACCGCGTACTTCTTCCTCGGTGCCCTCTTCGTCACTTCTCGGCAGCCTCTCTCAGCTTGCGGGCGCGGGCGCGGAGGTAACCGCGCCATCGGGTGCGCGCCTCCTCCCATACCTGGCGTTCGATCTGGCTCGGAGCCTCACCCGATGCCCACCAGGGGGCGCGCGGTCGAAATCGGTTCACCGCCGCGTTCTCCAGCTCCGCCGCAGCGACCAGGCGGGCGAAGCGGATGGTGCATACGATGTCGTCGGGGTGCATCGATTCGGCGTGAAGACCCCCGCACTCCGCCCACAGGTCGAGCGTTCGTCCTCTACTCAGCATCGGCTTCCCCTCCGTCCCCGCCGCGGGCGCGGAACGTGTACTCGTAGAAGTCGTCTCCCCCTTCGCAGCATCCCGTTGCATCGTGGTGCTCCTCGGGGTCGTACGCGACCTTGACGAGCAGGCCCAGCTCCGTGGCCTTCTCCTGCACCTCGATCTCGTCGGGCGTGCTATCCCAGAAGCAATCGAAGTACCAGTCCAGGAAGGCGTCGCGCTTCGAGCGGTCCCGCTCCACCGCTTCTCTGGCGTGGCGCTCGGCGAAGGCGACGACGTCCTCTTCTGGATGCGCGCCCAGCCTGACGAACTCCAGGAGCATCGCTCCATGAGCGTCGAACTCCTCTAAGAGAATGTCGAGTTCCTGACGGGCGTTTCGACGCACTGCGTCAAGGCCGCAAGGGCAATCCAATCCTCCGTTGTCAACCGGGCACGTCGGGCGATGCACGAGCCACTCGCCGGTGCTCAGAAAGCGCTGGAGATTCGGCGGACATTCCCGCGCCTCCTCCGCCAGCGTGCGGGGAGGGGACGAGCCGGGCGGCGACGGACTCGAACCGTCCCTTTCCTTGGTCTCGCCGGCTTCCACCTGGACCTCGCCGGCTTGGCACTCGTCGAATCCGCCGAGGTCGCCATCCTTCAATCGCAGGGAAATGAAGCCCCGCATCGCCACACCCTCTCCACACGTCGGGCAGGGCTTCACGAGCGCGCCCCGCAGTTGATGCAGCGGCACTCGGACCAGTCTCCGAGGGCGCTCCAGACGATCATGGGTTTGTCGCAACAGGTCATCGGCCTTCTCCTCTGCGTCCGGGGTGGGCTCCGAGCGCGCGGATGCACCTTAGTGTTAGCTGGTAGCTCTCGGCGAAGTCCCTCCTCCTGGCGCGCACTGCCACCTGGACGGCGTCGTCGCAGAAGCTGAGGCGGACGTACTTACGCTTCGGCATCATGCTCCCCGTCCCCGGACCCGAACCCGGACCCGAACCCGAACCCCCCGAACCCGTACCCGCCAAGCGTCACCACTAGCGTCTCCATGCGCACCCCCGAATAGCGATGACGGCCCGCATCGGAACCAACACATCGGCGTACTCGTCGTCGAGAACGGTGTC
>Ga0224508_10000390_pt1 | contig 43427 bp, 49 predicted proteins | sample SF_Jan12_sed_USG_4_FD_170157 | JGI IMG/M metagenome (GOLD analysis project Ga0224508, IMG submission 170157) | Sediment microbial communities from San Francisco Bay, California, United States - SF_Jan12_sed_USGS_21 | ecosystem: Environmental > Aquatic > Marine > Sediment | place: USA... | reverse complement strand
ATTTTTTTTTAGTTTTTGAATGATTTCTTTTGATATCGTAATTTTTTCGGGTATTTTATCCCAGGTTCCACCATTATTAGATAGAGTTTCATCAGATAATTCTTTTAATTTTTCATGTTCCCAGTGCCCTCGTAGATTATCTAAATCATATTTTAAATCATGTGTACTTAATCTATCAAGTCCACCAAGATTAACTCCACAAAGATTCATTGTCCTTGCAAGAAAAGAAGTTCCGCTTCTATGCATTCCAGTAATGAGTAGGAAAGGTTTCAATGATCGGTTGATCTTATCATACTTATTTAAAACTCTACTTGAATCGTTTGAATAGATAAGAGAAATCATGGTAACTTAATAAAGCAATATTTGAAAACTCAAAAAGTGGATTCAAATTCAAAATTATTTTCATTATGGACAAAGAGAACTCTAATTTTTCATCTTTCCATCATGGAGATAAAAATGAGATACAAGGAAAGTTTTCTTAGCTTTCTTTGGATAGGATTAGAACCACTGTTTATGTTCATAATATTATACGTAGTTTTTTCAAATATTAGAGAGCCCAGAGAAGAAAATTTTGCAATATATCTAATCTCAGGGATTATTTTTTATCATCTATTCACTAAAGGAACAATGACAGGGTTAACAAGCATAAAGAATAATCAAGGAATACTAAAGTCATTAGCAATTAATAAAAATATTTTTCCCATCATTGCAGTAACAACTACTGCACTACTACTTACAGTAGAAGTTGGAATATTTTTTGGAATAATGCCTTTTGTTTCATTTATTCCTTCATGGACATTAATCATGATGCCACTTGTAATCATATTGTTGTTAGGATTAATTTTAGGATTATCATATCTTCTTTCAATACTTTACGTAAAAATTCCAGACATACAACCAATTTGGACAATTCTAATGTATGCACTTCTTTTTGTGTCCCCAATTTTTTGGTCAATAGATCAGGCAAATGACATCTTATTAACAATACAACAGATAAATCCATTAGGACAGATAATTGAACTTTCTCACAAGATTGTGTTTAATGAAATACCAGATATAGAAGAGTGGTTAAAGACAGCTCTAATGGTGTCAGCAATATTGGTAATCGGGTACATCTTTTTTAAAAAATTTGAAAAAACAATTGTGGAGGAATTATAATGAAGGAGAATTCTATTATAGTTGAAAACTTAATCAAAACATTCAAAGCTCCAAAAAATTTTAAAAATAAAAGTAATTTGATTTATGCGTTGAATAATATTTCATTTTCTTTAGAAAAAGGTCAGATTTTAGGTATAATTGGAAAAAATGGTAGTGGTAAAACCACACTTTTACGAACAATATCAGGCATATACAATGCCACAAGTGGAAACATTACAGTAAATGGAAAATTAGCACCTGTATTGCAAATAGGAATAGGATTCAGGAATGAGATATCTTGTGTAGAGAATATCATAATGTATGGATTGCTACTAGGATTACAGAAAAATGAGATTAAAAACAAGATAAATTCTATACTGGAATTTGCAGATCTTAAAGATTTTGCAAGAATGAAGTTGAAATATTTTTCATCTGGGATGAGGACTAGACTTGCTTTTGCAACTGCCATGCAGATAAAATCTGAAATATTTTTGGTTGATGAAATTTTAGCTGTAGGAGACATGGATTTCAAACAAAAAAGCTTTGATGAATTCATGAGGTTAAAGAAAGAAGGAAAAACGATAATTCACACGACACATAACTTATCAGCTGTAGAAAGGTTTTCGGACAAAGTATTGTTTTTAGATAAAGGTAAACAAATCGATATTGGTGAACCAAAAGAGATAGTTACAAAATATAAAAAATATATTTTAGGAGAATAGCTACAACATATTGAAATTTGTAGATTTTTTTAAAAAATCAGAACATGAGAGAGTCAATAGAGACAGACGTAGTATACTTTTACATTTTCATATTTTTAAAAATGCAGGTTCAACAATTGAATGGTTATTAGAAAAAAACTTTCCTAAAAAAAATTTATTAATAGATGGAAAGACTCCAGGGGAGATTATGCATCTAAATGAAATATGTAGAATTCTCAAAGGAAAAAATTCAATTAAGACAATATCTAGTCATCAAATTAGATATCCAATACCAGAAAATGCTGAATTTAATTTTATTCCAATCTTATTTTTACGACATCCCATAGATAGAGCATTTTCAATTTATTATTTTAAGAGAAAAGAAATGGATGATTCAATAGGGAGTATAAAAGCCAGATCAATGAATCTCAGGGAGTTCATAAAATGGAATTTGGATTTTAAAGGATATATGCCAATGAAAAATTTCCAAGTGTTATTTTTATCTGATAAAACTACCAGAGAAGAAGTAGATGAGAAAGATTTGGGAATTGCAATCAATAGAATGAAATCTAGTTTAATCATAGGGATTGTAGATAGAATGGATGAAAGTTTAGTAATTGCTGAAAATTTTTTGAAGCAAGAGTTTCCAGAAATCAACTTAGCATATGTAAAGCAAAACGTTAGCAAAGAAAGGGAAGGAACGATGGTGGAGAGACTAAAGCAATCCGAAGAGGAATTAGGTACAGATTTGATGGAGAGGCTAGGAAAGTGCAATAAACTAGATATGAAGTTGTATCATTCTACAAATGAAGAATTAGATAAACGGAAGGAAAAGATTCAGAACTTTGATAGAAAGATGCAAGATTTTAAAAAAAGATGTATAGATTTGAACATAACTAAGATTTAGAATTGTTAAGATCAATTGAATTTTGACATTTTTTAAAGAAAATAAGATATGTAATGTACAATCCAAGAATAATAGCAATAGACAACAGTAAAGAGAAAATTAACTTATTGCTGCAATAGATGAATAGATCATAAGTGCATCCAGTCAATCCAATACTAAAGAAGTGAGCTTGACCGGTTAAATTTTCAACATAGCCAGTTTGAATTACTCTAAAAGCTTGAAAAACAATAGAATCATGTAAATTCCACGTTGTATCAATGTTAGTTTTCGCAACATTTTCTTGGTGCCATATAAAATTCCACAAAAATCTATACCAAACTAATTTTCCAAATAAGTTAACAACAAAACCGGCAATAGCCAATAAAATGAAAATAATTTTAAATCTTTTTGATTGGAATTTTTGAAATAATGTACCTAGTGTTATTATGATTAGGGGGATAATCGGCAGTAGGTATCTATGTGGTCCCCACATTCCCCCTGCACTATCCCAAATGTTTGAAGTGCCTATATAGAAATAAGTTATGACGGTTATCCCAATAAACATCAAAGCTAAGCTTTTATCTTTTTTATAAAATAAAATCCAGCTAACTGGAAACAAAATGGATAATGGAAAATAAACAAAAATGCTTTTTCCAGGACTAATCAAATATGCATATAGGCCTTCAATATTTTTTAATAGATCAGCACCTTGCTGTTGTGTTCCAAATCCAAAATCAAAAAAATCTCCAAATCTATATTCATTAAAAATCCTTTGGATCAAAAGAAACGAAAGAAATGCAAGGACAAAAAGAATAACATGTTTTTTCTTATCTTTAAACTCGTAAATACCAATAAAGAGAAAAATTGGAAATAAGAAAAAATTAAACGTAAAAATCAAAATAAAAAACAATCCTAGAAAAGAAGCTGAGAAGCATTATTACAAAGCAGATCACCATATTCTAAAGAAATTAGGGTTTAAAAGAACAAGAAACATCAATGATGAGATTGAAATAATGCTTAATCATTTAATGAAATTTAAAGAAAATATATTAGAAAAGAAACAAGCCATAATCCAAAATATTAGATGGTAATTTAGTGATCAGATAATGCTACACAGTAATTTATTGTACCGACAGTCTCATATCACTCTAATTTTAGATTTATAATATTGAACATACTTCTTCTATCCCAGTTTTTTTCTACAACAAAAGGTGGTGGAGAATATGTGTTCAAAACAATTGCCAAAGTCATGATAGATAACGGACACAAAGTATGGGTAGTTACAAACAAGGTTAAAGGTGAAAAATATGAGGAATCAAAAAATATGAAAATTATTACAGTGAGTCCAACACTCGAGTATAAAGGGGGACTCCCACCAACATTTCTTGATAATACGAGATATACAATTAACGCATTTCGAAAAGGAAGAAGCATTATAAAAAAGCAAAATATTGATTTGATTCACTCAAACAATTTTGCTCCTGCGTTAACAGGTTCGTTGATATCAAATTTTACAAAAGTGCCACACATAACTACAATTCATGACATATTTTCAATATATGACAAAAAATTTTGGAAAAAATGGTCAAAACAATCCAATGTATCTTATACAAATGCAAGATTAGTACCATTTTTTGAAAAACTAATGATGCAATTTAGGTTTGATTACATACACACTGTTAGCGATGCAACAAAAAAAGACATACAAAAAATAGGAACAAAAAAACCAATTCATGTAATTCCAAACTGCATACAAGATAATGAGCAAAATGTTGTAGAACTCAATACAAATCAATTTGTATATTTAGGAAGGCTAGTATTTTACAAAAATATAAACATAATTTTGAAAGCATTCAAAATAGTTGTAAATAAATTTCCAGATGCAAGATTAATAATTGCTGGGGACGGACCTTACAAAAAATCACTACAAAATATAACCAAAAAATTAGGCATCAATGAGAGTGTGATTTTTACAGGATATGTAACACCAGAACAAAAATCAAAGATACTAGCAGAATCAAACGCATTATTATTTCCTAGTATAATAGAAGGGTTCGGTCTAGTCATGTTGGAAGCATTTCAACAAAAAAGACCAGTGATAGTATCAGACATTCCTCCAATGTCAGATATTATAGAAAATAATACAACTGGATTGATTATTGATCCATACGACGAGAAAAAATGGGCAGATGCAATAATCAGATTCATCAGAAACCCATCAGAATCTGAAATGATGGGTACAAATGGCAATAACATATTAAAAATAAAATATAATCAAAAAACAATGTATGAGAAATTAATTAAGATGTACGATAGTATTTTATCAAAAAATCTTTAAACAAATTTCAATAATTAGTATAGATTATTGCAAAACATAAGATCTACAATCACATACCAATTCAAATTTAGATATTATTAGATTTTATAACATATCAGATAAAGATATAAAATTACTCAAAAATTTTTCTTATTGTGGAAGCGTTAATTTTAGCAGGAGGTAAAGCCAAACGTCTTAGACCAATTACAGATTATATTCCAAAATCACTGATTCCATTAAACAACATACCAATCATAGAATGGCAGATAAGATATCTTAAGAAAAATGGAATTGATAAAATCATAATTTGTACGGGTTATAAAACAGAGATGATTGAAAATTTTCTAGAAATGAAAAATAATTTTGGAATTAATATAGGATTCTCAAAAGAGAGAATTCCTTTAGGGACAGGTGGTGCCATAAAAAAAGCAGGATCTCGGATTAAAGACAAGTCTTTTTTTGTTTTGAATGGGGACATAATCACAGACATAAAGCTGAACGAATTGATAAAAAAACCAAATTCTATAGCATCAATTGAGCTTAAAACTAAATTTGGAATAATGGAGATAAAAAAAGATAAGATATTACAGTTTAGAGAAAAAGAAGAAATTTCAAACATGTGGATGAATGCAGGCATATATCATCTGCAAAAAGAAATTGTAAAAGATTTACCAAAAAAAGGAGATATAGAAAAGACACTTTTTCCAGAGTATGCAGAAAAAAGAAAACTGAATACAAAAAAATTCAAAAATGTCAAGTGGTATTCTATAGATTCTTTTAAAGATATGGAAGAATGCTCAAGAGTGGTAGATAAGATAATAAAACCAGTATAAATCTACACGCGAATCAAACATTACAACATAATTTTTTATGAGATCATCTGTTGGTTCATCTACATTTACAATTTTTCTCCACGAAGATCCTTGGTATTGTCCTAACACATCTGAAAACAATCTTTGACTTTTTCAGAGTTAGAAAGGGCAAGGTACAATGCAGGGCATCTCCTACATAATATGTCTCAGAATGGTAGATTTCTTAGAGAATGCCATTTCTGGACTAGAACTACACATGTAAAATAATTCAGATTTTAAGTAAGTAATTTCACGTACAAATGTTGACAGAGAGTAAAAGTACCAGAAGAATAAATTCTGCAGTTATTTCATGGATTGTTTTTTTGTTTTCCATATCAATTGTGCTTATTAGTTTTGTTTCAGTGATTTTTCCTGCATTAATTTCAACATCAAATACTATAACCATACCAGGCATAAAATCGGTAATACCAGATCCGCTGGAACTAGGAGTATGGTCAGGAGGCATAATAATATCAAATGGAATAATTTTTGGCTTATTATTACTACATCACAAGAAAAAGATCAGATCAATATCAACAATATTTGAAAAGATTTTCTTGTTTGAGATATCAAAAAAAATAGCTTTTGTTGTCATGGTAGTACTTTTGATAATCTACGTTTCTGTAACTGTTGGGGAGTTAACAACTCAAGAAAATCTGGAGGATTATGTTGGAGTAACAAAAAGATTAGACACATGGTCAATTGACACAATATCATCTTTTGAACCACATGTGAGATATTTTATGTTATCATCATCTATGATTCTATTTGGAAGCTATAAGATAATGCCATTTCTTGCAAGTATTGCATTATTAATTATGACATATATCATTACAAATACAATCACTCAAAAAAGATTTGCTGGGATTGTTGCAGTTATAATTTTACTGCAGAGTTCAGTATTTTTAACATATGACACTACAGTATCTTATACAAATTTCTGGATTTTGTTTTATCTAACATCATTATACATGGCATATAGATTCTGGCCGTTATCGCCGATATCTTATCTCTTGTCTATTTTATCAAAGGCACTGACTATAGCATTTTTACCAATGTCAATCTATTTCATATTAAGGAGTCAAATATCAAAGAAACGAAAGATCACTGTTAGTGGAATTACCATAGGGATTATTCTTGCTGGAGGTATTGCTTCTATAGGAGGATTTTCTGTAACACAAGACACAGAAGAAAGATTTAGTGCAAAAGAATTCCAGATGGGTATTGCTTCATTTGCATATCAATTAAGATTTGACGGATTAGTGATGTTATTTATGATACCGTTGATAGTAGGATTATTCATTGTGTCAAAAAATGGAGTAAATCATGGAGAGTCAATAATGGTACTCATTTCAGGAATATTACTTATCGCTCCAATACTCACGGGTTTTACCAATCAGACAAATCAACCACATAGGTTTGTACCCCTGATAGTATTTTTTTCGATAGGAGTAGGAGTATTACTTTCTAAGAGACACGGATGATAAATGTCCATATTGATTCCATAGAGTCTCCAGATATTTTGGGATATCCATCATGTGCAAATCTAGCAAGAAGTACAGGCTTTCCGTCTATATTATCAGATAAAACGGTACTAGCAACAAGACCATCTGAATCAAATATCTGTATTTGAACTCTGCGTATGATCTGATAATTTTCTCCATCAATTGTCATAATTGGATCTGTTCCGCGTGATGCTTCAAAATCTAAAAATGATTTCAACGCAGGGGTGTTGACCTCAGTGAATTTGGAGGATTCTAGATATACAACAAGTTGTCCATCAGAATTTCTGACACTGGTTTGAACAAGAATAAAGATATCATTTTCAATTTCTGGTGTATTGGCAAAAGAATGATGGGTTGTAGGTAAAATGAAAGATAATGTAATTGCAAGAATTACTAGTTTATTCATAAAATGGTTTTAGAAAAGCTAGATAATTAATTTGCTGTTTTAATTGTCTTTTTTCCCAAGAGATCATTGTAAAGCGATATTGCATCCTGCTCATTTTTTGGACCCACCACTACAGCAGAACCTTTCTTCATAAAGCTTACCGATAAATCATTTGTTCGGAGAGACAAGCCAAGTTCACCTTGATTTTCAACTAAAAATCCTCTCGTTTTTGCATTATTGGTAACAGACAAAACATCAAGATCAAATGTTCCTGTAGGGGTAATTGAAAATGTTCTTTTACCTCGGTTTCTTCCACACAGTTCTTCTAGGATTAGCTCTTCTTTGATAGTTTCTTCCACTTTACCTGAACCACATACAGGGCATTCTTCAGCTCTAAATGTACGAGTATTGGCGAAGTCAAGATTTTCAATATCCACATGTAGAATTTTATCAGATAGGCTGGGTTTCTTACCCAAAATGACTTTTACCACTTCAGAAACCTCAATGCCTCCAACTATGGATAGTATTGATGGGTGTACTCCTTCAATACTGCATGTAGGCATTGACTCTTCATCTAATGCAGGAAACATGCAATGATAACATGCGCTGGATCCAGGAAGGATTGTAAATATCTGTCCAGAAACTCCAACCGCTGCACCTGTAACAAACGGTATACCAAATTTCACACAAGCTTTATTGAGAGCATATCTTGCATTAACACTGTCTAATGCATCAACTATTACGTCACATCCTTCAACTGCTTCTAGTGCAGTATAATCATTGACTGAGATAGCAAGTGCCTCAATTTTGCAATCAGGGTTTAGTTTCTGTAATTTTTTTGCGGCAACTTCCACCTTGACTTGGCCTACATCATCCTCATCAAACATTGTTTGACGATGTAAGTTGGATAATTCTATCACATCACGATCAATGATACGGAGAGTACCTATGCCCATTGCAGCCAATCTAGTTGTTATTGGATTACCTAATCCTCCGGTTCCCACTACACAGACTTTTGCATTTTTTAGTTTTAGCTGTCCACCATAACCAATTTCTTCTAACATAACCTGGCGGGAAAATCGATCTAGTTCTTTTTTTGTTAATTCTTCAGAACCGCCAGCAACTGCAGGTAAGATATACACTTCATCTCCATCATTAAGAGAAGTATCCATGCCTCCAGAGAATTTTGCGTTCTTCCCATTAATGTAGATATTAATTAATGAACGTGGCTTTCCATCACTTTCCAATACTCTTCTTTTAAAGTCATCACCCATAATTTCAGAAATTTTTACAAATGCGTCAGTAATGGAATCAGCTGAAATCTCAGTCTTTTTTTCTCCTCCACCTTGATTTAGTACAGAAGGAATTGTAAATACAATTTTTGTCATTAGTTTACTACCGCCGATATTTCCCCTACATCTGCCTTCATTACCAGTGGTTTTTCTAAAATTTCCATGATTGCTTCAGTGGCTTTGAGTCCATTTCCAGTAACATAACAAACTACTTTGTCATTAGCATCAATCTTACCCTGTTCAACCATCTTTTGAAGAATGGCAACTGAAACACCACCTGCAGGCTCTGTAAATATTCCTTCTGTCCTTGCAAGTAGTAAAATTGCATCAAGAATTTCTTTGTTATTTGATTCTTCAGCAAATCCATTGTACTGTTGTAAACGTTTCAGAACATATCTACCATCACCAGGATCACCAATTGCTAAACTTTTTGCAACAGTGTCTGGATGTTCAACTGGAATTACTTCGTTACTATTTTTCTTAAATGCATCAACAATAGGAGCACAGCCATGAGGTTGTGCTGCAATCATATGCATATTAGAAACATCATTTAACAGTGATACATTTTGTAATTCTTCAAAACCTTTGCATATTGCATTTAACATTGCACCACTACCAACTGGCACTATCAATTGATCAGGAACTTGCCAATTCAATTGCTCTGCTACCTCATATGCAAGAGTTTTAGAGCCCTCAACATAATAAGAACGCATGTTAATATTTACAATACCTATACCTTTACTGTCACCAATCTGTGCAGCTATTCTATTTGCGTCATCATATGTTCCATCAACTGCAATATAGTTTGCACCATAAGATAATGCCTGTGCAATCTTAGCCATTTCAATATCACTAGGGGCAAAGATATGACATGGAAATCCACCTTTTGCTGCATGTGCTGCAGTAGCAGATGCTAAGTTCCCAGTAGACGCACATCCAACAGCAGACATCCCAAATTCTTTTGCTTTAGATACTGCAATTCCTGCAGGTCTATCTTTAAATGAAAATGTTGGATTTACTGAATCATTTTTGATATAGAGATTTTTTAGTCCAAGTTTTTCTCCAAGTTTATCTGCTTTTGTTAGAGGAGTCATTCCAGCATCAATACTTACAATATTTGATTTGTGTTCTATTGGTAGTAATTCAAAATATCGCCAATACGTTTTTTCACGATTAGTAAAGGTATTTTTTGAGACGGAGGGGAAATCGTAATGTACATCTAAAGGACCAAAACAGTCATCACAAATATACTTAAAAGTGGATTCATACTCTTTTTTGCATTCTCTACATTGTAATGATATTCTAGCCAAGATCAGTCCTTCCTTTGATAATATACATAAAAAATCCTAATATCAAGTTAAGTAATACTTAATTTTGATTAATAAAAAATATAATGAAAAATCTTGTGATTAGGTAAAAAAATATGAAAAAATAGATAGTTTTAAAAATAATCAATAAAAAATCAGATTTTAATTGATATTTTTATTATGAGGAAGGTTTTTAGTGATTTTTGAAAAAATATAATTGTGAAGAATAACAAAGCCATAATTTTCGTTATAATTGGAATAATTGCTGTATCTATTGGAATTATCACAGTAAGTAATCAAGAATCAAAAATAATGGAAGTAGAAGATACTTTGAATAAAGAATTAAATCCAGATGAAAAAGAAATACTGAAAATTCAAGAAAACCTAGATGAAATTGAAAGAATCAATTTAGAAAATGAATATTCACCCAAACCAAGAGAATGGATTACTTCAGGGCCATTTCAAATTGATCGTAGTGAGTATGTATTAGGGGAGAAAATTTTCATAAGAATTGGCGGGTTAAATTATGATGAGAAAGGACAGATTACTTTTCTCAGACCATTAAATAGTACACATTATTCAGTTTATTGGACAATACCATTTGATGGTGCTACAAAATCTGCATTTAATTATTATTTAGAACCACAACTTTCTAAAACCAAGGGGTATTGTACAGTAGATGATTTTATTGGGGATTGGAGAGTAGTTTTTAGAGGAACAGATTATAAAAATTTGGAATTTAAGATAACAGAAGAGATGCTTCCAGGAACGGAAGAAAATTATCAATCAGTATGCTAATTTATTTTTCCAAAGTATTATGAAAGCAAACTTGTTCTCCCAAGTGACATGCAGGGCCAGAGGGTTCAACTAGGTAAATTATTGCATCAGAATCACAATCAACTAAAATTTCTTTAATTTTTTGAGTATTACCAGATTCTTCACCTTTCATCCAAAGCTTGTTTCTTGAACGACTCCAGAACCAAGAATTCCCAGTTTTTTTTGCAAGTTCAAGTGATTCTTTATTTGTATAAGCTAAAGTTAAAACATCCTTTGTCTTTGCATCTTGAACAATAACAGGTACCAGTCCACCACTTTTTTCAAAGTCTATATTATCGATAGTTTTTTGCATATTTTGAAAATAAAAACATGGTTTATAATCTTACAGGGATTGTTTTTTCTTTCAGATATTCTTTGACTCCTTTTACGCCATGAGTTTCATAGTGGAAAATAGAGGCAGCTAATGCAGCATCAACATTTGATTTTTTAAATACATCAACCATATCGTCAGGTTTTCCACAACCACCAGATGCAATTACAGGAATAGATACAGAATCAACAATGGATTTTGTGAGTAAAATATCATAACCATTTTTTGTTCCATCTTTATCAATACTGGTAAGAAGAATTTCTCCAGATCCAAGTGTTTCTGCATTTTTTGCCCATTGAATAGCATCAATTCCAGTACCCTCTTTGCCACCATAAATGAAAACTTCAAACCAGAAATTTTGTTCATTTTCTGAAAAAACTGCAACATCATCCTTAACATTGTAATTTCTTTTTGCATCAATTGCAATTACAACACATTGACGTCCAAATAATTCCATTAATTCAGTAATCAATTTAGGATTCTTTATTGCTCCAGTATTGATACCAACCTTATCAGCACCATTAAGAAGAATATTTCTTGCATCGTCTAATGATTTCACACCTCCACCAACAGTAAAGGGGATATCAATTACAGATGCAACTCTTCGAACTAAATCTTTGAGTGTTTCTCGTTGTTCATTAGATGCAGTAATGTCTAGAAATACTAATTCATCGGCTCCTTCATTACTATATTTTTCAGCCAGCTCAACAGGATCTCCGGCATCTTTAATTGATTCAAAACGAAGTCCTTTTACAACTCTACCATTTTTTATATCAAGGCAAGATATGATTCGTTTTGTTAAAGTCATACTAATTCTTTTGCACCTTCAATTGAAATTTTATTTTCATAAAGAGCTTTTCCAAGAATAACCCCATAAGCGTTTTTTTCTTTAACATGACTTATATCTAAAATATTTGAGATTCCACCACTAGCAATAACATGAGTTTTATCTAAATTACATGCTTGTTCTAAAAATTCTAAATCAGGTCCATTCATAGTTCCATCACGACTTACATTTGTTAGTAAAAATTCAGTAAATCCCATTTCAAGAAATTCATTGATTGCATCAATTAATTTGATTCCAGTATCTTTTTGCCAACCATAAATTACTATTTCACCATCTTTGTGATCAACAGAAATAACAATTTTTTCTGTTCCAAGTTCAGATAACAATGATTTCAGTAAAGGTTTATTTTTAAAAGCCAGAGTTCCCAATACTATTCTTTCTGAAATTTTAGACAGATCCATAATTATTGATTTATCTCTTAATCCACCTGCAACTTCAACAGGAATTGATATAGAATCAAGAATTTTTTTAATTACATCAAGATTGGAACCTATCCCAAGGGTAGCATCCAAATCTACCAAATGAAGCATATCTGCACCTGCAGATTCCCATTTTTTTGCAATATCAACAGGATTGTCACCATAAACAGTTTTTTGTTTAGGATCTCCTTTGTACAATCTAACAACTTGTCCATTCATAAGATCTATGGCAGGGATAATTTTCATTTTTTACACTCTTCAAGAAAATTCTTTATCATGATTTTACCAGCTTTACCAGATTTTTCAGGATGAAATTGGGTTCCAAAAAAATTCTTGGTTTCAACAACTGCGGGTACTTTGATTCCATAATCAGATTCGGCAGTAATTATATCAACAAGAATTGGTTTTACTCTATACGAATGTACAAAATAAACCCAAGATCCATTACTAACACCATTAAGGATTTTTCCAGGTTTTTTAATTTCAAGATCATTCCATCCCATATGAGGAACTTTCATTGAAGATGGAAGTATTACCACTTCACCATCAATTACGTTAAGTCCTTTTTCTTTTCCCTCTTCACTTTTTTCAAAAAACATTTCCATACCAAGACAAATCCCAAGTACAGGCATATTGTCTATATAATCTTGAAATTGAATTTTAGATAAATCTCGAATTCTATGAATAGCAGGATCAAAATTCCCTACACCAGGAAGCAATAAACCAGAATACTCATTAGGTTTATCAAAATTAGAGATCACATCTACTATAGCTCCTGCTTTTTCAAGAGAATTTTTTAAACTGAATATATTTCCAGCTCCATAATCAAATATTGCTACTTTAACCATTACATTGAACCTTTTGTACTCGGAATACCTTTTTGCTTTTTGTCAAATGCAGATGCATTTCTAAATGCAACAGCCAATGATTTTATAGCTGCCTCAACTTTATGGTGATCATTGTCTCCATATTTTACAGTAATGTGAATACAGCTATTCAAATTTTGAAGTAATGATTGGAAAAAATGTTCTAGATCTTCTTTAGATACACCTTCAATTTTACTTCGTTTAATTGACAAAGTTAATTTCCAAAATGGACGTTTTATCAAATCAATGGAAGCTTCAGCTAGGGATTCATCCATTGGAACAGAAGCATAGCTAAATCTTGTAATTCCAGTTCTAGAATTCAATGCATTATCTATTGCTTGTCCAATTGTAATTGCAGTATCCTCAATAAGATGATGTTCAATTCCATCATTTGATGTGGCAGCAACTTTTAGATCCATCATACTATGCTTTCCAAAAGAAGTAATCAAATGATCAACAAAATTGATGCCAGTTTTGATGTTTGTTTTTCCAGTTCCGTCAAGGTTGACAGAAACTTGAATGCTAGTTTCTTTGGTGTTTCGTTTAATTGAAGTTTTTCGTAATTTCATGTTTCTCACAGATTATGTAATCTCTTTTATTCTAAATTTAATACCTTCTGTAATAGATTAATTGAATCTAGCACCAAAATAGCTCCATTCTGTTCGAATAATTCAAATTTCTTTTGGGGGTTTTTACTAGTTCCAATAATTCCACAGAAAATAGTCTTATTTCCTAGATTAGTGGCTTTTTTTGCCATAATGAAATCTTCCATGGAATCTCCAACGTATAAAGTCATGATACTATTCATTCCTTTAATTGAATTTAAGAGGGATTGAGGATTGGGTTTTGCAAGTTCTCTGGATTCATCTTCTAAAAATACTGAATTTGACAAGTCAAATTTTTCCAATAGTACTTTTAATGAATATTTAACGGATTCTCTACCACGTCCTGTTACCATTGCAATTTTTGAATTAAATTTTTTTTGTAGTTTTTCTATTAATAAATTATTTAAAATTACATTATCTTGTTCAATTAGACCAGATTCAGAAAATTTAGAGGTACGCCCAAATAATTTTTGATATAATTTAGGTCCATAAAAAAGCTGATCAAATATTTGGTACAATGGATTTTCATGATGTGTACCAGGATATGATAATTGTTTTTTGATATCAGAAATGTCAACTTGATTTTCAATATATTTTTCTACAGAAACAATTCCAGTAGAATCAATATTTTTTATTACATCAAAAATAAAACTATTTTGATCTTTATCTAATTTCTTTGCAGCAACCATAGAAATTATAGCAGCATAGGTAAGATCAACTTCATCATTAAATCCACCAGTCGATTTGAATCCATCAATAATTTTGAAATCCACATCTATTGAATCATATATTTTTGCAAAAGTTTCTAAAACATATTTAGTTGTTTTAATGATTGCCAAGTCATATGATTTTGTAATATCAATTAAAACACCATCACAATCAAATACAATAGCATCTATTTCATTAAATGAATCAGCATAAAAACTATCAATGAATATTCCATCAGATTTTTTTGTTAGTGTCATCCCAATAAATCACGAATTGCCAGTAAAAATTTAGAGTTCATTTCCTTAGTCCCAATAGTCACTCTAAGACAACCATCATGAGTACCTATTTTTCCTAATTTACGAATGGAGATTCCTTGTTCAGCAAGTGCGGAATATACTCGTTTATAGGCTCCATGAGCATCAAAAAGTACAAAATTAGCCTTGGAATCAAATACCTCAAAAGCATCATATTTTTGTAGAGTCTCAATAATTCTTTTTCTTTCAATTTTGATATTATTTGCTGCATCTTTCATGATAGTTGATTTTTCCAAAGCCAAAATCCCAGATTCTATAGTAAGTGTGCTTAAAGGATAGGGATACTGTAAAACATTCATAAAAACATCAGTGAATTTTTTATTTGCAATAAAATATCCAAGTCTAAGACCTGCTAAACCAAATGATTTTGACAAAGTTTGTACAACAATTAGGTTTTCTTGAGTTTTTACCATATTTGCTAGAGAATAATTACCAAATTCTCCATAGGCTTCATCAATTATTACAGGTCCGTGAAAAGATGCAATAAGTTGCTGTAATTCATTTTTTGAGAATTGAAATCCTGTGGGGTTATTTGGAGAATCAAGATAAAGGATATTTGCATTTTTGGATTGTTTAATAAAATCTTTAATGTTTAACTTCATGTCATTAGAAAATGGAATCGCAATCATTGGAATGGAATACAATTTACAGCGTTCTTCAAAAAATCCAAAAGTAGGGTTAGAAGTAAGAATTTTGGTTTGATTAGATGCAAAATTAGAAAGTATCAGATCTAAAATCTGATCAGAACCATTACCTACACCAATCATAGAACAAGGTATTTTAACAAATTTAGATATCATCGGAATTAAGCGCTCTATTCCTCCAAGAGGGTATTCTCTTACATCGGAATTTTTCTTGGCAGTAGAAATTACATCATTTTGAAATTGTCTTGAAATAACATAATTTTCATTTGAATCAAGTTTTACTGCATCTTGAAGATATTCGGGTTTTTGATAACCCCCAATAGAAGAAAATTTCTTTATTTTTTCTTCAAACCAGTTTATTTTCAATTTAATCTACCCTTAATGGCTTCAAAGTGATTAGGAAGTCCCTCATTTCGGGTTAGAATATCAAGATATTTTGAAGTTTTAGATAAAGATAATTTTGAAATAGTGACTTGTGTATTTATCTTAACAAAATCCAAAACAGAGAGAGAACCACGAATTTTTCCAAACCCATTAGTAGGGAGAATATGATTTGAGCCTAAAATATAATCACTGGCAGAGGAAGGAGTGTCATTACCAAGTAAAATTAGTCCAGAAGTAGTTATTTTTCTAGAGAGCGATTCAGGATTTTTCGTCATTATTTGAAGATGTTCAGGAGCCAAAATATTTGCTAGTTTTATCATGTCAGATTTAGTTTGGCAAATTCCAATAAATCCGTTATTTTTTAGACTATATTCCACAAAGTTTTTTCTTTGAATTTTTGACATAGATTCAGCGATGATCTTATTTACAGATTTTGCAAGTTTTTCAGAATTTGTAATTAAGTAGCAAAAGGTATCATTACTATGTTCTGCTTGAGAAATAAGATCTAGTGCAACATATTTTGGATTAGCAGAATTATCTGCAATAATTCCTAATTCAGTGGGACCCGCCAACATATCAATTCCAGTATGATCACTTATCATGAATTTTGCCGCAGTAACAAAGGCTCCTCCAGGACCAACAATTTTATCAACTTTAGGAATAGATTTTGTACCATAAGATAATGCAGCAATTGATTGTACTCCGCCGGTTTTGTAAATTTCATCAGCACCACAAATTTTTGCAGCAGTAACAGTTAACGGATCAATTTTTCCGTCAGGACCAGGAGGAGATACAACTACAATTCTGTTAACACCTGCAACTTTTGCAGGAATCACGGACATTATTACAGAACTAGGGTATTTTGCTAATCCTCCCGGAATATAACATCCAACACTTTGAATTGGTACAAATGTTTTAGTAATTTTAATTCCATCGTTGTTAATAATTTTATTTTTTAATACAGATTTAATTCCGAATTCTGTCTTCTCAAGTCGATTTTTTGCTAAATGTAGTGCATTTAATTCAGTTTTTGAAATTTTAGAATATGCATTTTTTATTTCTGATTGAGATAAACGTAATGATGAAATATTTGCTCTACTAAATTTTTTCTCATATTTTCGGACTGCAATATCACCATTTTTCTCAACATCCTTTAGAATAGATTTAACTACAGATTTATTTTTCTGAGACGGGTTTGGAAGAATTTTGGCTGCAAATTTTTCAATGTTTTTTACTTTGATTATTTTCATCAATTTTCTTCATCACGTTTGATCTCCTCAAGATCTAATATTTGTCGTGGCTCATGAACTACAAGACCTTGAGCAATTTTTCTTAGTTTAGGAATGAGTTTATGAAATTCTTCTTTCTTAATGACTGTATTCACTCCAAACCATCCTTGCTCGCTTAGTTGACTTATAGTGGGTTTTTTCAGAGAGGGCATCTGAGCTAAAAGCTTTTTTAGATTTTCCTCTTTTACGTTTAGATAAATGTGAAGATACTTTCTACCATGAACAGCGCCTCTCATGAGAGTTACAATATCAAATATTTTTTCACGTTTTTTAGGATCTTTGAGTGAGTTTTTATTTACAATCAGGTGTGCAGTAGAAGTTAAAACTTCATCAACAATTTTTAATTTATTTTGTTTTAGAGTGGTACCTGTCTCAGTGACATCCATAATTGCGTCAACATCTTCAGGGGGTTTTGCTTCAGTAGCACCAAACGATAAATGAATTTGGACATTTTTGTTGTTTCCCAATCTAACCCAAGGTGTTACAATTAGTGGATCTTTAGAACCATAATATTTTTTATAAGATGTACATTGTTTGAGGAATTTTGCAGCAGTAGTTAGATATTCTGAAGAGATACGAAGTATTTTTTTCTTTTTACCATAATCTGCAATCATACTATCAAGATTCTTGTAATGATATTTGTCAGGAAAAGCTATGACTAGTTTAATTTTGCCATATTCTAAATCCAAGATTGGTTCAACATCAGAATTTGTTTCACCTACCCAATCTTTGCCAGTAATACCGACGTCATACAATCCTTCAGATACTAAAGTTGGAATCTCTTGAGGACGAAGCATTTTAACTACGATGTTTGGATCATCTAGATAAACACGATAAGTTCTGCTTTTTCTATTAACTTTAGTCCAAGATTTTTCTAAGAGTTTGAAAGTAGCATCTTCCAAACTTCCTTTAGGTATAGCAAATTTCACTTCAGACATTTTCAATTTTTTGACTTTTTAGGTATATAATCTCATGTTTAAATTTGATCAAGTAATTCTTTGGCCCTATCAAGTGAAATTTTCTTTTCTTGGGTCATTTTTTGAACAATTTCATCTATTTGCTCATTAGTAGCTCCTGCTGCTGCAGCGAGATTTCTTGCATGAAGGCGCATGTGTCCTTTTTGAATTCCCTCAGTAGCAAGTGCTCTAATAGCACTATAATTTTGGGCTAAACCAGTAGCAGTCATAACGCATGCAAGTTCTTGTGCTGATGAAATTCCAAGAATTTTAGTGCATATTTTGGCAACAGGATGAACATTTGCAATACCGCCAACAATTCCAACAGAAAGGGGAATTTCCAGTATTCCAATTAGATTGCCGTCATTGTCTTTGCTCCATTTACTAAGAGAACGATATTTGCCAGATTTTGCAGCATATGCATTTGCTGCAGCCTCAATAGCTCTGCTATCCTGACCAATTGCATTTGCAACAGCAATAGTTCCATTCATTATGCCTTTATTGTGAGTTACTGCTCGATAGACATCATTATCGGCAAATTCAAATGCCGAGATTATATTTTTAACAACTTCTTCACCTCCAACTGATTCCTTTTCAAAAACTGCCTTTGCTTTTACAATTCGTCTAGTTGAGTAATTTGATAGTATACGAAGTAATGAACGTCCTCCAGTAATTTTTTCAATTAAAGGTGAAACGGATTCACACATAGTATTAGTAATATTTGCACCCATGGCATCTCCAACATCAATCAATAATTCAACAATAAGCATTTTTCCAGAAGGAGTGTCAATTTCTTTACAAGAGATTTCTTTTGCACCTTTACCCATTTTAGATAAAGTATTACTTTTTGAATTAGCTAATCGGAGAATTTCATCAGATGATTCATTAATTTGTTGAATTGCAAATGCAACATCTACATCTAATATTTGTATTTGACCAATACTGTATGATTCATCTGCTGAAACTTCAAATCCTCCCTTAATTCGTGCAATTTTAGCTCCTTTGGATGCTGCTGCAATCACAGAAGGCTCCTCAATAACCATTGGGATAAGATAGTCTTTTCCATTTATTTTAAAATTCGTTGCAATTCCCAAAGGAAGTGAAAATGTACCAATGGCATTTTCTACCATTTTATCAGCTTTATCATATGAGATTCCTCCATCATTACTTTGTAATAGATCTAATTCATCACTAGAAAGATTAGCAAAATTTGCAATAATATCTAATCTATCTTTTCTTGATTTTTCAAAAAACTTTGAAATGGATGAATCAGGCATTTTATTTCAATATCCTCAATAATTTATCATCTGTACCGTCTGGAAAACCTTTTCCATCAGTATTTGAAGTGATTACGTAAAGACTTCCATCTGGACCTTGCACAACATCACGAACACGACCAATACCGCTAAGAATAGATTTCTGAGAGCTAAGACCTTCTTCAAAATCTATCTGATAAACATTGGCGGATCTCATAGATGCCATTATGAATGGGAATTCAAAATCAATTTTATCTCCAGAATAAAATACGATACCACCAGGCTCTATACTTGGATCATAGCAAAGGACAGCATTTTCAAAATTTACATCTCCAGAACATTGTTGTTCAGGCCAACCATAATTTTTTCCAGGTTGAATTAAGTTAATTTCATCATTTTTTTCAGGTCCAAATTCTGCAACAAACATATTTCCATCATCATCCCAAGTTATCCCTTGAGGATTTCTATGACCTAGAGAATAAACAGGGGAATTATCAAATGGATTATCATCAGGGATGGTTCCATCATCATTTAATCGTAAAATTTTTCCGGATAAAGAATCAAGATCTTGTGGAAGATGAGAGGAATCAGAAACAGTACCAGTTCCAGCATATAGTTTTTCATCAGGTCCAAATTTTAAAAATCCACCATTTGTAAATGATGAACCAGGAATTTTATCAAAAATAGTTTCAGCATCTTGTAATTTATTATTAGACTCAGTAATTCTCAAAATTTTATTCCATAAATTTCCATTTTCATCATATGTCAAAAATACATAGATGTAATGATTATTTGAAAAGTTAGGATGAAGTGTAATTCCTAGCAATCCACCATCAAACACATTAGCAGAACGGAATGTAGCTAAAGGAGACTCTAACAGGTTGCTGTCTTGAATAACTCTAATAAATCCATCTTTTTCTGTTACAAAAATTCTATCATTAGAGACAGCAATTGCGCGAGGTTTGTCAAGGTCTTCTGCTAAAATAGTTACAAAATCATTTTTAGAATTTGAAGTAGGCTCGGGTAATGGAATAGGATCTGACGGAGAAGTTAGAACAAAAGCTGAAAAAATTACCGCACCAATAATTGCAATGATTTGGATTTTCTTATCCACAAAAAGACAATCTTTTCAAATCATATTAATTACTTTCAAAGATTTGATAAAGCGTATATACGGCAGATCTTCATTTATGTATCAGCGGGGTGGGGAAGTCAGACTCTTTAGGGCTAAGTCATCCCGGCGGGCTCATAACCCGCAAATCAGTAGTTCAAATCTACTCCCCGCTACTTAGTTTTGATAAACACAAAACCATGAAATGGACTCATCAAATTTTGTGGATTTGTTAATTATTCCAAGTCTTTGCAACGGTCTTGTAAGATGTCTATGTGCAGATATTTTTGGAATATACAGTTGTTTTCGGATTTTTCTTGGGTTTTTGATAATTATTTTTTTAGAAGATTTTTTGCCACAACGAATACACTGAAATCCTTGATTCTTACCTTTAGATTTCATTTTTTTGTTACATTCTCTACAAAATGGATTTGATATTGAAATATTATTTTCAAGATGAATAATTTCAATAAATTCAAGATTTATGATTCTAGGAAAATTTTTGGAGGCTTTTCTAACTCCACCTCCAACACAAATTTTGTCTCCAGGTATCAAGTTTGCAGCAATAACAGAAATTCCAGTAGGCTTGTAAACAGCACACCAAAATTCATGATCTTTTGAAAAAATTTTAAAGAATACATGTCCACCTTTTACAATTTTTGGGGAATTAGATACAACTCCAGTAATTTTTCCAGAAGCGTAAGGCTTCATTGTTTCTACATTTAATTCATTTTTTAAGTGATCACCAGTTCCTTGATTAGATTTGAAGATCATGTAACCATCTAATTTTTCATTGTTGTTTAGAATTTTTGTGGCACGAACTAGTGAATCTACATTTTCCCCCCTAATACCGTAAAATACAGGGTCAGGGCCATGAGGCATAATTAAAATTCGTTCCTTATTTGTATCAAAACTGTTGAATGTATTTGGAAAAGTTTTTTCCTGCATATTTTTTACATTTTCTGTAGAGAGTTTTCTTTCTTTTCCAAATTTTTTATTTTTGCGATAGCTTAAAAGTTCCAATGTGTGATCATGAAAGTCATATCCTATTGCACCAATAGCTCCAACTAATCCTTGACCATTCCCTTGATAAAAAAATTCAAGGTTATTTTTTTTCACAAATTTTTTTGCATCATCTCTATTAATTAATTGCCACAAAGCAAGATTGCTAAAATTAGTAAATTCAGAAGGAATAGAATCACTTTCAAAGAATACTAAACCAGGATTTGCACCATTTTGAATATCAGAATATTTTAAAACAAGACGTTTGATTTGTTGTTTTACTTTAGAAGGATTCTTAGTTTTTATTTTGATTGAAACTGCACCATTGCCTCTAGTTTTCCAAGGAACATTAGGATTAAATCGAATTAATTTTGGAAAATCAAGGAATTCAGTATTTTGTTTATGAAGCAAATCAACAATTTTGTAAGCTAGAAATGTAGTACACATTCCTTTAGGAGAATCAGTATCATCAAATCCAATATTAAGAATGGTTTCTTGGGACATAATTCATTAAAGTAATTCAGATATTTTTAGTTGTTTCATGGTTCAGTTGATTTAAATTAATAAAGTCAGGTTCCAAGCTGAATTGATAGTAATAGATGAGGCAAGGATTTTCAAAGAAATTGAAGATAGAACCCCAGCATCAGTTTCACTAAACGGTCCGGATGGAATTTTACCCCAAGTTCAAGAAACGGCTATAAGAATATCAAAGAAATTTGGAATACCAGCATATGTTTTAGCAGATACAACGTGGGGAACATGTGATCTAAACTCAAATGGTTCAAAAACTCTTGGGGCAGAGATTCAGTTTAACATTGGACACACAATAAATACAGAATCATTTGAAAAAGATCTTTTCTTAATTGATGCTTTTGATGATGTTGAATTCGATAGTGTTGCAAAAAAATGTACCATACTATTAAAAGGAAAAACAATTTCATTGGTTACAGATAGTCAACATTTGCATCAAGTAGACAAGGTTGAAAAGATTTTAACAGAGAGTGAAATTAAAGTTAAAATCGGAAAAGGGAAGGGACAGTTAAATGATGGCCAAGTGTTTGGTTGTGAGTTTTATCCTGCATCAGATTTAAAAAAAGAAGTTGATGCCTATGTATTTTTAGGACAAAGTAATTTCCATGCAGCAGGAATCGCTTTATCTACAAATTTACCAACATATGTTTTAGATCCTTATTTTAACGAAGTAAGAGAAGTTACAGAATTTGCACAGAAATTAAAAAAGAAAGCTACTCTTGCAATTTACAAAGCAACTGAAGCAAAATCTTTTGGAGTAATTGTAGGATTAAAAGAAGGACAGCTTTCTAAAGTATTTGCTTTAAAAATTAAAAAAGAATTAGAAAAGGAAGGAAAAGATGTACAGTTATTTGCACTAACTGACATTACAAATGAGAGATTAAAAAATCTCAAAGGAATTGATGCTTTTATTCAAGTAGCTTGTCCAAGGATTTCTACAGATAATCAGTTTGACAAACCTGTATTATCTACCCCGCAAGCAAATGCTCTTCTTAAAATTTTACGAAATGAAAGTATTGATGAATATTTAGAAATACCACATTGGTTATAATCATAATACTAATTTTTGGAATCTAGTGTTGTTATACAATTTTTTAAATGCTTTAGATTTTTTGGCTTTAGATTTGTATTGAATTCCCTGAATGATTGCATGTTCAAGTAGATTTAATGCATTATCAAATTTTGAAAGCATTGCAAGACTACAAGATTTATCAAATAAAACATCTCCATTATCAGGATAGTCATTCAATATAACATTACAACATATAATAGATTCAGTAAATTTTTCCATAGAAAATAAAATTCGTTCTTTATGGTATAATCCAATTTTATAGTTTGGAGTTTTCTCTAGTATTTCATCGCATAGAAGTAAAGCTTCAGTAAAATGTCCTTGTTTACGAAGAGATGAGATTTTATTTATCATAGTAGAAATATCTTCTGGACATATCTGTAGAACAGCGTTATAGCACTTTATAGAATTATCAAAATCTTTGAGTTTACTTAGAGCATATCCTTTATTATTGAGTGAACTAATATGAAGTGGATTTTCACTTAGAATTCGGTCATAATATACAATAGCTGCCTTTGGTTTTCCTTGAAGAAATAATCTATTTCCTTCATCTAAAATTGAATTTATTTTAGGATTTAACATTATCAATCAAAGTTTAGGTTTGATCAAGATTTTTCCAAAAAGACCTTTTCCTTTCAGCATTTTTGTGTGAGCTTCGGCTGCATGTTCGAGAGGATAAATAGAGTCAATAATAGATTTTATTTTACCTTGAGACATCCAATAAAGACCTTGTTCTAATTCAGATCTAGTTCCTTGAGTTGAACCTAAAATATTAATTCCCTTAAAGAAGATATGACGTAGATCCGTTTTAGCATCATAGCCTGTTGTAGCACCAGTAGTAACAATGGTTCCACCATAATTTAGCAAAGTTAGTTCTTTATTCCAATGAGATCCCCCTATATGTTCAAAAATTACATCAACTCCAGATATTTCCCCATATGGTTTTGAAATCTTTTTTGCAATAGATCTAACTTCTTTGTGCCAATTATCATTTCGATGATCAATTGCATAATCTGCCCCTAAATCTAATAATTTATCTAATTTATCAGGACTTGCAGTGGCAATTACAATACATCCAAACAGTTTTGCAATTTGAATTCCATAATTTCCAACACCAGAACTGCCACCCATTATCAAAACTACTTGTCCAGGGCGAATTTTTGCTCTTCCAACTAACATGTGCCATGATGTTAGTAATGTCATTGATGCGGCAGCTGCATCATCATATGATACATCTTTAGGAATTTTTACAACATTAACTTCTGGAAGATGTGTAAATTCACAATATCCACCCCAAAGTGGACCTGTTTCAAAACCCCAGATAGTCCGTTTCCTACAATCATATTCTCTTCCATCAGTGCAAGATTTACAAACTCTGCATGACATATTTCCATGAGAGACTACTCTATCACCAACTTTGATATTTTTTACATTGCTGCCAATAGCAGTGACTACTCCTGCAGCGTCAGTTCCAGATATGTGAGGCAATGGGATTGCCAAAGGTTTTCCTCTCATACCCCAGATATCATCATAGTTTAGAGATGCTGTCTCTACTTTGAAAACCACCTCATTAGATCCTGGTTCAGGAGAAGGAATATCTTTAATTTTTAAAATTTTAGAGAAATCATCATCTGTGGTATATTCATCATATACTAACGCTTTCATGATTTTTTTTAGGCTCTTGAAAATATATGATTTACCTAAGATTTTAGGGCCGCAAACAATTATAATCATAACATCAAAATTTACAGCATGTCTGAAAATGCGATATTTCCAGGAGATAAAATAGCATCTATTGAAGAATATGAGGCAGGATACAATACTTTTGACGATGGAGATATGGTAAGAGCAGCAACTGTAGGGCAAAAAGACATTGATAAGACAACTAGAACTGCCAGTATCAGACATCCAAAAACTCTATCAATTCCAAAAGTAGGGGACATCATTATAGGAACAGTTGCAGCAGTAATGTCATCCATGATTGCAGTTTCGATTGATTACATCAATGGAAAGAAAACAGTATCAAAAGTAGAATGCATTTGTTCTACACGAAACATTAGGAAAAAGAACATTGCATTAGTTAATGATTTAGTAACATTAAAGATTGTTAATCATCTTAATGGCACTATCCATACAACAATTGACGAACCTAATTTGGGGATTTTATTCACAAAATGTAGAAAATGTGGAGGCAAAGTTGTTCCTATGCGTGATGCAATAAAGTGTACAGAATGTTCATGGATTGATGAACGGAAGCTTTCTACAGACTTTGGTAAGAGCGGTTTTGTTAGTCTGAGAGAATAAGAAATGATACGTGTTTCGTTCCAAGGTGAACGAGGAGCATATAGTGAAGCTGCTGCAAGATCATTTTTTGGTAAAGAAATTGAAACTGTTCCAAATACAACCTTTGCAGAAGTTTTAGAAAACACATCTTTGGATAAAACAGATTATTCAATTTTACCTGTAGAAAATTCATTGGAAGGAAGTGTTGGTGAGAGTTATGATTTATTGTATTCAACATCCCTAAATGCAACAGGGGAAATCTATCATAGAATAGAACATTGCTTAATTGCGAACGGTAAATTAGATGAAATAGATACAGTTTATTCACATCCACAAGCTCTAGGTCAATGTAGGAAATTTATTGAATCACATAACATGAAAACCATTCCCACATATGATACAGCAGGGAGCGTAAAAATTGTTAAAGAACTAAACAAGAACAGTTATGCATCTATTGCCAGTAAAACAGCATCAAATATTTACAACATACCAATCATTGCCAAAAACATTGCAAATAATCAAAATAATTATACCAGATTTTTAATTTTATCTAAAAAAACAATGGATGAAACAGGAAATGATAAAACATCAATTATTTTTTCTATTAAACATGAGCCAGGGTCATTGTATAGAATCATAGAAAATTTTTACAAGAGCAATGTTAATCTTACAAAGATTGAATCTAGACCAACTAAAGAGAATGCTTGGGAGTATAATTTCTATGTAGATTTTGAAGGGCATGAAAAAAGTCCTCAAATTTCAAAAATACTTGACAAGATTAGACAGGAGACTCTTTTCATGAAAATTTTGGGTTCATATCCATCTACAAAACTAAGCTAAAATCCCTTGGGTTTTCTTAGTGTGAATCCCATACTAAATCCAATTATAACCATTCCAGAAATAATCACCATTACATCATATGTGAACCAAATAGGATCAGAGCTTCTAATTAAAACGCCTGTAATTGATAATTCCTTGTTACCAGTATTTTGGATTTGGATTTTTGATTCACCATCAGCAAGATGAACCCACTCTAATTTCTTTTCATTCTTGTAGGAAGTTTTTGGGATCTGTAATCCATCAGAGGGACTCTCAAGTTTGAGATCAAATGTATCACCAGTAAGAGTCATGGATTGTTTAGTGTGAATAGGAGCAGGAATTACATAGAATGTTGAATCTCCAACTTCTACTACATAATTTTCATTAACAGTAATTGTTCCAATATGCTGTATTAGAGAAATTCCACCTATTGCAATAATTGCACCACCAATAACTAGCCCAATTATAGTTCTTTTTGATAACACAATTCAGTGGTTTTACATACTGCTTAAAAAATTAACGAATGTTGATTTATACCAGATATCACCCGTAAAACCCGTAATTTTGTTGATGGCTATATCATACACAATAACAATAGGAGACAGATATGACTAGTTTCTTAGTAAAGAAAAAAGATAATAAATCTTATGAAGAGAAGATATCTTCTTCTCCAGAATCAACTCAACGTAGTAAAAAATATGCAATAAATTCATTCAATCACTTTACAAAAGAAAAATACAAAATGTCTTCAACAGAAATTATTGAAGAGATTAACAGAATTAGAAAAGAGTAACAAGAAGATTTGAAAATGCACTATACGGAATGCTTCAAGATTGGGTTATTTGGAGCAAGGAAAGAGGAATTGGAAATTATACTATTAGAACTCAATTTTCTAATCTGAGAAAATATCTCTTTCATATTGGAATCAAAACAAGTGAACAAGATATCAAAGAATATCTTACTTTTGAGAAAATTTCAAGAAATGAAAGATATCCACTATCTTTAGAAGAATATCAAAGAATGATAGAGGGTTTTTCCACAAATCCTCGATTACAGGTACTATTTCTTGCACTTGGTTCATCAGGAATGAGAATTGAGGAAGCATTAAGCTTGAGAAAAAAGGATTTGGATCTTACAAAAAAGAAATCAATTTTATTAGATATTTTCAGGCATGTCAATCTTTTCAAAATCAAGATAAATTCTTCTCAATTCTTTAACAACTAGTTCATTAGGTAATCCTTCGGTCTGAATGGTCAATAGGATATCTTGAATACGTCTTTGTACGTCTTGTAATTCATTTTTAGCTGAATTATTAACAAATGTCATATTCTCTCTAATCTGTTGCATACATACATTTATTTTTTTATAAAAATAATTTAGTTACATGCATCTATATTTTTTGCATTACCAACATACGGTTGAAGAAATGAATCAAGTAAAATTTGTAATATAGCATTTTTCTTTCCAGGAAAAATTAGAAATATTTTGGGTCTGTTGTCTGATTGAGTTTATCATTATACAGGAACCTCAAAGCGTACGTCTTGGCGGCATCAAGATTAAGATCTTGTTTTTTGCCTGTGCTGAGGGTTCTATCCTTGTCTAGTGCAATTATCTTGGTTCCCATTGATTGGAGTTTGTGGTTTCAGTGAACCATATTTATTTTGTATTACTTGTCTTTCACTTCTCTGATATTCTTTTCAAATAAAAACTTGTTACTTTTTGTAATCTTCACAATTCTGCCAATCGGAATTGTTTCAAAGTTCTCAGACACTTTGATGAATTCTGGCAGGGTAGTCTCTATGATTTTTTCAAAATCCCTGTAGAAAATTTTGTAAGTTTCTGATTCATTGCCAAATCTTGCCCTACTAAAAATTTCATCAATTACTCCCTTTTTTGTCATAGTTCCACATTTCACTATTGTACTAATATCAGTTCTAACATAATATCTCTGTTCATTTAGAAAATAATAGAATCATGTTGTCGTCACTTTAATGAATTTTAGAATTTTGAACGTGATCTATCAGAGTATTTGTATATGTCATCCAAAGCTGTTCTGGAAATCTTTCAAATATCCCACTTGCATGTTTTTGACCCTGTTTTTTGCTACTTGCGCAGGCATCCATCACCACTATCACGTAGTATCCCAAATGAATTGCATCCAACACGCTTGAAAGCACACAATAATCAGTCTCGATGCCTGCAAAAATCAGGATTTTTGTAGATTTCTTTTTTATTATTGAGTGAAAATTGCCTGCCATGAATATTGATGCTGACTTTTTTCTGCTTGCCATACATGAATTTTGGATGTACGGAATAAAATTATCAATTAAATCTAATGCATCAGATCCTAAGATGCTTGTGGTAATTTTTTGATTTATCCTGTAGTATGTTTGCCAAGAACCTTGTTCATCTTGCCACTTTTTAGGAGGGGTAAATCTAGTAAACATCACATTTTGCACACCAAGGGCTTTGATCAGTTTTTCTATATTTGGAACTATAGATAGCAATTTGGCATCCATCCATGGTGATTTTTTATCAATCAGGAATAGTTTCTGCATATCTACTATCACTAGCGTTGTTTTTGAATTAGTTTTCACATCTGCATGCCATTCAGGAACCGTCAAAATATTACTCATGCCACTTGTTTTCTAAACTTGTAATAAACATATGTTACAAAAATTATGTCTTTTTTATTATACCGATATCTTATAAAATATCAATTGTGACAATATTGAAGTCGGTCAAAAAATCAAAAATGAAAATTAACATCATATAATTTAACTATGAATGTCTTCACCAAAACATGAGTTTAGGGCCCACATTCATAAATTTTTTATATTGTGAATTGGAAGGCAGATGGCAAAGAATATCTGTAAATGTATCCTCAGATATAGACATTTATGAGGCAATGGAAGATAATGCTAGAATCAATACTAGGACGTTCACAGAAGAAAAGATACATTATTTCATGAAAAAGGGAGCTAAGATCAAGATAAAAAATCATGTATTGAAATTTGATAAAGCAGAGCTAGCCTAATGTGCATTATATGGATTTTGTACTATTCTAGGCAATTAATACGTAAATGTTACTAATAACAAAAAACATGACTTCCATGAAAAAAATAAAATTATAATCATTATGATGGTATCAATACTATCTTTGAAAATTACAATGATTTCTGCATAAGCTGAACCAAGAATAATGAATAGTAGAGGTAAGAATATCTATAGTTGTTTCACGTTATTTTTCAAGGATTAATACTAATTAAGATATTTTGGTTTTTTGCTTGATCAAGAACCCCTGTGCGGTCGAGGATTTGAGAATCTGAAAATTATGCTTACTGTGCTTTCTTTTCTCCTAAAATCAATCACCCAATACATGGAAACCAAAATAATCGCACTCAAAGAGAGACTCCTCACACAATTGTAGTCAATCTTCCTGTTGGGTAGGATATTTTTTGTGTCTGCAATGGTAGAACAGAAGCCATTCTTGTGTCTGGCCTGATAATGTTGTTATAATTTCTGTATTGTTTCTTTTTTACATCAGAGCACTAGTGTATGGATTTGCACAATGTGCCGTGCAAGGTGATTTGTATTCTGAAATGTTTTTTTGCAGTACTTGCATATTATCTCTTCAGACATGTAGATCTTGTTGCCCTATAGTGTTATGTTACTTTATGCATTATTCCCCCAGCATATACAAAGCTGCGTGTCCCATGTTGATAACTGTTAACACAACTCTCACTGAGGGCTATCCAGAGCATCATACCTAGTTTTCTCCTTGATTGGTGATTGTGAGTTGAGGTTCAATGATTGAGTTATAATGTATTTTATATTTTAGGAATAAATTTATTAATTAATTTTATAATTCACAGCTGATTTCTATATCAGAACCTGCACCATCATCACAGGTATCAAATCCCGGGCCTCCATGAATGATGTCATCGTCATTCCCTTATTTTCTACTCAATTTCTGAAATTAGATTCTTGATGAGCCTTGCATTCTTCTATTAGTTCTGCATACTCATTAAGAAAACATCCACATTTTAAATTCATGTTGGAAACTTTGGATAATATTATTAAAGAAATTCTATGAATTCCTTCTATTGAGATTCTAAAGTATCAGATATCTCTTTAAACAAGAATACAAGTTGACTGTCATCTGTATCTAATAGAAAATCTGGAATGAACTCTGTAATCATTATCACGGTAACAAAACTAGTTGGATCTTAAGACCAAAAACTGCCGGTAGTATCATGATGACAGATCCTAAATACAATACTTAGCATCCAAGTATTTAGATCATGTTAATCTTTTCTTAGTCAATCTTTTAATTAATTATGCAATATACAAATCAGAATTCATACGGAGTCATTAACCGTTTAATCGACCAACTCCTATGAGTTGAGTGATTTTGGCCCAACTCCAACTTTAATCTACAGCATGATCTTTTTCCCATAGTTGATCCAATGATCAAGATCTAAATACCAGATCAACATAGGTGAAGTATGAACACAATTAAGTAGTACAAAACGATACCAGCTAAAAAATTAACTACATTCCTAGCATTCCATAATGACATTAATTTGGTCTTTAAGTAACTCAGTCAAGCAAAATCCCAGTTGAATCAGATTACTCAGAACAGAAATGAAATATGTCAGACAAAAGTTTCATTTTTAGAATATTGTGGGATTTTTTTAGGAATATCAAAAATTTCCAAAGATTCTACATATGCCAGATGTTTTGGAATGGATTTGGTATCTCCAAAAGATATCATTATTCTATCATTATGTTCAAGTACGTATTGAGAAATATCTGCAAAATATTTCTCTCCATTAACATAAAATATCAGGGATTGATTTTCATCAGCACAAAATCTTCCATTTTTGCTCTCGCTTGATGCGTCATTATTCAACATTATGCATTCGGGAGTAATTTTCATTCCCAATGATGTAAACAACATCTCTAATGGAACCCCTGTTGCGTGTTTGTGAATTAGATATGGATTATGATTCTCAAAGTGTATGTATTTGCTTGAAAGTTGAAACTGTTGTTGGCCAAAGTTAATTTGTTCACCATTTACAAAAACTACAAATACACCATGAGAATGTTCACTCCCTCGTTCTCCAACACCATATTGTCTTACCAAATCTCTTTCAGGATTCACATAAATGGTATTTTGAATAATTCTTGAATCAATTTCATTTTGATTGATAAAATAATATGAAAAGAATCCAAATGAGATAATTACAAAAATTACGGAAATTATTACAATAGACCTATTTTTTGATTTAGATTCGATAGGTTCTATATCAAAATATTTTGAATTACTCTCCTCTAAACGACCAGGCAGACTATAATCAGAATCAGATTCTTTGGGAAAGATTTTTTCACTGTCTTCAGGCAATCATTAATCCAAATGTAGTGATTCTATAAATTTCCTTAAATCAAAGTCAGGTAAAAAATAATTGGAAAGTAATGTGGCATAACACTTAAAGGAAATTCAGTTTCTACATTAAAGAAACATCATGAGGTTGGCTTTCTGCAAAACCAGCTCTAGACATTTTAATAAACTCTGCATTATCTTGCATTTGGGATATTGTATGTGTGCCACAATAACTCAAGCCAGAACGAACACCACCTGTAAGTTGTTTGAGTATATCAGTTACAGTTCCTTTGTAAGGAACCATAGCTTCAACTCCTTCAGCAACATAATCATTAAGATCATCATCAAAAGAAATTGATCCTGTTTCTTTGGATTTTCTTCCAATAGAAGCAGCAAGTGAAGCCATACCACGATAAACTTTGAATCGTTTTCCATTTTTTGTCAAAACAGTTCCTGGTGATTCATCAGTACCTCCAAGCATACTACCTACCATTACCGATGAAGCCCCAGCAGCCAATGCCTTTGTTGCATCACCAGAAGTTCTTGTACCACCGTCAGAAATTATTGGAATACCATAATCTTTACCAATTTTTGCGCAATCCATAACTGCCGTTAATTGTGGTACACCAGAGCCTGTAATTACTCTAGTAATGCAAATTGAACCAGAGCCAACTCCAATCTTTACTGCATCAACACCTGCTTTTATCAAATCCTCTGTGCCTTGAGCAGTTGCAATATTACCTGCGATTAATTCACAGTTTGGGAAAGCTTTTTTGATATTACGAACTGTGTTTATTGCGTTTTCACTATGACCATGTGCTATATCAACAACAAGTATATCAGCACCTGCCTCTAAAAGGGATTCACTTCTTTCCAGAAAGTCACCTTTCACACCAACAGCTGCTCCAACTAATGGGCTTCCTTTCTGGTCTTTAGATGCATTTGGATAATCAGCATTATTTGTAATATCCTTACTTGTAATCAGTCCTTTGATAATTTCTGAATCATCAATTATAGGTAATTTTTCAATTCGATGGTTGTGTAAGATATCTTTTGCTTCATCCAAGGTAACGCCTGGCTTTGCAGTAACTACATCTTTTGTCATGACATCAGATACACAACCATTTGGATCAGCAAACAGTAAATCTCTTTCAGTTACTATTCCTATCAATTTAGAGTTAGAATCTACTACTAAAAGACCAGAAATTTCTCTGTCATCAGCATAATCGATAGCATCTCTAATAGATTTGTCTGAAGAAATAGAATACGGATTTTCTATCATTACACTACCTGAACGTTTTACTTTGAGGACTTCATTGGTTTGTTCTTGAATGCTCAAAAATCTATGAATAATCCCTATGCCACCAGCACGAGCCATAGCTACTGCCATGGAAGATTCAGTAACAGTGTCCATATTTGCACTTACAAAAGGAATGTTAATTGAAATATTTCGAGATAATTTAGTACTAAGATCGGTTTGACTTCGGCTTGTAATATCAGAATATTTGGGTACAAGAAGAACATCATCAAAAGTTAAACCCTCGCTGAATTCCAATGAAACCTTGTTAAGAAAGTTAAAGATTGATTATAAGCCTTTGTGTTGTTTTGATAGTTTTGAGGATATCATTATTGCATCTTTAGTTGCTTTAACATTATGAGTACGAATAATGTCAGCACCATTTATCACAGATATGGTTTCTGCTGCTATTGAACCAAATAAGCGATCAGAGGGATTTTCTTTGCCTAAAATACTTCCCAGAAAGGATTTATTTGATATAGATACTAAAATTGGAAAATTTTGTTTTATAGAATTTAAATTTTTTATTATTGAGAGATCTCTTTTTATCCAATCTGATTTAATTTTTGTGAAAAATGGGCCTTGTCCAGTTCTTCTAAAAAATCCAATTGCCGGATCTAAAACAATTTTTTCAGATGAAACATCAGAATTTTTTGCAATCTTCAGACTTTCTCTAAGAAGTTTTTTTGTTGCAGTAATGGTATTTCCAAAAACAGTTTTTGGATGATAAGCACATAAAATTAGATAAGGAGTAAATTCCGAAATAACTTGTTGCATTTTTCTATCATATTTTAATCCAGAAATATCATTAATGATCTCAACACCATTTTCCAATGCATCTCTTGCAACTTGAGCCCTACATGTATCAACAGAGATTGGCAGATTAGAAACATTTTGAATTATTTTAATTGCATTAAGAATTCTTTTTGATTCAACTTTTTCAGACACAATCGTAGGAAGATATGGTGCAGTAGACATACCTCCAACATCAATAAAGTCAGCACCTTCATTTTCCATTTGTTTTATAGTATTTTTTATGTTAGTCTTAGTCACATTAACAGATTTTTTATAAAATGATTCTGGACTGGTGTTAAGAATGCCCATTATACGCACAGGATTTTTCCCACCTATGCCTACGTTTCCGAGTTTGGTCACATAGTTTATCAAAAACTAATACAATTTGAGTCATATGATAATTTCAGAATGGAGAGAGAAATATGTTGATATTTTAAAAGAATTCAAATATGATGAAAAAAAGGACAATGAATCAGCCGTTATTTTAAATTCAATTCTGAAAAAATCAAACATTAACAAAAAAATTATCAGTCTAGTTAAAGGGAAAACAGTTTTTGTAATAGGTTCTGGACCCTCGTTATCAACTGCAATTCCAAAACTAAAAAATTTTAAAAAATCAATAAAAATTGCTGCAGATAGTTCAGTAAAACCGCTAGTAGAAAATGGCATCATGCCAGATATTGTTGTTACAGATTTAGATGGAGATTCAAATATACTGGAAAAAATTGCACAAACAAAATCCATATTTGTGGTACATGCACATGGAGATAATATAGAGAAATTAGGATTTACAAAAAAATTAAAAAATTTTATTGGAACAACTCAATCTGAACCTTTTAGTAAATTACAAAATTTTGGAGGGTTCACAGATGGTGATAGAGGAGTTTTTTTAGCTGATCATTTTAAGGCTAAAACAATTATTTTATTCGGGATGGATTTTGGGAATCGTATAGGAAAATTCTCAGATACAAAAAAATCAGAAAGAAAAATAAAATTAATGAAACTAAAGAGAGCAGAATTACTTTTAGAATGGTTATCAACTATTACAAAATCGGAATTATTTACCACATCAAAATCAATTAAAGGATTTAAAAAAATAGCATACAAAGATCTCGATATTATAATTACCTAGAATGCATTTAATACCCATCCTTCATTTATTAGATTATGAAATTCTCAGAGGAACAGATGAAAGATGTTGTTACTTTAAAGGAAAATTTGATCAAACATATAGATAGGCATCAAAAATCTATAGAAAATTTAGAAAAAAATCTTGTAATTTTGGATTTGGTGTTAAAAGAATCTAGTTTTACAAAGGCTTCACAATTAAGAACAACAAAAAAAGATGAAATTCAAAATAAAGTGAATGATGGAGAAAAAAGAATAAAAAATTCCATTCCAATTAAGAGAGGGAATGATGGAAAAATAATTGCTAAGGCATATGTTACAGCAGAGCAGGTTTCTATAGTTTTAGATGATGAAATTGAGATAAATGTTGATACTCCACCCTTCAAATCATTTTTCTTAGACAGAATTATTGGTGAAATGAAAAAGAAGGACTATGCAGAAGTAGATAATGGAAAAATCCAAAAAGAGTCAATTATTGATTATATTATAAACAAAAATGGAACAGACATAAGAGAAATTATTATCAAAAACTATAGACAAAAAGAAAGAGTGAATGAGTTAATCAATACAGCAGGATGGTCACTAACACGAATGCTTGAAAATATCAAAAAGGGATAACATGGATAAGATTTTAGTTTTAGATTTTGGATCTCAGTATAGTCATTTGATTTGTAGGAGGATTAGAGAATTTTCTGTTTACGCAGAACTTGTTCCTTATAATATTAGCTATGAAGAATTACAAAAACACAATCCAAAAGGAATAATTTTTTCTGGGGGTCCATCAAGTGTCTACAGTCCAGATGCTCCAGTTCCAGAAGATAAAATTTTTGAAATGAATTTACCATTACTTGGAATCTGTTATGGGCATCAGTTAATTGTAGACAAATATGGTGGTAAAGTAAAAAGAGCAAATAAAGAGTATGGATCATCATTGCTTACGGTAGACAACAATACAGATCTATTAAGTGGAATTGGAGAATCAGTTAGAGTTTGGATGAGTCATGGAGATGAAGCAGAAGAAATTCCATCAGGATTTCAAGTAATTGGACATACAGAAAGTGCAAGAGCTGCAGCAATAGCATCAAAGGAAAAATCAGTGTATGGAATTCAATTTCATCCTGAAGTTGTGCATACAGAACAAGGAACTGAAATTCTTAAAAATTTTGTACTTAAGGTATGTAGAGCAAAACAGGATTGGACTATGGAGGGTTTCATAGATACGGCTGTTGAAAAAATTTCAAAAATAGAAGGAAATGTACTTTGTGGTGTTAGTGGAGGAATAGATTCTACAGTAGCTGCATTGCTAATTCACAAAGCAATTGGAGACAAACTCAAGTGTGTTTTTGTAAATAATGGACTATTAAGATTAAATGAAGAAGAAGAAATCGAAGAGATGTTCAAAGATAATTTCAAGGTGAATTTTACATCAGTTAATGCAGCAGATAAATTTCTTGTAGCACTCAAAGGGATAAAAGATCCCGAAAAAAAGAGAAAGATAGTAGGAGAAGAATTTGTTCATGTTTTTACTGAATTTGCTGAGAAAAATGGTCCTTTCAAATGGTTAGCTCAAGGCACACTTTATCCAGATGTAATTGAAAGTGGAGTCTCAAAGGGGCCAGCATCGGTAATAAAATCACACCATAACGTAGGAGGATTACCGGATTGGCTCAATTTAGAGATTTTAGAACCATTAAGGGAATTGTACAAAGACGAGGTAAGAAAAATAGCAAAAATTCTAGAAGTTCCAGAAAAACTTTTCATGAGACATCCATTTCCAGGTCCAGGTTTAGCTGTTAGGATAATAGGAGAAATTACTCCAACAAAATTAGAGATAGCAAAAGTTGCTAGTAAAATTGTCGAAGATGAATTATTGGAGGCAGGATTGTATGATAAAGTATGGCAGGCTTATGCTGCAGTTGGAGATGACAAAGCAGTCGGGGTAGTAGGAGATGAAAGAAGATATGGGAATATTGTCATGATACGAGTTGTAGATTCTATTGATGCAATGACTGCAGATTGGACAAGACTTCCACATGGTCTTTTAGAGAAAATTAGTAATAGGATTACAAATGAGATCGAGGATGTTACATGGGTCACTTATACCATTTCAAGTAAACCTCCTGCAACAATTGAACCCCAGTAGTGAATAAGATGGAATATGAAAAAATTTGTGATGAAATTCTAGAATGTGATAAAAAAATTAGACATGCAGATATAATCAAAATTATTGATAAAATTTTACAAATTAAAAATAAATACTCAGAATAGTTTGTGATAAATATGAATTTTCATGTATTTGATACATATGTTAAATCAAAAGATGGACATACAATACATTTTGACATAGTGACTGATAAAAACGACATAAAAAAAGCAATAGATTTTGCAAAAGAATGGTTAAAAACTATTGGGGAAGAATCTGCAAAAATTACTACAGAAGAATGTAAATTTTGTCACACACAATCAGTTTCAGAAGATATAGAAATCGAAATAATGACAAACGGATATTTTGTTGCAAAAATGGAAGGATGTCCCAAATAACTAAGTTAAAAGAGCAGCACCAAATACACCCGCAGAATCACCCAATTTGTTTTTGATAATTGGGGTATCGATATAATCTGAAAAAACTTTGTCATATACTGATTGTTTGCCTTCAGAATACAAAAAATCAATATTTGACAAACCACCACCTAAAACAATTACATCAGGATCCAAAATATCTATAACATTGGCAAGACCATATCCAAAATTTTCTAAAAATTGACATTTCCATTTTTTGCCAATTTTATTATCAATATTTAAAAGAATTTCAGGAAGGGGTTGTGATTTTCTAGTTAATTGTGTCCATTGTTTTTCCAGAGCCGGACCACTGATGTAAGTTTCTACACATCCATTTTTACCACAGTAACAAGAAATACCATTATGATGTAAAGTGTGATGTCCCCATTCACCTCCAATTGAATTTTGACCAGAATGGAGTTTTTTATCAATTACAATTCCACCACCAACCCCGGTTCCCATAATTACTCCAAAAACTATACTAAATTCACTAGCCGCACCCATTGTAGCTTCAGTCATTGTAAAACAATTTGCATCATTTTCGATAGATATTTTTTTTCCAAGTTTATTTTCTAAATCCTCTTTTAGGGGTTTTCCAATCAAACATTGTGTATTGCTATTTTTGATTAATCCAGTTTGTTTAGTAATTGCACCAGGAATACAAACCCCTAAAGAGAAATTAGAAATATTTGCAGACATTTCTAAAACTAATGATGATATAGTGGCAATAATTTCCTGATAGTTATTTTGTGGAGTTTGAACTCGTTTTCGCTCTAAAACATTTAGATTCCCATCTAATAAAATAGACTCAGTTTTAGTTCCACCTAAATCAATACCGATCTTGTACAATAATAATTTGTAAAAAGTAGAATGCTTAAGTTTTAACTAAAATTTTATCCCATTGGAGGCATGCTGCCGCCTGGAGCACCAGATACAGCAATAACATCATCTATTCTAAGAATCATACATGCAGCTTCTGTAGCAGATTTGATAATTTGTTCTTTTACTACAATAGGTTCTACAACATCAATTGCTAACATATCAGCAATTTTTGTATTTCTAGCGTCAATACCAGTCCATTTACGACCTTGGTTTTGTTTGGCTCTTAGATTAGCCATGGTGTCAATTGGATCCATTCCTGCATTTTCAGCAATAGTTAGTGGAATAGTTTCTAACGCTTCAGCATATTTTTTAATTGCAAGTTGCTCTCTTCCGTCAAAATTATCAGCCCAATCTTTTAACTGTGAGGCTGCAAATGATTCTGGTGCGCCTCCACCTGCAACAATTTCAGGTTTTTCGATTACATCCTTTACTACCATTAGAGAATCATGAATTGAACGATCAACTTCATCAATAACTCTTTGAGAACCACCACGAATTAACAGAGTTACTGACTGTGGATGTTTACAACCCTCAATGAATACCCATTTATCAGATTCAACTTTCTTTTGATGAGCCAAATCAGCGAAACCAAGATCTTTTTCTGTAAGATCATCAAGATTATTAATCACACGACCACCAGTAGCTTTAGAAAGTTTAATCATGTCACTTTCTTTGACACGACGGACGGCCATAATGCCATGTTTTGCAAGATAATGTTGAGCAATGTCATCAATTCCTTTTTGACAAATTAAAACATTAACTCCAACATCATGTAACTTGTTAACCATAGTTTTTAGCATCCTATTTTCTTCTTCTAAGAACATCTGCATTTGTGTTGGATCAGTAATTCGTATTTCTGAACTCATTTCAGTCTTCTCAATTTCCAAGGCAGAGTTTACAAGTGCAATGTGAGCTTTCTCAATTTTGGTTGGCATTCCACTATGAACAATTTCTTTATCTAAAACGATGCCTTTCACAATTTGTGTGTCTTGAATTGACCCACCGGATTTTTTTTCAACTTTAATATTTTCAAGATCAACTGAGTAATCATCACCTTTCTTAGTTGCAATACTAAGAATTGCATCAACTACAATTTTTGATAAAATATCACTATCTTCAGAAATTAATTTTGATTGCATACTTGTTGTAGCGATTTTAAGAAGGGATTCTTTATCATCAGGCTTAATTTTTTTAGAGAATTCTGCATAAATTTCAAGAGTTTTTTCTGCAGCAGCCTGAAATCCCTCAATAATAGTAGAAGAATGAACATCTTTTTTGAGAAGATCTTCAGCCCTGGCTAATAATGCACCTCCAAAAACAACAGAAGAGGTTGTACCATCACCTACTTCATTATCTACAGTTTTAGATATTTCAACCATCATTTTTGCTGCTGGATGTTGAACATCAATTTCTTTGAGAATTGTTGCTCCATCATTTGTAATAGTAACATCACCTAGTGAATCAACTAACATTTTATCAAGACCTCTGGGTCCAAGACTGCTTTTAACTAACTCAGCAACTAATTTTGCCGCAGCAATATTGTTTTGTTGTGCATCTTTACCTTTTTGCTGTAATGCACTCTCTTTAAGAACTAAAACAGGTCCATTTGGTCCTTGTTGAATTGACGCCATTAAGATTCAGCTTCATTCTTCCAATCCCCCTTTTTAATATTACTTAGTTGATCGGTTGAATATAATTTCGTTTTTTCACATCAACAATTCCACCTGAAAGAATTCTAACAGAAGGAAGAGCTAAAAATGGGAGAAATAAAGGTATGAGATGAGGTCTAGAAAATTTAGAACCAGAATCAATAATACAATTATTAATTTTTTCAAAATTTGATGAAATTTTTTCAAACGAGTCTGTTGAAATAATTCCTGCAAACGGTAAAGGTAGGGAGGCTAAAATTTTTCCAGATTTAACAACTACAAGCCCACCCTGATTTTTGATAAGATAATTTGAAGCAACTGCCATGTCAGAATCATTAGAACCTATAACGATCATATCATTTTCATGAAAACTCCAAGTTGATGCAAATGCACCAATATCAGATCCAAAATTTTCAAGAAATCCAATAGAATGTCTATTTGTTCCATGAATTCGATCAAATGCGGCAACTTTCCAAATATCAGAATCCAAAGAGGCAGAAACATAACCATTGTTTGAATGGAGTTTGGCTGAACCAATTTTAGTGATAATTTCAGTTTGCATAAAGATAGTGTTTGCAATAACATCTTTCTTTTTTGATTTAATAAGAAAATCATTTGCCGTGAATTTTTTTAGTTTAACAGTTTTTTTGATCCAGGGAGATATTGCTTTTTTTTTGATAGGAATCACAATTTTTTCATTTGAAACTACTAGTTTCCCTCCAACATACACCGTATTTGGTTTAAATGATTTTAAATCATTGAAAATTAAAATATCTGCTAATTTTCCAGGAGCTATTCCACCAAGATCTTTTCCCATGTTATAATAATCAAAATTATTTTTTGATGCCATAGTAACTGCATCTATTGGTTGCAAACCAAGGCGAATTGATTCTCGAATACAATGATCAATATGACCAAATTTTGTTATATCCAATGGATCAAGTCCATCTGAACAAAACATTAAGCGATTGAGATATGTTCCATGAGATAAAACATAGGGGATTATTTCTTTTAAATCACGTCTAATAGAGCCTTCCCTAATCATTATCCACATTCCAAGACGTAATCTTTCTAAAACTTGATCAAAATTAATTGGTTCATGACAGGAAAGTATACCAGATGAGACATATGCATTAAGTTTTTTTTCATTTGCGCCTGCAGTATGTCCATTAATAATACAATCACATTCCAACATCGTTGAAAGAGATTTCATTGTTTTAGGTTCTCGAAGAATTACTTTAGTCCATGAAAAAACTTCTCCTAAACCAAGAACATGAGGGTGTTTTATTGCAGATTTTTCTTGTAATAATGATAAAGTTTTACTGTTACTAAATTTTGCATCGACAGGAAGCCCTCCAGGCACTACTTGAAAAATTCTAATTGGTAAATCTTCACCAAGTTTAAGAAATTCTTGAAATCCTTTGTAACCTGCAACACTAACAATATCTATTGGATCAGAAAAAAGAGAAGTTACACCACACAGAAGTGCTTTTTGAGCAAACTCAGAAGGGAGCATAAATTGGTCAATATGTAAATGTGGATCTGCGAATCCTGGACTCACATACTTGTTTTTTACATCAACAATGTCTGTTTGTGGACCTACCGTATGTACAGCATTAGGGCCAACATATGCAATTCTATCATTAATTATTGCAATCTGTATTTTTGGTATAATTTCTCTAGTATAGACAGATAACAAATTACAATTTTTTAGAACAAGATCGGCTTTTTTGTCACCTAGAGCTACAGAATTCAAAGAAGAGATCGAATTTGCTAGGCTCAAAGTCACGATCTTTAATTAAATTTTGTACCTATTATAGATTCAATGCTTAAATTACGGTTGAAAAGGTTTTGTTGATATGAACATTCCCAAGGTGATCAGAAAGTATTGTGCTAAATGTAAAACACATACAGAACAAAAGGTCTCCATTTACAAGGCTGGAAAAAGACGTGGTTCTGCTAGAGGTGAGCGAAGACATGCAGAACGTAAACAGGGATATGGAGGACAAAAATTTCCAAAACTAGCTAAACCAGCCAAAGTTACTAAGAAAGTTACTCCTATTATGACATGTACTGTATGTAAAAAGAAATACAATAAACCAGGAATTAGAATTAAAAAGTTTGAGTTGGTGGCAGCATGAAAAAAGATCATATTGAAATTCCAAAACCATCAAGTAAATTCCAAAAAGTCAACTGTAGTGAATGTGGTGAACTTCAAGTAGTTTATTCTCATGCATCAACATTAGTAGCATGTAATTCTTGTGGTAACACTATTGCAGAATCAACCGGTTCAAAAGCTAACATAAATGGTAAGATTTCAGGTAGTGCTGAGTAAATCATAATCTTGTTTTGTATTTAGATTAAGTGCAATTCGTTTATCATTGATTATAATATAATTTTCATCTAGGTTATCAAGTGAAGAAATTTTTTCAGAATTTACTAAAGAAATTCCTGTAAAGCAACATTCTTGATTGTTAAAATATATAAAATAATTAGATTGGATGTCAAGAGTGGTTAAAAAATTTTTAGTAGTCAAAATACTAGTCCAAACTTTTTGGACATCATGTTGACTAGTAATTTTTTGAATAATTTCTTTATCTAATAGAGGTATATCGCCAGAAGTAATTAAGACTTGTTCATCGATATTTTGTAATGCCAAGTTTAGATCCTCTACATAACCAATTCCAGGAGTATCAAAAATTTCAATATTATTTTCTTGCAATAATTTTTTTGTTTTAGGAGAATTAGGACTTGTAATAGCCAAGATTTTTGAAAAACAATTTGAATTTTTTAATGAATCAATGACATGAAGGATTACAGGTTTTTTATATTTGAGTAATAATTTTTCATTACCTAAATTCATGCGAGTGCCTTTACCACCTGCCATCACAAGAGCAATCATATCGATACAAAAACCATCAAAGAAGCTAATCTGGTAAGTTCGTTAGTAGTACCAAGAACATCACCAGTAATTCCACCAAAACTACGAGTAGATATGAACAAAAGAAACATTGTCAAAACAATAGTCACACCAAGCATTACCAACCCAGTAGTTTCACCAACAAAGACTATAGGAATAAGCATTATGATAAATGCAGCT
>Ga0224508_10000389_pt1 | contig 43591 bp, 35 predicted proteins | sample SF_Jan12_sed_USG_4_FD_170157 | JGI IMG/M metagenome (GOLD analysis project Ga0224508, IMG submission 170157) | Sediment microbial communities from San Francisco Bay, California, United States - SF_Jan12_sed_USGS_21 | ecosystem: Environmental > Aquatic > Marine > Sediment | place: USA... | reverse complement strand
TTCTTGTCTATCTTGCCGACGCTGGTTTTGTCTATCGATTGCACAAACTGTATGCGATCGGGCACCGCCCACCGTGAAATCGCACCTTGGTCGGCTTGCGCTTGTACGAGCGCCTTTATCTGGTCTTGGCTAACCGTGTTTTCGACCTCCGAGTTTAGTACCACAAGCAGCATCGGTCGCTCCCCCCATTTTTCGTCAGGCACGCCGATTGCCGCTACTTCGTTGACAGCAGGATGTTGCGAAACAATGTCCTCCAGCGTGAGAGAAGAAATCCATTCACCGCCAGATTTGATCACGTCTTTTATACGGTCCGTGACCTTTAGGTAGCCGTTAGCATCGATGTTGCCGATATCGCCGGTGTGAAGATAGCCGCCTCGCCATAGTTGCTGCGAGGCATCTGCATCCTTTAGATAGGCCTGCGTTAGCCATGGCGCCCGCACCACCACTTCCCCCGTCGCCTGCCCATCATGGGGTACGTCTTCCATGTCTTCATCGACAACACGAACATCAACCAAAGGTAGGGTACGACCCGCCTTACACCTGACTGTCAGTTGCTCCGCAGAATCCGCTTGCAGCATGCTGGCATCGAGCTGGGCGAGGGTAAGTATCGGACAGGTCTCCGACAGGCCGTAGCCGCCAAAGATATCGATACCTAGCGCCAGCGCCCTTTCTGCCAAACTCCTTGGAAGCGCCGCACCACCAATCACCACTTTCCAGTGACCCAGATCTGTATCTTCGGCCGCAGGGTGGCTCAAAAGCATGTGTAAGATAGTTGGTACGCAGTGGGAGAAGGTCACGCCTTCGCGCTCGATCAATGCCAGCAAGACCTCGGGATCATAACGACCAGGGTAAACTTGCTTTACACCCATCACCGTCGCGATATAGGGAATCCCCCACGCATGCACATGAAACATGGGAGTAATCGGCATGTAGACATCGTCGCGGTGGAACCTGGCGTGATTACCGGCGGTTCCCAGGCCGCTCATGGCGCCTAGGGTGTGGATCACCAATTGGCGGTGACTGTAATAGACACCCTTGGGATTCCCGGTCGTGCCCGTGGTGTAGAATGTGGTCGCGCGTGTATTCTCGTCGAAGTCCTGGAAGTCATAGTCTTCGTCACTACTCTTAAGGAGCTCTTCATATTCGGCCATGGCGTCGATCGAGACATTGGTAGCATCGACGTCGTCCGTGAGCAAGATGAACTTTGTTTTCCTTTCGATGCGATCGACGATCTGCTCGAGCACGGGCACGAAATCGGTGTGAACGAGCATTACATCGTCCTCGGCGTGATTGATGGTATACAGAATCTGTTCAGGCGATAGTCGTATGTTGATGGTGTGCAGTACGGCGCCCATCATGGGAATGGCAAAGAAGCATTCCAGATAACGGTGGCTGTCCCAATCCATGACCGCCACCGTATCGCCGGCTTTGACGCCGCATTGACTGAGACCGCTAGCCAGTCGGTTGATCCGCCGCTGCAGGGTTTGGTAATCGTAGCGCCTGCGATCGGCATAGACGATCTCTTGTCGAGCCGCCTGTGCCCCGGGTGCAGGTAACAAATGCCTAATTAGAAGCGGATAACTATAGGCAGAAGGCGTGGGTTCTAAGATGCGCATGGGGACCCAACGGTGTCGCCGGGACGGGGCTCGACTAGGAGCTAGACGTGGACGCCATCACCCCTCGCTCTTGTCGTTGCTTGAGAAGGCCATCCAGCCAATTCGGGTCCATCTCGGGTACCGATGAAAGCAACAGGTCGGTGTATTCGTGATGCGGGGGTGTGAACATCTCCTTGCACGGGCCGTGCTCGACAATACGACCCTGTAACATGACTATAACCTCATCGGCAATAGCGCGGATCGTTGCCAGGTCGTGGGTAATAAACATATATGACAGATCCAGTTCTCGCTGTAGCCGATCAAGAAGTTTCAAAATGCCTTCCGCGACAATCTGGTCCAAGGCTGAAGTCACTTCATCACAGATGATGAACTTAGGCTCCGCCGCCAACGCGCGCGCAATACAGATACGCTGCTTCTGTCCCCCGGACAGCTCGCCGGGGAAACGGTCGATAAACTCACCGGGTTCCAGTTCGATCATATCCAGAAGTTCGCATATGCGCTTTTCCAGCTTGGCTCCTTTCATCCCGAGATAAAATGACAGTGGTCGTCCAATGATTTCACGAATACGGTGCCGTGGATTCACCGCCGTATCAGCCATCTGATAGATCATTTGTGCATGACGCAGCTGTTCCTTGGCGCGTTTTCGGTAGTCGCCGGGAAGCGCCTCCCCATTGACCAGCACCTGCCCCTGTTTCGGGGGCAATAGCCCTGTGATCACCCGTGCCGCCGTGCTCTTGCCGCTGCCCGACTCTCCTACAACCCCAACCGTCTGGCCGCGGTGTATTTCGAATGAAATATCATGCAGCACGTTGACGGGTCCGTAACCCGCCGTGACATGATCGACTTTGATCAGAGGCGTGGGGTCAGTTGGTGCCCCGGCGGGTTGCTTCTGAAATGAACGAACGGCCCACAATGTTTTTGTGTAGTCCTGTTGGGGATCGGACATCATCTTCTCGGTGTCGGCTTGTTCGTCCAGCTCACCATAGCGAAGAACCATGATCCGATCCGCCATCTGCGCCACCACGGCAAGATCGTGAGTAATATAGATCGCCGCCGCGTTGAATTGACGGACGATGTCGCGGATGGTGACTAGCACCTCGATCTGGGTAGTAACATCAAGAGCCGTGGTCGGCTCATCGAATATGATGAGATCGGGACGACAGGACAACGCCATTGCCGTCATGGCTCTCTGCAGCTGTCCGCCTGAAACCTGGTGTGGGTAGCGAAATCCGATGTGATCCGGATCGGGGAGCAACAGCCGCTTGTAGAGGTCTTTTGCATCGGCTTCTGCTTGCGCTTTCGAACTTTTGCCGTGCTCGACCGGTGTTTCGCAAAACTGTTCGATTAGTTTATGTGCCGGGTTGAAGGCGGCGGCGGCGCTTTGCGCCACGTATGCAATACGAACTCCGCGTAGTTTTCGCTTCTCTTCTTCGCTCGCCGACATCAGATCGATGCCGTCAAACACAATCGATCCACCGGAGATGCGGCAGCCGGGGCGCGCAAAACCCATGGCCGCTAACCCCGCGGTCGATTTACCGGCACCCGACTCACCTATAAGGCCGAGCACCTCACCCCGGTGCAGGATTATGTCGATGCCCTTGACGATTTCGTGCCACTCGTCTTCGGCCTGGCCGTCGATACGCAGCCCATGCATTTCCAGCAGGACTTCGCCATTTGCTTTATCCTTTTTTTTGGCGCTCATTCGCGTAACCCGCTCGTTTTGTGGAGGAACCAGTCGACGACGAAATTGACGCCGACGGTCAACAGCGCGATGGCGCCTGCCGGCAGCAACGGCGTCACGTCGCCGTAGGTAATCAGGGTCGCATTGTCACGCACCATGCTGCCCCAGTCCGCGGTGGGCGGCTGAATACCCAGACCGAGAAAGCTGAGCGCCGCGATGGTGAGGAACACGAAACAAAAGCGCAGTCCGAATTCGGCCACCAGCGGCGGCATGATATTCGGCAGTACCTCGCGGATCGTTATCCAGGTGATGCGTTCGCCACGAAGACGGGCCGCTTCGACAAAGTCCATCACCACGACGTTGAGGCTCACCGCGCGTGCAAGGCGGAAGACACGGGTGGAGTCCAGCACCGCGATGATCACGATCAGGGTAGGTATTGAGGTGCCGAAGATAGTGAGCAGCAGCAGCGCAAAGATGAGCGCGGGGATCGCCATCAGGATATCTACCAGCCGGCTCAGCACCTGGTCCACCCAGCCGCTAAGCGCCGCCGCCAGGATACCCGCGACACCGCCGATCAGGAACGCAAGACAGGTTGTAACAAAGGCGATGCCAATGGTGTTTCGCGCACCGTAGAGCAGCCGGGTCAGCATATCGCGGCCGAGATTGTCGGTACCGAGAACAAACCCCTCTCCCCAGGGCTCGAACTCGGGTCCGACAATTTCGGACTCGCCATAAGGCGTCAACATCGGCGCGAACAGCGCTACAAAGACATAGCCAAAAATGACGAGCAGTCCGAACTTGGCGCTCAACGGTGCTTTCTTTAGTTCGCGCCACGCGGTCGACAACCGGCCCTGCTTGGGCGGTGGCGGCAGCGCATCCGCGGTCTGTGCCGCAGTCGTGTCGATGGAGTCGCTCATCTCGGGTGCAGCAGTCTGGGATTCGTGACGATGGACAAAATATCCGCCGTCAGGTTGAGGAGCACGTAGGTGGCGGCGAAGATCAGGCTGCAAGCCTGCACCACCGGGATGTCGCGCTTTTGCACGGAATCGACAATGAGCTGGCCGAGTCCCGGATAAACGAACACGACCTCTACCACCACCACGCCGACAATCAGGTAGGCGAGGTTAATGACGATGACGTTGACGATGGGCGCCCAGGCATTGGGCAGTGCATGGCGCACAATGACGTGTGAACGTGGCAAACCCTTGAGATTCGCCATTTCAATATATGGGCTCGCCAGCAGATTGATAATCGACGCCCGCGTCATGCGCATCATGTGGGCAACGACAACGAGGGTCAGGGTTGTTGCCGGGAGTATGGCCCGGTAGACGCGCTCCCAGAATTCCGTCTCGGGACTCACGTTAGATAGGCTGGGAAACCAGCCGAGCTTCACGGAGAAAAACAGGATCAGGATGTAGGCAACGAAAAATTCGGGCGTCGATATGGACGTCAACGTGACCACGTTGACCATGCGATCGTAAATCGTGTTTCGGTACAGCGCCGCCAGGAGTCCAAGAATCAGCGCCAGCGGTACCGAGATAACGGCAGCGATCAGGGCAAGGAAAACCGTATTGCTGAGGCGCACGCCGATGAGTTCGGAAATTTCCCGCTGGTTGGCCAGCGAAACGCCAAAATCACCCTGGACCACACCGCCCAGCCAGGACACGTACCGGGTGACGGGGGGCAGGTCGAGACCCAGCTCCTTGCGACAGGCGGCGACGGTCTCTTTCGTCGCCCCCTGGCCCTGGATTTCCTGACAAAGATCTCCCGGCAGCAGCTCCACACCGAGGAAAATGATCATCGATACCGCGAACAACACGAGCAGGCCCAGCGCCAGGCGCTGGGCCACCACTTTGACGAGGTTCAGCACGGCCGTTTATGCCTCTGTGTGAAGCATGATGCTGCTTATACGAACCACCAACGCTCGAGCGCCTTGAGGCCATCCATGGTCCAGTTTCCGGCGATTTTGCCGTGGCCGACCTTCTTGCTGAGGCCCTCGACGTAGTTGTTGAACAAGGGCACACAAACGCCGCCCTCGTCCCTGCAGATGAGCTGCATCTCGTGGTACATCGCGCGGCGCTTGGCCTCGTCCAGCTCTGCCCGCGCGAGCACCAGCAGCTCGTTGAACCGATCATGCTTCCAGTGGCTGTCGTTCCACGGCGCGCCCGCCGCATAAGCGGTCGAGAACATCCAGTCCTCGGTGGGTCGCCCGCCCCAGTACACCGCGCACCAGGGCTTTTTCAGCCACACGTTCGACCAGTAGCCGTCGTTGGGCTCGCGCACCACGTTAATCGTGATATTCGCCTTGGCTGCATGCTCCTTGTATAACACCGCGGCATCCACGGCGCCGCCGAAGGCCGCGTCGGCTGCGCTTAAGTCGACGGTCAGCTTGCTCAGTCCCGCCTTCTTGAGGTGAAACTTCGCCTTGTCAGGGTCCAAATTGCGCTGCGGCAGATCCTTGGCAAGGTAAGGGTTGGCGCGACCGATGGGATGGTCATTGCCGAGGTAGCCGTGGCCGCGCAGGATCGTCTGCAGCAGCGCCTCACGGTCGAGACCCCACTTGAGCGCGAGGCGCACGTGGTTGTTGTCGAACGGCGCGATGTCGGTGAGCATGGCAAAGGTGTAGTGGGCGTTACCGCTTGACTCAATGATGTTGATGTTCTTGTTGCGCTTTAATAGATGCAGCGTTTTGATGTCGAGACGGTCGATGGCGTCCACTTCACCGGTGGTAAGCGCGTTGGTTCGCGCCGCCACGTCGGCGATGGTGATCATCTCAGCGGAGTCAAAGTGTCCGCGGCCCTGTTTCCAGTAGTTTGGGTTGCGCTTCATCTTGATGCTGACGCCGGGCTCATAGCTTTGCAGCGCGAAGGCGCCGGTGCCAACACCCGATTTCCAATCCACGTTGCCGTCCTTTGCCGGCATAACGACGATGTGATAGTCGCTCATGATGTAGGGGAAATCGGCGTTGCCTTCCTTGAGGCTGAACTCGACAGTGTTTTTGCCGTCGGCTTTAAGATCCACGATCGACTCGAGGATCGCCTTGGCCGCGGACTTCGAGTCCTCACCGCGGTGGTGCTGCACCGACGCGACGACGTCGCTGGCGTCCATGATCTTACCGTTGTGGAACTCCACCCCTCGGCGTAACTTGAAGGTCCAGGTTTTGGCGTCAGGGCTCGCCTCCCAGCTCTCCGCAAGTTCTCCGATCAGCTGGTTGTCGGCGTTGACCTCGGTCAGGTTGTTGCGAAGCCCGTAGCCCATGGTCTGGCTGTAGGCGTTCTCAAAAGTGCCTGGGTCGAGACTGTCGGTGGTAGAGCCGTGGCCGAGTCCGAGACGGAAGTGCCCGCCTTTCTTCGGCTTCGCCGCAAAGGCTGAATCGCTCATGAGCGACGGTAGCGCCGCCACCAGGCCCAACGCCGACATGCGCGTCAGAAACTCGCGACGGCTGATTTTTCCTTGCGCGAGCATGCGCTCCAGTTTCTGTTGTTCCGACATAGTATGCTCCTCCGTAGGCTAGGAGATGTTGATGTTTTAGTTTTGGAATCCGTGGTGGATTCTTGCCCTCTGGCTCGCGCTTTCGAAACCGCGCTCAGGTCGAGCCCTATGGGGTTATGTTATTGTGCACACGGAAGTATAACAACATACATTTCGTTTCACGCCATACAACTAACGACACTTACAATTCGATACGCGACACGAAGCCGTTTTTCATTTATAAACAGTATGTTATGAAAATTAGGAGGGTCGGCGACGCTCCCCCAGAGAGCGCGGCCGAGAGCTTCAGTTGCGGTGGCGGTCTAGGGTACACAGTATGGTGTGTTGGTAGCCGAAATAACCCACCAGCAACAGGCCATCGCCGCTCGCGTCTTGTCGAAACCAATAGCGAAACGGCTTCAATGAATCGCTGGCTTCCGCGTAGGCAAATTCCTCGCGTAGGGTCACGTCCCGGCGCTCTCCGAATTGCACACGTGCCGTTTCTACGTTCAAGCGAGCGTACGGTTGTGTTTCCTCGTAGAAACTGAACTTGCCATCAAAGAATACCTGTCCATCCAGCTTATCGATCAGCATGCCGCCGAAATGGCGGATATGCGGGTCGACGATGGGGCTGTTGTGGTAGCAACTGCCCGAATAAACGCTGGGAATCAAACCTACATCGAGCCCAGTGGCGTTTTCGAATCGATTCCAGATCTCTCGCTGCGCTAGCCCGCAAAAACTGCCGGTGCAGACGTTGGTTGGTAAGCCCAAGGGGGCAGCGATCGCGATGCTGTGCGACAGCACGGCACCAATGGCCCAAAGGCTAAGCAAGTGTTTCATGATGCCATGTACCACTGGCCTTGATTTAGCGATATGGTGACAGGTCGATCGGCAGACCATATTTTGCCCGCAGCCGCTCGTATTTGCCCGTTGCCACCATCGCCGCAACCGCGTGCTCGGCCGCGTGCCAGATGTTGTCATTACCCATGCGCACGCCGAAACCGACTTCGCGCAACGGTTGAAACGTGCCCTCCAGCAGTCGCACCCGCGCATCGGGGTCCTGGGTCACGCCTACCGCGCTCACGGTCTGAACAAAATAGGCCACTGCATGGCCGATGGAAACCGGAACGTGGGTGTAACGTTGGTCGGGAAACGAGTGGATGTTCATTAATGGTTGACCGGTATCGGCTAGATTCTTGTTGATCGCGCGGGCGAACTGCTCAGCCGTCGATCCTGCCGTCACTGCGACGGTGCGACCGGTCAGATCAGCCGTTGTACGGATACGAAAGGGATTGCCTCTCAAGACCATCAAATGGTCGCCGACGACGAGATAGGGCGCCGTGATGATCTCCGGCGCTTCGCCATCCAAGGCGAAAGTGTTGATAGCGTCGACTTCGCCGCTGGCCAACGCGTTTGCAAGCGCTGTGCGTGGCAACTGGACGACGCGCAGCTCGAGCCCATGCGCCTCGGCAACCCCGCCGGCCATCGCGATTTCAAAACCCTTAATCTCACCGTCCCGCCGATAGGCGAAGGGCTGTCCTGTCAGTGCTACACCGAAGGTAAATGTGTTGGCTCGCGCGAGCTCGCCTTTCAGCGCGACATAGTGAGCCGTGGACGCGTGAGGAAACCAAACGAGCGCCAGCATCAGCAGCACCGCGTTGCAATGGGACATCGACACTCTGTTAGTGAGCCATCGGTTTACTATCGAGTTAAGCATCAGTGCTCGCCGCCGCCCCTTTGTCGCTAGCGCTACGATCAGTGAGTGCATCGGCGATGCTGGTCTGCCGCAGAATGCCACGGTAGATCTCTTCATCGCCACAGACACCAACCAGTTTGTCGTCCTCGGTGAGCGCCACGGGGTGGCCAGTCGCTTGGCGCAACTCGATGGCGGCGCGCATGGACATGTTGGTTGGCGCTATGATGACAGCTGCGTCACCGAAAGCAGTGGTGTCCATGCCTGGCTCATAATGAAGTAATCGCCCGCGCTTACCATTGAGTTTGGCTGCGTCGGGGGCGCCCTTTGGGTTGAGCGTCAAGCGGAAGCGGCCCTCACGGTCCAACAATACCTCATCACCCTCGCGCGCCAATTCCGATAGCGGCGTCATTAACGAGCCGCCGCGCAATACATTGAGCGGGTTCATGTGAGCCACGAATTCGGCGACGTATTCATTCGCCGGTTGTAGCACGATCGCCTCGGGCTCGCCGTACTGAACGATGCGGCCGCCCTCCATGATGGCGATGTGGGTGCCGAGCTTGAGCGCTTCGTCTAGGTCATGGCTGACGAAGATGATGGTTTTTGTGAGTCGGCGCTGAAGCTCCAACAGCTCGTCTTGCAGGTGCTCACGAATCAAAGGATCGAGAGCTGAAAAAGGCTCGTCCATTAGCAATATATCGGCATCGGTGGCAAAGGCGCGGGCGAGGCCGACGCGCTGTTGCATGCCGCCCGACAGTTCGTGCGCATATTTGTCCTTCCAACGATCAAGCCCGACGAGTTCGAGTTTTTCGGCAACAATGGCGCGTCGTTCGTCTTTGGACATGCCGCGAAGCTCAAGGCCCAGGCCCACATTTTCTTCGACCGTACGCCAGGGAAGCAGCGCGAACTGTTGGAACACCATGGCGATATGGTTCATGCGCAAGCGCCGCAATGTCGGTGCGTCACAATTGGCCACATCGATGATATCTTCGCCGTCGTTGACTAGCACTAGTCCTCGCGTCACTTTGTTGAGCCCGTTGACGGCGCGCACCAGCGTTGATTTACCAGACCCCGACAGCCCCATGAGGACGCAGATCTCGCCTTCGTCTATGGCGATTGAGGCGTCGGCCACGCCAAGCACGTTACCGGTTTGCTCGAGGATCTCGTCCCGGTCCTTGCCCTCGTCGAGCAGTTTAATCGCCGGCTCAGGGTCTTTGCCGAAGATGATGTCGACATTTCGGAATTCGACGACGGGCATAACTCACATACCTTGGCCCTTGGATCCCGGCTGCTTGCATATCCGATCCAAAAGAATGGCAACGATAACAATGGCGAGGCCCGCTTCGATCCCCATTTCGATGCGCACCTGGCTCAGCGCCCGCACCACTGGCTTACCGAGACCATCTGCACCGACCAGGGCCGCGATCACTACCATGGATAGTGACAGCATAATGGCCTGGGTTACCCCCGCCATGATCGTCGGCATGGCGTGAGGCAGTTCTACCTTCCACAACAACTGTCGCTTGGTGGCGCCGAATGCCTCACCGGCGTCGATCAATGCCGTCGGCACCGAGGAAACACCAAGATAGGTTAGGCGAATTGGGGCCGGGATCGCGAATATGACGGTGGAAATTAAGCCCGGCACCACGCCGAGGCCAAAAAGAATCAGCGTGGGAATCAGGTAAACAAAGGTGGGGATGGTCTGCATCAGATCCAGCACCGGGCGAATAAACGTGTAGAGCCACGGCCGGTGAGCGGCGGCGATGCCGATCGGCACGCCCACAATCATGCAGACAATGGTGGCAAAGATCACCAGTGCCAACGTCTCGATGGTTGGTTCCCAGTAGCCTTGATTGATGATGAACAGCAGCAAGCCAACGATGGCAACAACCAGCCAGGTAGAACGGTGCAGCCAATAGGCAAAGCCGGCGATAAGCGCGATCAACATCAGTGGTGGGCACCAGAGCATGAGATCGGTGAGCCCTTCGATTACAAATTTCAGCATCTCCGCGACTGCATCGAAAAATCCAGCGAAGTTCTCTGTCAAGAAATCGAAGAAGTCACCAACTACTTTCCCCACTGGAATCTTATGGATTTGGATTTGTTCGGTGAGCCAATCCATTTCATCCTCCTTCGTTTTTGGCGCATAAATGACTAGCGGCCGGACCATTGCGGGTGCCGGCCGCTAATCGTGCCGTGCCGGCCTACATACCGAGGTGCGCCTTGACCGCGGCGGGGCCGTCACCGCCTTTAAACGTGGTGACGCCAGCCAGCCATTTATCCACCATCTCTGGATGCTTCTTCACGGTTTTCACCGCAGCCGCGGTTGGATCCATGCCGTCGGTAAGCATGTAGCTCATGATCTCGTTCTCCAGCGCCAGCGAGAATTTGAGATTCTTTAGCAGCTTACCGGCGTTGGGGCACTGCTTCGTATAGCCGGCAGGCGCCAGGGTATAAACGGTAGCACCGCCAAAATTCGCCCCGAAATAGTCATCACCACCCGCGAGGTAACCCATCTCGAAACGAGCATTCATGGGGTGCGGCTCCCAGCCCAGGAACACAATCCACTTATTGCGCTTGGTAGCGCGCTGGACCTGCGAGAGCATGCCCTGTTCGGACGATTCAACCACTTCCCAGTCCTTGAGGCCAAAGGCGTTCTTGTCGATCATGGACTGAATGATCTGGTTGCCGTCGTTACCGGGTTCGATGCCGTAAATCTTGCCACCGAACTTATCCTTGTGCTTAGCCAAGTCAGCAAAGGATTTGACGCCCGCCGCGTGTACGTACTTCGGCACAGCCAGCGTGTACTTGGCCCCTTCGAGATTCTTCGCGACCTTATCGATTCGGCCCTTATCGAAATAGGGATCGATCATACTCGCTTGTGTCGGTAGCCACAGTCCCAGAAAGGCATCGAGATCTTTATTCGCCAGACTTTGGAAGGTGACGGGCACCGAAAGCACATCGATCTTAGGTTTGTAACCAAGGCCCTCGAGGAGATTCGCGGCAATCGCAGTGGTTGCGGTAATGCAACTCCAGCCCACATCCGAGAATCGCACTTGTTTGCACTGCGGTGGGTCGCCAGCGGCGAATGCTTGACTGAACGTCAGCACGCTGGCAACTGCAATGAATCCAACCACGCGTTTAAGGATACTGATCATTGTTTACTCCTCCTAGGGTGAGCCATTGTTTGCGTCGAGCCAAAAATTTGGCGTGCGCTGACTTGTATATTCCGCCTTTCCAGGAGTGGAGGCAAGCCATCGGGAAAATGACGCAGGAAAGGCCTGTTAGGATCCGTCAATCATGCGACGCGTGCGTTTGCTGGTCAGGCCGTGGCTGGCTTGGGTTTCGGCAGCCGCTGCATTACTTCTATCATGCCGGCGCTAATGATCAGGATGGTTCCTATGATCTCACGCCCGCCAAATGGCTCGTCGGTCAGTAACGCGGCCGAAATAACGCCGACAACAACTTCGCCCATAAGTAGTAATCCAACCCGCCCAGGACTGAGGCGGCTCGCTGCCCAAAGTATCACCAAGAAGGATGGAATGAGATAGACAGCGACTAGCAAAAACAGCCATGGCGTCGCCGCCACCAATGACTCGGCGCTTGGTGTTGTGACATCAATCGGTATTAGCACCGCCCCCAGGGTAACCAACAATCCACCAGCAAAGAATGTAGTAGTTGATTCCCATGCGCTCGCAGTTTCACTGCGGTAAACTCGCAAAGAGCCGTAGGCCCAACCAATTCCCGAGAGTAGGGCCATCCAGTCACCGATGTTGCGCGGCAGTGGCAGCCCGCGATCGAAGCCAAGGATCACAAATAGGCCAGCGATACCTAATATAAGAGCCAGCAAGCGTCCACGCGTAATTCTTTCACCAAGCATGATGCGCCCGAGCAGCGTGCCCCATACCGGGGTGAGGTAAAACAACAGAATCGTATAAACGACATCGGTCAGAACAAGGGCGGTTGCGTACAGCGCAAATGCACCGCCGATGATCATTCCCGTTACGAGTAGACTGATGCCACCCGCGATCAGCCGGCGCCAGCGCGCGATGATCACAGGCAACAGCAGCGCCATTGCAGTTACGAATACGGCGAGACTAGCCCACGCGCCACCGAGTCCGATTTCGTCTAGCCGCCGCATCGGTAGCCAGAATATGCCCCACGACATGCCGATCAGCGCCACGAAGACGCTGGGCAGCAAATCAGGGCGACGGTCGGATAGATGAGGCATAAGCGCAATAATTGGTCACACCAGGTGCCGCGATACCCGCCGATCCCAATGTTGAACGAAAACTTGTTGATGCCCCTCGAACGCCTCGAGATGAGCACGGATGAAGAAGCTTTCGGTATCGGCCCACATCTCGGTGCGGGTCTCAATACGTACCTGCCAGTCGTCCCGAGAGAGCGCTTCGGTCCAATGGATTTCGGCATGGGCACTCAAGGGGTCATCCGGCCTAATACGATACACTTCCGATGCAATTTCAGAGGTCGTGAGCCCATGGGGTGAGATACGGTGTTCGCCAGAATCGTCAACGACACGTGTTGTCGTTTCACCGCTTACCGAATCGCGTTCGACTGTGCGTCGGTTCGACTTCGGTCGCAGCACTTCGCTCACCATCGGTGGCGCTGCTCCAGGTGGGTCAAAAGCGCGTAATGACTGCTCACGCCGCGGGCGCACCGGCAGTTCAAGTGCGCTCTGGCCTGTGTATAGGCTTAGGGTCACCGGTGCCGGCGACGGCCAAATTAACGGCCAGTACGCGGTTGAGACTGCTACCCGGATGCAATGGCCTTCTGGAAACGCATAGGCAATGTCGTCGAGTTGGACCCGCACCCGGCAACGTCTGCCGGGCTCAAGCGGAGTAGGGCTTGCATGACTCTCACGGTGTGTGAGATTGAGAATGCCATAGGTAACGCGGGCAGAATCTCCCTGCGGCCATACGTCGCACAAGCGCACGGCGACGAATGCACAGGGACGATCGACCGATAACTCCAAGGTAACGATCGGAGCGCCAAAGATTTCTAAGCGCGCGTGTAAGGGGGACGTGTCGAAGACCAGTGACGCCGCATCATCTTCACGCTGATCCGTGGGCCCTTCCGGCCCCTGCCACATGGCGCAGTACTCGCCGCCGCCGGCACCGGTATCTTGGGGCGAGCAGATCGTTAATACTTCTTCCGGCGCGGCATCCGCCTCGAGGCGGCCGTGGTTCATGACCAGTGTCTTGGTCTTGATTCTTGACGAGGGCCAATTCGATTCCGCGATCCAACGCCCGTCACGATGTTTGTAACTCGCTGCGGGTAGCGCACTTTGCAACAGGTAGGCACGGTACTGCGGTTCATTCATGATGCCGGTGTCGACACCTTTGAGCCATTGATCCCACCAACGTAGCGATTCTTGTAGAAAACCGATAGTTGGGCGCGGAACCGCGAGATGTGGGTACTTGTGAATCCAGGGCCCGATCACACCGCGTACCGGTGCCCGGATACCAGAAAGCAGGCGCGGGACGGCATTCGAATAGGCATCGGCCCAACCACCGACAGCGAGAACCGCCGCGTTAATCGCCTTGAAATCCTCACACACCGAACCGTGTCGCCAATAGCTATCACGGTGTTGATGACTTAACCAGTTTTCGATTAGCAGTGGTGTATTCTCGAGGCGATGCATCCACATGTCACGCCAGCGAGCACCAACCAGGGCCGGGTCTGGCGGGCGCGAAGAGTAGGCAAACATGGTGCAGGCCCAACCAAGATTCTCAACTAGTAGCGCCCCACCTTTATAGTGGATGTCGTCAGCATAACGATCGTCGGTGGCGCACACAGTAACGATTGCCTTGAGGGCAGGTGGTCGCCGCGCCGCCACTTGCAAGGCATTGAAGCCACCCCAAGAAATGCCCATCATGCCGACATTACCGTCACACCAAGGTTGGGCCGTTATCCAGGCGATGGCTTCGAGGGCATCGTCTTGTTCTTGTTGTAGATATTCATCCCACATCAGACCTTCGGACTCGCCGTTGCCGCGGATGTCGACGCGCACACAGGCGTAACCGTGTCCGGAGAGATAGACGTGGTTATGCGCATCGCGAGCGGCGGTGCCGTCACGTTTTCGATAGGGCAGATACTCAAGGATGGCCGGTACCGGGTAATCGACGGCATCGATCGGTAGCCATATGCGTGCCGCCAGCCGCGTGCCGTCAGCAAGCGGAATCCAGGTGTTTTCTATTTCCTTGCTTGGACGCGGGAAGTCACAGATGATTGTTAGTTGAGACATGGCGTTCTACGTTATCGCAGAACCTATTCAATAACGCTTATATCTTCGATGGAGTCTATGATTATGTCCGCGTGGGCAGCCAAGGTCGTCCTGTCACTAACCCCGGTCAACACACCGACTCGACAACTGACTTCAGCGCACGTCCCCATGATCATATCGGCAACCGTGTCGCCAACTACCATCATACGAGTCGGTTCTATGCCCAGTTGTTCGCTGAGATGCCAGATTGCATCTGGCGCAGGTTTGGTTAGCATCTGATCGTTGCCACACACAACGGCATTGACGTGTTCCGAAATGCCAAGGAGAGACAGCGTTGCTTCAGTGCCGGCGCGATCGTCCGTCGTCACGATCGCTACCTGAACGTTTGTCCGGATCAGTTGGCGGCAGAGTTCGGCCACATTACCCAGCGGCCGGACCAGGTCAGCCGTGGGGATGGCGTCCATTCCCAGGGCAAACGAGTTACGAACGTGTTTTTCAGCGTCATCCCAACTAAAACCGTGTTGATACAATACAGTGCTAGCGATGGTTTTGATCTTGGTAATCGGCGCCGTCGCCAGTGGGCCGTCACTGGCGGCACGCTCGGTCTCTGTATCGTAGCCGAGGCTTTTATATAATTGCGCGCTTAGCTCATGGTTGCCGCCGACCTGCTGCATCAATGCATCGACACAACGCTGAGCCTTGTGACCCCAGAGGTGATAGAAGTCAATTAGCGTGCCGTCCTTGTCAAACGCAACTAGATCGACGTCGAAGGGCGTCTCATTCAGCAATACTTTGGCCATATCTGCAATTCTTCACTAGCGGCGTAACGCACAGACAAAGGTTACCTGCCCGATGTTGTGGCGCGACCGGTCTTGTCGTTCCATGAATTGTTCTAGCTCGCCATGCTGATCCAGCTCTCGAAGTTTAGTCAGCGCCTGTTGTAGTTCCGACTCGGTCGCCATCGCCCAGAGCGAATCACCGTCTCGCCAGTGCTTGTCTAGGGGACCGCGAGCATCAAAGTATGCCTCACCCTGTATGACGGCATCGACCGGTACATATCGTGCGCTGGATGAAAATCCGTACTCTTCAAGCAATCTCTCGAGTTCATCCAGTGGCACGTGCTTTTTGCAGATCTTTTCTACCACCTCGGGCAGAAGCGCATAAGGCCAGAAACCATCACGTAGTTGTGTATGCGAGCAAGTGTTTATAATGAGTCGGCCACTGGACCGTAACAAGCGTGAGAATTCCTTTAGAACTCGGCGGTAAGCAGGATACCCAGCTGCATCACTATCAGGCAGATGGTGGAGTACCTGATTTACCATGATGCTGTCGAAGCTGGCATCTTCAAACGGCAATTCATCAATAGCGGCGCGATGAAATCGGATAGACCCCTCGATGTGAGGACTACAAAGCTTTTTTGAGGCGACATCGAGCATGTCAGGGTTGATGTCAACTGCGTCAATATGTGCCACATGCGGCAGCACGGCTCGTGAGTAAGCACCGGTTCCGCAACCGGCGTCTAACAGCTTCATTCTCGCCAGCGGTAGCGGCGCGCGGGCCAAGCAGCCGAGAATGATCTCAACCCCGATTGGCACTCGGGTCTTATCGTAGCTCTTAGACGTCTCACTATAGTTTTCGTAGGTGCTCATGTAGGCGGACCTAGCGCGTTTGAGACTGCGGATACTCTTAACTATACCGCAGCTGGTCACTTTCAGCTTGATGTCGGACTGCGGCGGACCGAAAATAATCGGACACTCAAACCAGGTGCTGCCATGGAAAATGTTATCCAACCGCCGGGGCGGGTATTGCACGACGAGACCATACCACCGGGCTGTCCATGGGCCAGCGTTATAGAACATCGGCAAGTGTTGCGCATCGTAGACTTAGAGGGTCAGCAGGGCGTCGATTTTCTGTGTTACAACGCGAAACGCCCCGAGGAACGTTATCATGCGCCGAATACGCTCAAAGCAGCGAAGACACTGCGTATGGGCAAGGGTCACACACTATATTCTGATGAAGCTCGCGCGCTTTTTACCATCGTTGAAGACACGCATGGTGGACACGACACCATCGGCGGTTGTTGTAGTGCGCCGAGTAATGCAATGCTTTACGGTGTTAATGATTGCCCCGGTTGTCGTGAGAACTTTTTGCAGGCAATGACACCATTCGGGCTCGACCGCCGGGATATTGTGCCGAACGTGAATTTCTTTTGTAATGTGCCGGTGTTCGAAAACGGGGCGCTGGCAGAAACGGTGTTTCTGCCGAGCTCCTCGGGAGCGGGCAGTTTTGTCGATCTGCGAGCCGATATGGATGCGCTCGCGGTGATTTCTAATTGTCCGCAACTCAATAACCCTTGCAACAGTGGCAAACCCACCGCCATCAAGGTCTTCATCTGGCAACGCGAATGACCTGCCTGGGGTTCAGTCGGCGCTTACGTCCGGCGTTGGCGCCGCTCGATACGGAATGCGCGCTCGCCGATCGGCATCGTCTATGGCTTCGTAGTTGCGGGTGTACTGCTTGGACGTATCGCGCTGTGGTTGGAAGTCCCAGGGAGTGACTTGGCCCTGCATCAGTGACTGAAAGGTAAACAGGCGTCGACGCTGGCTTTGCACCACATGGGTTGTTATCTCTTCCGCGTCCCAGCGTCCCACCGTTTCGGCCAATGATCGTTCCACGGCCGCGTGTGACGACTGCCCTGCGAGGTTATTCAATTCCTTGGGGTCGTCGTCGAGATCAAAGAGTTGCGGAACATCAGTCCGACAATGGATATACTTGTGTGGCCCGCGTTTAACCATGAAACAGGGGGCAGTCGTGCCTTCCGCCATATATTCGCCGAACACGAGATCGGGCCAATTGCTTTCGTCACCGGCCAGCAACGGCAATAGGCTGTGGCCATCAACCGGCACAACCGGTTCAGGGGACTTTTGCTGACCAGCCGCAAGCGCCATCAAGGTCGGCAGTAGGTCGACGAGTGAGATATTTTTGGCGACGCGACGCGACTTGAATCGATTCGGTGCGTACACAATAAACGGTACGCGTGCCGAGGATTCAAAGAAGCTCATTTTGTACCACATACCGCGTTCACCGAGCATGTCACCATGATCGGCGGTGATGATAATAATCGTGTTGTCGGCAAGCTCGGCCGCCTTTAGTGCTGCAAGCACTTTACCCACTTGATCATCTACATAGGAGATCATCCCATAATAGGCGTGACGCGCATTGCGCACATGTTCTTGGGTAATGCGGTACTGATTGATACCACTGAGTTCAAGTATGCGTCGGCTATGTGAATCTTGGCGGTCCACGGGGATAGGCCCCACCGACGGCAAGTCGATTGCTTCATGATCGTAGTGATCCCAATAAGTCTGCGTAGTTATGTAGGGGTCGTGCGGCTGTGTAAACGACAAGGTTAGGAAAAACGGTTGGCCATCACGCTTGCGGCCCAAGTCATAAATTTTCTGGACGCCTCGGAAGGCGACCTCGTCGTCAAAATCGAGCTGAATGGTGCGCGCATATACACCGGCTTCGACCACGCTCAACATGTTGTGATACCAAGAATACCGATGTGCCGGCTCGTCCCAATTGGGGGTCCAGCCAAAGTCAGCGGGATAGATATCCGTCGTCAGTCGCTCCTCATAGCCATGCAATTGATCGGCGCCAATAAAATGCATCTTGCCGCCTAGGCACGTGTGATAGCCCATGGCACGAAGGTAGTGAGCCAAAGTGGGTACCGACGAGGCAAATTCGGCGGCGTTGTCGTAGGCGCCAATGCGAGAGGGTAGTTGCCCAGCCAACATCGAAAAACGGGATGGTGCACATAACGGAGAGTTGCAATAGGCGTTATCGAAAACCACACCGTCAGCGGCGAGGGCCTCGATGGTTGGCGCCTTCACAAGTTGGTGGCCGTAAACGGGTAAGGCACACGCCGCCATCTGATCGGCCATTATTAAGAGAAGGTTGGGGGCTAGGTCGGCCATGGGCTCCTGGTCGGTGTCACACTATCGGCATATGTGTTGGCTATGCTATTCGATTGAGCCGAGCTTGGGTATAGGTGACCTAGAATCATGGCGCTTGTCTATGCCGTCATGTCAGATTACTTTACCGTCGCCGGCGTCAATGTAGATGAACGATAGCGGGAGATATGGGGCTCCTAGCGAGCCAGCGGCGCGTGCGGCTGGTTTCTTTCTGGTCTCGAGTTTTGCAATGCTGTCTTTTGTCGCGGCGATTGGGCCATACTGACACGGTTGTTGGCTAGCTTTGCTAGAAAGCGGTAGCCAACTCAGGCACCATATGCGCCTCGGCAATGTGAGACCGAAGGACTTATGAGCGATTCACAGGCAAAGAGTAAACGCATGGGTGGGCGCGCGGCCAAACGTGCCCTTAGGGCGGCGCCGACACCGGACGAAGAAAAGGCAGTCCGTCCGGGTATGCGGGGTGGCCGCTATCTGCCGCTGACGGAGAGTCAGATCAGCCGCATTCATGAAGCGGTGCTAGACGTGCTGGATAACATCGGTCTGTCACAGGCAATCCCATCCTGCATTGAATTGGTCACAAAGGCTGGCGGCAGGCTGAGCAGCGAAGGCCGTTTATTATTTCCGCGCTCACTGGTTGAAGACACGGTGGCCAACGCCGGGCGTGATTTCGTCCTGCACGCGCAGGATCCCAAGCATGACATGGAGCTCACGGACACTAAAGTTTACTTTGGCACGGCGGGGGCAGCGGTCAATGTCGTGGACTGGGAGACACGCGAATACCGTGAAACGACAATAGCTGATCTCTATAACGTTGCCCGACTGGTCGATAAGATGGATCACATCCACTACTACCAACGATCAATGGTGGCACGCGATCTGACCGATCCTCGGGAGATGGACTTTAATACGTGTTACGCGTGTGTGTCGGGTACGAGCAAGCATGTGGGCACCAGTTTCGTCCTACCCGAGCACCTCGAAGAAGCAGTACAGATGCTACATATCATCGCCGGCGGCGAAACCAAGTGGCGTGAACGTCCGTTTGTCAGCAATTCCAGTTGTTTTGTGGTGCCACCACTACGTTTTGCTGAAGATGCCTGTCACACGCTAGAGGCTTGCGTCCGCAACGGCATGCCCATCCTATTGCTTGCGGCTGGTCAGGCAGGGGCGACAAGTCCGGCGGCACTGGCCGGCGCCGTGGTGCAGGAAGTCGCCGAGGTGTTAGCTGGTCTGGTCTATGTCAATGCAATCGTACCTAAACATCCGGCCATCTATGGTCCGTGGCCATTTGTGTCTGACTTACGTACTGGCGCCATGAGCGGCGGCAGTGGCGAGCAAGCCGTGCTCATGGCTGCGTGCGCACAAATGGGCAGGTATTATGATCTGCCCACCGGCATTGCTGCCGGCATGGCGGATTCCAAGCTACCTGACGCGCAATCCGGTTACGAGAAGTCTTACACCAATACGTTGGCAGGCCACTCCGGGGCCAACCTGGTTTATGAATCCGCCGGTATGCAAGCGAGTCTCTTGGGATGTAGTTATGAAAGCTACGTGATCGACAACGATATGCTCGGTGCCATCAATCGTACCGTACGCGGCATCGAGGTTAATGACGACACGCTTTCACTCGAAGTGATGCGCGAAGTATGTACTGAGGGTCCAGGACACTTTCTTGGCCATAGCCAGACGATGGATCTGATGCAAAAAGAGTACATCTATCCGGACGTCGGCGATCGCACGAGCCCTAAGGAATGGAAGGAGCAGGGTTCGACCGACGTATTGCAACGGGCCAAGGCGCGTGTAGAAGAAATTCTTTCGGATCACTATCCCGATCACATCGACGCCGAGACGGATGCAAAGATCCGAGAGCAATTTCCAGTTCGGTTACCAAGAGCCAATATGGTGGTCGGTAGTCTGCGGCGTACATAACGTTACAATAACTCAGATGGGACCGATGGTTCGCAGCTGACATCCAGCACCGCAGGTTAGACGCCGAGCACAAAATCCACGAGGAGGATTGCAAGATGAAATCGCACGCACGTGTTGTAGTAATCGGCGGTGGCGCGATGGGGGCCGGACTGCTGTACCACCTGGCCAAGGAAGGCTGGTCAGACGTGGTACTGGTCGAAAAGGGTGAGCTTACGTCAGGCTCCACCTGGCACGCGGCCGGCCTAATCCCGAATTTCATCGGCGACCTCAATATGGCCAAGATCCATGAGTACGGTATCGGACTGTATCAGCGGTTGGAGGCAGAGACTGGCCAATCAACGGGTTGGCATGGCTGCGGCGCCATTCGTCTGGCCACCAACCAAGATGAAGCCGACTGGTTTCATTACGTTAAGGGTGTTTTGGATTATGTCGGGGCTGAGTGCCACCTCATTGGGCCAAGCGAAATAAAACGACTACACCCACTATTAGAACTGGAGGATGTCGTGATGGGTGCTTACACCCCGAACGATGGTCACACCGATCCCGCCAGCATCACTAACGCCATGGCAATCGGTGCACGCCAAGCCGGGGCCGAGATCTATCGCCACAATCGCGTGCTAGATATCAATTTACTGCCAAGTGGCGAGTGGGAGGTGATGACCGAAAACGGGAACATCGTATGTGAACATGTAGTCAATGCAGCAGGCAGTTTTGGACCGCAGGTCGGCGCCATGGTCGAATTAAAGGTACCGATCGTGAATATGGTTCATCAATTCATCGTCACCGAGAATCTTCCGGAAGTTGAGGCGCTAGAGAAAGAACCACCCGTGATACGTGATCCACGGGCGTCTTGCTATTACCGACAAGAACAGCAAGGGTTGCTCGTCGGTCCATACGAGATGGAAAACGCCGAGGCCTGGGGGCTCGATGGTATCGATTGGCGCTTCGACATGGAGTTACTACCGCCAGACCTCGATCGATTGGCAACAAGCCTTGAGTGGGCCATGAAGCGCATTCCCATTTTCGAGAAGGCGGGGATCAAACGCGTAGTTAGTGGACCTATTACCCATTGCCCAGACGGTAATTTTCTCCTGGGACCGGCCCCTGGTCTGCGCAACTATTGGATGTGTTGTGGCGCCAGTATTGGCATCACCCAGGGGCCCGGCGCTGGCAAATACTTGGCGCAATGGATGATGCATGGCCAGACCGAAATCAATATGCTCGGTTTCGATCCACGTCGTTACGGTGATTGGGCCGTGGGCGATTATTGCCTGAAGAAATCGATCGATGAATATCAACATATGTATCAAGTCCATTTTCCGGGTGAATTTCGTGAAGCAGGCCGGCCAGTAAAGACTACCCCTATTTATAACAAGCTAAAGGAACAGGGTGCAGTCTTTGCGGACACATTCGGCTGGGAACGTGTAAAGTGGTTTGCCAAGAATGGTGAGCAGGAGCGTTACAGCTTTCGACGTACGAATTGGTTCGATCCTGTGGGCGAAGAGTGCAAGGCGGTACGCGAGCGTGTAGGCGTTCTCGATCTAAGCAGTTTTGCCAAATACGATGTCACCGGTAAGGATGCAGCAGCGTTTCTCAATCGTATATGTGCCAATCGCATGCCTAGGCGTAATGGCGGTGTGGCACTGGTGCATATGCTGGGCGAGTTGGGTGGCATCGAGTGTGAGGCCACTGTTACTCGTTTTAGTGACAATTGGTTTTATGTGTTGTCGGGTGCGATGGCCGAGTTGCACGACTTGGATTGGATGTCGCGACACATTAACGCTGACGAGGACGTAGCCATCGCCAACGTTACTGAAGACTATGGTTGCTTGGTATTAGCGGGTCCACGTTCGCGTGACGTGCTTAAGAAATTGACCAAAACTAGTTTGGAAAACGACACCTTTGCGTGGATGCGTGGCAAGGAGATCGAAGTAGCCGGCGTGCCAACACGAGCGTTGCGCGTATCATATGTCGGCGAGCTGGGTTGGGAGCTTCACCATCCAATCAAACGCATGGTGACGCTCTACGACGCGTTGATGGAAGCCGGCGCCGAGCATGGTATTGCGAACTTTGGCACCTACGCGGTCAATGCTATGCGCATGGAAAAGGGGTATCGTGCTTGGGGTAGCGAGTTGACCACCGAGATAACCCCGATCGAGGCAGGTCTACACCGGTTCGTAAAGTTGGATAAGGAATTCATTGGTCGCAGTGTAGTGCAATCGCGCAAAGACAACGGCGTCGATTTGCAGTTGGTTTACCTTAGCGTTGATACCGACAACGCCGATCCGCTCGGTAATGAGCCAGTCTACGACGGTGAGCGAATTATTGGCATCACCACCAGTGGCGCTTATGGTTACACGGTCCAGCGAACCATTGCATTTGCCTACGTGGAATCTAGGTACGCGGCCATGGGCACCGAGTTCGACGTTGCGATTCTAGGCGATCGTCGCAGCGCGGTGGTGATAGATGAACCGATCTATGATCCAGAAAACGAGCGGCTACGACAGTGATACCGCCTTAGCCCCCTCTTAGGGGCGGCATAATCGAAAGCTTGTCGTTCGCGGCCAGGGTGCGACAGTCGCGTTCATTCTTGGTGACAAGCTCACCGTTCAGGGCGACGAAATATTGCCCGTTTATCGGCATCCCGAGTTGCTTGATTACGTCGAGCGGGGTGGCCGCCTCCGCGATCTCGAGTTCAACAACATTCATGATGCTGCCGGCGGGTAGATACTTGGCGAGCACGCCGGCGCTTCTAACCTGAATCTTCATATGCGGTGTGGTGTAGTGATTAATCTACAGCCCAAGCCGCGTGAGCGTTTTTTTTGTTGGTACACCGTCTGCCGTCCAGCCCCGCAGCTTGTAATACTCCGGCAGCATCTTGCCGAGTTCGCTGACCCGCCCCTTGGCGGTCCCCGAGGGTGCAGGTACCTCCAATAGTCGTTTCGGCAGTGTATCATCTTTGGCGGTGAGTCCCGCCGCAAGATTGAATTGACGCTCTAGATTCCAGGTGCGCTCGCCGACTTCGCGTAACCGATCGACGGTCCAGTCACCTTCACACGCGGCGTCGATTTGTTGCTGAAATTCCTCGACACCCCACGATGATGTCGTGAACAGACAGACACCGCTGGAATCGACCATCGCGGTTACATCCTGGGAATCCTTGCAGGGTCTTGCCTTACCCTTACCGGTTTGGTCCTCCATATCTTCTGCGAACGTGTCATGCTTGAGATGGCAGGCGCCTCGGTTGCTGGTGGCATAACCGAGCCCCATCCCTTGCAGGGCGCGCGAGTCATAACCGGCAAACTCTTGCCCCTTTACACTCATAGACAGTTCGGGGTGACCGTACTTCTCACACATTCGTTTCGAACCCAGGCCCAAGATCTGACCAAAGCCTTCGTATTTACCGGTTTTTTCGGCCATGATGGTCAACGCTTCGGCATTACCGAAGTTGAGCGGCACCCCATCGGTGTCTTTGTCGGTGATTACCCCCATTTCGTAAAGTTCCATGGCGGCGGCTAGCGTTACCCCGAACGAAATTGGGTCCATGCCGTGTTCGTTCATCAAAAAGCCCGCGAACGTGAGCGCATCGATGTCATCGATACCGACCACGGGCCCAAAGGCATAGGCAGTTTCGTATTCCAATCCCCCGGAGGCGTGCCAGTATTCTTTGCGGTTGACGATAGTAAAGTGTTCCTTGTCGATGTGGGCAATTCGTCCGCAAGCGATAGTGCAGCCAAAACACGCCTTATTGGTGATTAAATTGCGATGCCCGCTTGGTTTAGTTTCAACCATGGCGGCAGGATTGATCTTATCGACACCGCCAAATTGCACTTCCTGAAAGTTACGCGTGGGCAGGCCGCCAAACTCTTGCATGGAATCTATCATGGCGTTAGTACCATGTTCCGTGAGACTGCGGCGACCATCACTATCCCACAACAACGCTTTTGTTTTGGTTACTGCCTCCATAAATCTTTCTGGGTCGTAGACTTTAACGCCGACCGTACCGCGCACCGCCACTGCTTTAAGATTCTTTGAGCCCATCACCGCACCGACCCCGGAGCGTCCGGCCGCACGATGTAGATCGTTTACTATGCACGCGAACCGCACACCGCGTTCACCCGACACGCCAATTGATGCAACCTTGATCAATGGATCTTGATGATGCTGCTTGACCCACTCTTCGGTATGCCAAACGGATGTTCCCCAGATGTCGTCGGCGGGTAGGACCTCTACGTTGTCGTCGACGATATGAAGATAAACAGGCGTTGCAGACTTTCCGTGAATTACCAATAGGTCATAACCTGCGAACTTGAGCTCGGCACCAAACTTGCCGCCTGAGTTAGAGCAGGCGATGGCGCCCGTCAATGGCCCTTTGGTCACTACTGCATAGCGGCCACTGGTAGAAGCCATGGTGCCTGTCAGTGGGCCGGTGGCAAAAACGAGAACATTGCCAGGTCCCATTGCATCGGCCTTGGGGTCCATGTTTTCCCATAGATATTTGGTGGCTAGGCCACGTTCACCCAGATAGAGGTTAGCCCATTCCATATTAAGCGGCTCTGACGCAGCCGTACCGTTGGTTAGATCTACACGAAGAATCTTTTTTTGCCATCCCATAGTAGTACCTGTTTACGCCGCTATCCGAGGTTTGCCGTTAGCTACTCAAGGCCCACGTACGCATACGTTCGTAGCCGGTCCAGTCTGCATTTACATAAGTGATGGCGCCGGTAGGGCATGCCTTTGCACACTCCGGATCACCGCCACATAGGTCGCACTTAATGACTTTACCCGTGTTTTGGTTGTAATTGATGGTTCCGAATGGGCACGCCAGCGTACATACCTTACAGCCGACGCACAAGGAGTCATTAACTTCTTTCGCGCCGGTAACTCTGTTCATAGTGATTGCATCGACCGGGCATGCCTGCATGCACCATGCCTCATCACACTGCGTGCAAGTGTAGGGAATGGCGGTGCGTCCGTGTTCGAACTCGAACACCTTGATGCGAGATTTGGCAGGATTGAACACGCCCTCGTGTTCAAAGGAACACGCCATCTCGCACTGTAGACAACTGGTACATTTCTCCGGGTCTATCAAAAGCGACTTGTACATTGTTTAGCTCCGCATCCTCACAGGCTTTGGTGCCCAACTTTACTCGATTCCGGCTATTCAGCGCCAGATGGCGTCTCCCAATTCCATCTTTTTTCTATCCCAATCCTCTTTAGAAAGCACAACGATGTCATGTCTTCTAATTAGGCGATCCAGGACACCGGCGCGCTTCTCTTGATACTGGGTCAGTCTACCCGCACCGGCGTGGGTTATTACATCATCATCGGCGGTTATCGAATCAAGGACAGCAGCCGTCCCTTCTGCGCTCATCACGGTCAATACTCTACCGGCACCATGGGTAACGCCGCGCAGCCCATAAATTTTCATGCAGATCTCACGCCAGGCCAATGTACGTGGCGGCCCGTACTACATCACCCATGCGCCTCCCGTGAAGCGCTCGATCGTAGCCGTCGTTCGTCGCGGGGCGGCACACCGAAGAAATCGCGATAACACTTGCTGAAATGAGGTGCCGATACAAAGCCACAGGCGAGGGCGACATCTACGATAGACATACTGGTTTGTAATAACAGGCGCCGCGCGTGGGCCAAGCGCAATTCCAAGTAATATCGAGTTGGTACGCACTGTAGGTACTTTTGGAATAACCGCTCGAGCTGACGACGAGAAATGCCGACGTGTTGCGCGAGTTCGTCGAGGCTCGCGGGCTCTTCCAAGTTTGCCTCCATCAATGAGACAGCCTGGAGAAGCTTGGGTTGGCTAGTGCCGATATGCGCACGTAATGGGATACGCTGTCGATCATGGTGATCACGAATACGTTCGCATAAAAACTGTTCGGAGATATCAGCCGCAAGTGTCGCATCCTGTTGTTGACTGATAAGGTGAAGCATCATATCCAAGGAAGCAGTTCCACCGGCGCAAGTGTAGCGGTCACGGTCTAGTTCGAATAAGTCTGGGGACACTACGATGTTGGGGAACTCCTCACGCATACTCGCTATGTTTTCCCAATGGATGGTACAGCGGTAGCCGTCAAGCAGGTCAGCCTTGGCAAGAATATAACTACCGGTGCAAAGGGCGCCGATGGTCAGTTTCCGATGCGCAAGCTTACGTAGCCAGAACAGCAATGCCTGATCATAGGCCAGATGAACGTCGACACCCGAACATACGAACACTGCCGATAACGGTTCGATATCGGCAATCGCACAGTCGGGTTGTATGTGTAATCCGTTACTAGCAGTTACTGGTCGACCATCGGAGGAGATGACTATCCACTGATAGAGATGTTTGTTACTTAATCTATTCGCCATTCGCAAAGGTTCGATGGCGGACGAAAACGCAATCATCGAATAGTTGGGTACCAGTACAAAACCGAACCGAATTGGGTCTTGTGATGGTTCTTGGGGTTGCATACGGGTCAGGGTAGGAAGTTAGCTTGGGCTATTTGCGCGCTACCACCGAATGGGACTCCGATCAGAGCAATATCGATCTCGGCCGGATTCTCACGATACGGTACAGGTATGAATGTTGGCAGCCCCGCATAACGGGGACTCACCATAGGACCGGCCAGTTCGGAGGACTCCGTGGATCTGACGTCGTCTGGCATTAGCATATCTTCTGCGCGCGCGACTACTATCCACCAGTAGATGGATACCAGCCGGTAAGTTGCGAGTAATATGGCATGGCGTAAAAGCGTGTGCAATCACCGCTGACTAGTGGGGCAGGTGCATAGGGTATGCCCGCAATGGGCCTACTGAGGCCATAGGCTGTGATGTGTTCCGACGTACAAAATCTGATCACCACTGCCGACCTTAAGGCGTTTGAACGGCATCGCGTAGTCGTAATCCGACACGCATTCGGCGAGAATTGATTGGAAAGTCTAGCTTGTTCGGCTTTTGGCGTCGAGACAGTTATGTAGCAACGACAACCACTCAGCGAGCGGATCCTGACAAGCCGCGCCCACCTTTCGCCAGCCACTGCTCGAACTTTTCTGAGAACTCTGCCTGGTGGGTGGCCCACCACTCAGCGTTCGTTTGCAGCGCGTTCCGCATGTTGGCGGGAGCGGTGGGAAGCATCGCCTTCACTTTATTGCCGACCAGTGGCAGCGACGACTTCCTCGCCGGCCCGTAAGAAATGTATTTCGTCTGCTCCGCGAGTTGGCGCGATTCGGTGGCAAAACGAATGAAATCCAATGCCTTCTTCAGATTGTAGGTGCCCTTAGGGATACCCCAAGAATCAATGTCCCAGATTTGACCATCCCACAAGACGGTGTAGTCCTTGCCATCCTCGACAATCGGGCGATACATGCGGCCATTCCAAACCGAGGTCATGACAACGGTACCCGCATCCAACAATTCGACCGGTTCCGATCCCGCAGCCCACCAGACAATGCTTGTCTTGATCTTGTCTAGAATCGCGAATGCACGCGCTTGCCCTGCTTCTGTTTCCAGCTCCTGGTAGACGCGATTCGGCGCAACGCCATCGGCCATCAATGCCCATTCCATGACCACCCGCGGATCGCGTCTGAGGCCGCGTTTACCGGGAAACTTCTGCACATCGAAGAAGTCGGCTAGCCGCGTCGGTCGGCCGCCCTTAAAGCCCTTGTTGTTATACCCGATAACAGTCGCCCAAACTGTTTGGCCAACCCCGCACTCGGTCAAGGCGCCGGGAATGAAGTCTTTTGTTACCGATGTACCATCGCTACCGGCCGCCAACTTGCGGTGATCTATCTTCTCGAGCAGACCTTCGCGGCATCCCCGTATCAGATCGGAAAGCTCAAAGTCGACGACATCCCATACGACATTTGCGGTCTCGACCTGCTCGCGAATTTCCTTGAGTCCGCCGTTGTAGGTCTCCATCGATACCCATTCACGCCGCTCTTGGCGATAGGGCTCCACATACGCCAACATCTGGCTTCGGGTATAGCTGCCACCCCAAGAAACGACCGTCAGTTCTTTCTGCGGCGAGGTTTGCGCCATCGCCGAGCTGGATGCGAAAAGCCCAATCGCCAAACCCAGGGTTGCCAACCTATAGCACGAGTTCATCTCCGCTCCTCCCTTTCGATGCTTCATCTCCGGAACCTGCAACATCAGGCATGCAGTTCTCGGTCCAGGCTTGTGCCGTCCGGTGCTTTGGTTACCAGGGGTGAGGGCACTGCGCTGGGGTCGTCGTTCAGTGACTTGACGATGCCGTAGGCCATGAGAAGCATGATCACGCTGACCGGCAACGCCGCCGCAATCGAGGCGGTTTGTAGCGCCTTCAATCCGCCCGCAAGCAGCAGCACCGCCGCCACGAAGCCCTCGCCGAGGCCCCAAACGATACGGAATCTCTGCGGCGGATTCTCGTCACCCATGCTGAGCATGGTGGTGATGACCAGCGTGCCCGAATCCGAGGATGTGATGAACCAGGTTGCAAGGAGGAAGGTCGCCAGGGCCGCCATGATCCAGTTGAGCCACGCGACGGTGGTTACCTGGTCGATCGTACCGTAGAGCGCCGCCGGCAGATTCCAGTCTCTAATTAGCTGGGCGATGCCGGCGGTCCCCACGCCGCCAGCCGCGTTTAACTCTGCGTACAAGGCATTGCCGCCAAAGATGCAGAGCCAGAAGAACGCGAGCGTAGTTGGCACAAACATCACACCGACCATGAACTCACGGATGGTGCGCCCACGGCTGATCCGCGCGATGAACATGCCGACGAAGGGTGCCCAGGAAATCCACCAACCCCAGTAGAATATCGTCCACCCGCCCTGCCAGGCTGCATCGCCCTTGGCATTGAAGGTCTGGAAGCCCATGGGAATGACGTGCCAGAGATAATCGCCGACGGTGGTGACGAAAAACCCCATCAGCCACTTGGACGGGCCACCGAACAGAAAGTAAGCGAGCAGAACGACGCTCAGCCATATGTTCCATTCCGAGATGATTCGGATGCCTTTGCCGACGCCGGACACGGCGGACAAGGTTGCGACGACGGAGATGATCGCAATCAGAATGACCTGCGTCGTGACACCGGGGTTGATTTCGAATAGATGATTGAGCCCCGCTGCCATCTGACTGACGCCCAGCCCCAGAGACGTGGCAACCCCGAAGACCGTTCCAAAAACCGCCAGTAAGTCAACGGCATGACCGATCGGGCCATAGATTCTATCGCCGATCACAGGATAGAGCGCCGAACGCAACGTCAGCGGCAGCTTCTTTCGGAATCCGAAATACGCCAGGCAAAGACCGACCATTACATAGACCGCCCAGCCGTGAAATCCCCAATGGAAATAGGTCACGCGCATGGCGAGGACCGCGCGGTCTACATTCATTTCGGTCACTTGAGCGTGGTCGGCGAAGGGATTGTTGGGGTAGCCCCAGGGTTGGGTATTGTCGAAATAGAACACCGGCTCGGCAATACCGAAGAACAACAAGCCAATGCCCACCCCGGCCGAGAACAGCATGGCGAACCACGAGAAGTTGCTGAACTCGGGTTTACTGTCGTCGTCGCCTAGTTTGATGTTGCCAAAACGGCTGAACATCAGATAAAAGCAGACGAACAGCATGACGACGAGGGCGCTGATGTAATACCAATTCAGCGCCGACTCTATCCAGCCGCGAATTGCCCCATATATGCTGTTGGCAAATTCGACATTGAGAGCAGTAAAAACGACGAATGCCGCGACCATTCCTTTGGAGGCGATTCCCATAGCGGGATGAAGTCCCTTCCAAATGCCGCTTGTTGCCACACGCCCCGATGATTTCTCTGCCATGGCCTTCCTCCCCTCCTGTTTATTAATACGCCGCGTGCACGTAGGCTCCCCATGGAGTGAATATGCCAGCGTAGGCCTCGTCCACCCTACGTCATTGGGCAAATGGCGAGCTATAGATAAAAAGGCGAGCTCTAGGCCAACATTCTGCGGATGACCTAAAGGTTCGCGAACATTGTACCAACGCTCCACCAGCAAGGGAACAATACCCTACCCGTCGCACATGTTTGATATTTGAGTCACTGATTTTAGCCACGCGCCCGGGCGCTTACGGCAAGAACCGTGTTTGGCGCCAGCGCCAAAGTCCGGTGTATTCGACTTAGCGATCACGATTGCAGCGTTTTCTTCGAGCCGTTCTAGCATGATGTCTGATCGGGTCGCTATGTGGTTCTAGCGGCCCACAAGTGGTGCGCACCCCTGCCACCGGGTTTAAACCCTTGATCGCCACCGGCAGGCCGCCCAACCAGCTATGAGGGCGCACCCGATTCGGGCTTTGCCGCATGATTCTCTGGGCGTGATCTTGAGCGCGTTCGATACCGTTCGATACAAAGTGTGGGTAGCGCATTTAGGTGTACGTCTACTTCTGCTATTCGACTCGCAGCCACTTCCCCTAACTCTAGCGGCGTGATGTCATCACGCTTTGCCAAACCGACGACCTCTACCGCCGACAAGCGACATAACTCGTTCAAAGTCAGCCTTTCAGGGGTTTGTAAGCGAGAGTTTCGACCTCGATCTTAGCATCCAGCATGAGTACAGACCCGACAGTGGCACGGGCTGGTGGGTTGTCACCAAAATATTCTGCATATATTTTGTTGAAGCCGCCAAAGTCTCGTTCTTCTTCAAGCCAAATCATATTCTTGACTACGTCCGCTAGGGTACAACCCGTCTCTTCCAGTGTGGCCTTAATGTTCTCTAACACTTGTCTGGTTTGCACCTCGATAGGTCCGTGGACCATCGTACCGTCCGGCCCGAACGGAAGCTGGCCAGATATAAATACAAAGTCACCGGCCCTAACCGCCTTTGCAAACGGGTAGGGAAGGGAGGAAGGATAGACAACCTTGGTCATGCGGGTCTCCTCGTTGCTTGTAATATGATTGTGGGCGGTACTAACGAGCTAGCGAAAGCCGAAAAGCCTTGCGACATTATCGTGGGTCAGTTTTTGTCGATCCTCAGCCGACATGTCCGTTAACATATCTCTTAGAAATGCCTGTGAATTGGGCCACGTCGATTCGGCATGAGGATAATCGGATCCAAACATGAGGGTGTCGGTACCGATTATCGACGGCAACGTTTGCAATCCTAGTTTGTCCTCTTGAAATGTTGTGTAGATGTGGGTACGAAAGAAATCGCTAGGCAATACATCATTTTTGAATCGATACGGCGCGGTCTGGCTAAGTTCGCTGTAGTGCATGTCCATTTGTTTAAGAAAATAGGGTGCCCACGAAAGCTCGTGTTCCACAATGGCTACTTTCAGACCCGGGAATCGTTCGAAGGTGCCGCCAAAAATCATCGACCCGACCGAGCGTCGTACCCAGAAATCTTGGGTGGCTGAATAGGCGGCGGCGCCCGGCTTTTGCCACTCACTGGTGAAAATACTTCGCTGTCCAGGGCCGGCACAACAGGCAGCCACATGAAAACACAGTGGTACGCTCAGGTCCTGAGCCACTGCCCACAGGGCGTCGTAAGCAGGATCATAATAGGGGTAGTCTTCCCCCGGATAAGTCGGGATCATAGCGCCGGCCAACCCATGCTTTACGCATCGCTCCAGTTCCGCCACCGCCCCCGGTAGATCGTGCACGTTTAGCAAGGTGACTGGTTTAAAAATATTTGCATACTGTTGGCTGAAGTTTTCTATAAGCCAATCGTTGCCCGCCTTGAAGCAAGCGCTGAGTAAGTCGCCATCTATTACACTGTACAAACGCGCGCCTAATGTTGGAAAGATAACCTCACCAGCAACCCCGTCGGCTTCCATATCCTTTAGTCTGGGGCCAGGCTGACTACAGCCTGGGCGAACCTCGGCCCAACTGCCTTCGAAGGTCACCTTAGATGCATCGTCGAAACGTACACCCGCCTGTGATGGGGCACCGACTGAACCCAAAGATTTGCCATCGACAATAAAGACGACATCACCATGGTCATCGGTGTGTGCATGGGGCGCGCGGTCGTAATATTGTTTATCGATATGGGTTGTCCAGAAGTCCGCTGGCTCAACGATATGCGAGTCAGCGGAAAGCGTTCGATTATTATTCATCGGCTGCTCCAATCATTGGCAAGGCCGCATGCCGCTATTCATGGAAGGCAAGCTCGACCACACCAAAACCACCGAAGTCCGCCCTTACCTGGTCATTAGACCCGGCCATAACGATATTCGTACAACTGCCGGTGGTGATTACCTGACCGGCATACAAATAATCCCCTCGCCGGGCGCGGTCGTTGAGGAACCACTGCAAAGCAAGAATCGGATCCGCCAAGACGTTGGCGCCACTGCCTTGCGCGACAACCTCGCCGTTTAGTATCAGTGATACCGCGTGTGTGGATAGATCACTGTCGCGCCAGTCGCGCACCGCGTTACCGAGCACGAATCCACCGTCGTTACCGTTGTCTGCGATAAGGCTAGGCGCGCCCACCGCGCTCCAATCATTGTAGCGCGAGTCTGAAATCTCGATTGAGGGGTGCAGCGCATCTACCACTTCGAGCGTTTGTTCACGCGAGTAGGGTGCATCGGTGGGAGGCAGATCAATGCCTAACCGAAAAGCAAACTCGGCCTCGAGCGCGCGCACAAAAAACGCGTTCGCGTCCAACATCGCCGGGTGGTGATAAAAATTAGGTGCCAACAACCTCGCGGCAAATGGCTCTGTGGTTCCTACAAGCTCCTGGGCCCTTTTGTTTGTTGAGCCAATCTTCCAGCCCACTATTCTTACGCCCGTGAGGCCGACCAATTCGGCCTGGAGCCGATAGCCATCGTCGATAGTTTGCGGACGGCACCCTTCGGGAAGTGCATCGATCCGGCAATGATTGGCGCGCGCGTCCTTTAGTATCTTGGCCGCCTGTTCTATTGTGTCTTGATCCATAGCCACGTTACCGGTGAGTGATCGGGAATGATACAGCGCCGTCGCAGGCTATTGGTAGTCGGCGCGTGCGATAGCGGGACCCCGTGCGAGCCGGACGACACTGCGGGAGATTGCAGATAAGGTTTACGAGCTGCGCGTTTACTGCGCTCCTCTCCAACGCTGCTAGTGCCGCCGAGGCTTCCACCAAGGCCATCACCTGGGGCTGCAAGAACGTTTACCACTTTCCCGAAGGCACTCCTGGTTGGCGAGTGGCCGGCTATCCGATCGAGAAAGGTTAAATAAAAAAGTCGAAATCTGATGGTCTCCGCGAGGCGGGCCTGGAATGTCGAATCGTCTATAACTTGCGGCTGGATGTTAATCGATCGGCGTTGTCCAATCGGGGTCGTTGTGTTTCTGCCAGTAAAGGTCGGTCAGTTGTTGGGTGAGCAGACCGGGCTGGCCGTTGCCGATCGGAACGTTGTCGATACGGGTGACCGGCATGATTCCGCCGGCGGTAGAGGAAATAAAAACCTCGTCCGCACTACCCAAGCATTCGACTGGCAGTAAGGCCTGTTTGGTTGTAACGCCTAGTTCGGCACAGAGGTCGAACACGGTACGCCGGGTGATACCTTCTAAAACGCCGCTGGCCGGCGTGATGACATCGTCGTCCTTTACTATGAACAGGTTGAATCCAGGTCCTTCGGTGACGTTATCGTTCGCATCGAGGAGTACCACGTTTTCAGCATTGCGATCGTAAGCTTCGAACATGGCTTGCATGAAATCCAGCCAATGGTAGTTCTTTATCTTCGGGTCGACAGACTCGGGGGGAATGCGTCGCACTGTACTTACCATCAGATGTAAGCCACGTCTTCGCTGCTCTTCGTTCGCGATCCAACCGAATGGAATCGCAAACGCCATAAACTGATTGACTGCGTCACGGGGATCGCGGCTGAAGGTCGGTGAAATGCCCCGGGTGCAGATCATTTCTACATAGGCATCTTGCAGCTGCGCGCGACGAACACATTGCGCCAATATGTCTGTGAGCTGAACCCGGTCATAGGGAAGAGTTAGGCGGAGCCTAGCGACGGAGGCCAGGAAACGATCAAGGTGCTTGTCCAACCGAAAGAAGCGGCCTTGCCAAACATGCGCCACATCATAGGTCGCGTCCGAACGCAGGAAGCCCCAGTCCAGCAGTGAGATCTTGGCCTCGGCGATGGGACAGTAGTCGCCCTTGATAAATGCGACGCCCTTGATGTTGGCCAAGGCCCCTTCCGCTGGCGCGCTATCTGGAGTAATTTCGCCTGGCGAATCCGAGGATTGTGATGTCAAAACTGTTCCCCAAGTTGTTTTCGCCGTTAACGCTGAGACACAAGACGCTCAAGCATAGGCTCAACTTTGGCGCTCACACCGCCAATATGAGCGAGGCCGGCCTGCCGACGGAGCGCCATTTGGCCTACTACACCGAACGTGCCCGCGGTGGCGCCGCCATGATCGTGGTCGAGCCCATCCCGGCGCATCGCACCGGCGTGCTCACCCGTGGCAACTTTCGCCACGACGATGATTCCATCATACCGTACTTTCGGCGCCTAACGGATGCCTGTCACGAATACGATACGGTGATGATCCACCAAATCTACCACGTCGGCCAACACGGGGATTTCGATAACTCTTATGAGCCTAGTTGGTCGCCTTCGGGGTTGCCGTCGTACCATGATTCCGATGGTAGTCATGCCATGACTGAAGCCGAAATCGACGAACTGATAGAAGGTTTTTCACAGGCAGCACGACGCGCCAAGGAATCCGGCTTCGATGGGGTCGAGCTATTTGCCGCCTATCACGCCGTCATCGATCAGTTTTGGACACCATGGTCGAATCGCCGTGACGATGCTTGGGGCGGGTCGCTTGAGAACCGCACACGCTTTTCGCGTGAAATCATCGCCCGTATCCGTAAGTTGGTGGGTGAAGATTTTATTATCGGGTTGGCGGTGAATATGGATCCAGACATCGAGCTGTCGTTGTCGATGGAAGCATTGCAAGAGATCATCCAGTATCACGATGAGCGTCAGCTTATGGATTACGTAACGTGCGGTACCGGCGGCTACTTCAATTTCTACGAACTTATGCCCACGTTCCTGTACCAAGACAAGCTTGGTGTCCCTTATGCGGCTGGTTTGAAGGAGGTTGTGAAACATGCACGGGTGCAGGCAGAGAGTCACATTCGCACGCCTGAGAATGCCGACTATGTAATCGCCTCGGGGGCGGCGGATATGGTCAGCATTGTGCGGGGACAGATCGCCGATCCACACATGGCAGCCAAGGCACGGGCGGATCATCCCGAAGATATCCGGCCGTGTATTTCTTGCAACCAGATGTGTTGGGGTCGGCGATCACGTGACTACTGGATCTCTTGTTTGGTGAACCCATCGGCCGGCCGCGAGTTCCAGTGGGGGGGTGACCGCTTTACGCCGTCTGACACACCGCGCCGGGTGCTGGTGGTGGGTGGTGGACCCGGTGGGCTCGAAGTGGCCCGTGTTGCCGGCGCGCGTGGACACCAGGTGACCTTGGCCGAGGCCTCAGACCGACTGGGCGGACAATTTCGATTGGCGGGTATGCAACCGCGGCGGGCACAGATCCTGGATCTACTGGATTGGTACCAACGTCAGCTTCAGGAACATAAAGTGACGGTGCAATACAACTCGCCCATGGAGGCCAATGAAGTCAAGGCGTTCGGCGCGGACATCGTGGTGGTGGCGACCGGATCATTACCGAGCGAAACTGGCTTTCAACGATTTTGGTTTGCGAGTGAAACACTGCCAGGTATAGAGAAGGGCAATGTCTGGTCGGTGGAAGACATCATGGCACGGGTGGCGCAACCGGGCAAACGTGTGTTGTTGCTGGACGATAGCGGGAACTGGCGCGGCTGCGGTACGGCCTGGCATCTGGCGGAACGCGATCACGACGTGACCTTGCTCACCCCGGACGGTTTAGTGGGGCGTGAACTGGTGCGAAGTGCGGCCGATTTTCCGTTGCGACGCAAACTCAAACGCCTCGGTGTTAGCTTTATTACCGATTCGGCGGTAAAGGCATGGCACGGCGATGCCGCCACGATTGTGAGTCTGCTCGACGACAGCGAACAGAAACTAGACTTCGATGCCTTGGTGCTAGCCACGCCCAATGTATCAGAGACCACGCTCTTAGATGAACTTGCTGATGATGGCATTAGGTTATACGCCGTCGGTGATTGCGTGGCGCCACGGTGGGCAGTACACGCGATCTACGAAGGGCGGAAGCTCGGGCGAGAATTATAAAACACCGTGTCTTTGGTGTTTTACTTAACATCCGATCGGTGTGTGATTGAAACTCGGCATGGCAAGGACTTTCTCGGCTCCACCTAGGTCCTCGAGTAGACGCGCCTGTTCCGCGAACGCCTGTGCATTCACAGTCTCGGGGTCGAGAACCTGATTAAGAAACCCATGGAGCTTCTCACGCACCGCGGCATAGGCAGGGTTCTCGCCCAAGTCTTGAGTCTCTTGGAGATCCTGCTGGAGATGGAAGAGCTGAGCAGGATAGGCGCCTGCGTAGTACACGTACTTCCAGTCACCCTGTCGAATCATGAACAATCCGGTAGGACTCCCGCCATCGTGGTATTCACTCAAAATGAAACGGTCACTCTGCGCCCGCCGCATGAATTCTTGCAGCGCACGACTTTGCCAGGGTGCACTTGCCGGTCTCTGACTGCCGGTTATGGCAGTTTCGATTGTCGCCGCCATGTCGGTGAGCGATACCGGTGTATGGTTAACGCCGACGGGTATGTTCTGACCAGCGACAATCATGGGCACGGCCACCGAATCCTCATACATCAAGGATTTGGCCCAGAACCCATGGTTACCTAGCATTTCACCGTGATCGCTGGTGTAAATGACCAAGGTATCACGATCTTGACCACTGTGCTCTAACGCCGCCAACACTTGCCGGATATTGTAATCGACAAAACTGCATAACCCATAATAGTTTTGGCGCGCCAGGCGTCGGCTATCAGCATCGAAATAGGCATCGTAGTTCCAGAAATCCAGCATCTCTCGCAGTACCGGATGTTGCGAACGTTGGCTTTTTGAGTTCGCGAAGGGCTCGGGTGTTTCACGGTGTCTATAAAGATCGAAAAATGATGGCGGCGCAATCAATGGATAGTGCGGACTGGCGAATGAGACGAACAGGACCCAAGGCTTGTTGTGCGCTCGCTGCGCCGATCGACCGATCCAGTTACAAGCTGCGGCCGTAATCTTTCGATCATAATCGGTGTAATCACTTTCACCGGGGCCCAGGAGTCGTGCCAGCTCTGCCGCTTCCGCGAACGCGGGTAGGGGGCTGCGAATCAAACTCTGCGGCCACCCTTTACCGTCATTCGCAAGATACATCGGTAGAATTTCCTCCGTGAAGCCGTTGTCATCATCACCCGAGCGAAAATGTAGCTTACCAATAGAAACCACCGTATGACCGTCTGCGCGTAGTCGGTGCATCCAGCTTTCAACTTGACCGTAGTAGGGTTGCGCCGAGGACCAACAGCGGTGCTCAAAGACGTGCAGTCCCGTCGCAAGGCTAGCGCGCGCGGGAATACAAATCGGCGAGGGTGTATAAGCGCGATCAAAAATCATACCGCTGCTGGCGAGTCGATCCAGCGTCGGCGTTTGAACTATACGGTGCCCATAAGTACCAAGGGCTGAACGCGCATGCTCATCTGATAAAAGGAAAAGAACGTTAGTTGTCACGTTCGTAGATTCCTCCAGCCCGCAAACGATCACTCTATTTCCTATAGAACCAACATTCTAACGGGGATCGTGCGACGAGAGGCAATTCAGTCAAGCCAGTTGGTTTCCCCGAGTCGCCCCCTGGAATCGGGATGCCTATGTCGTCAACGATGCCCGGGTTCAATTCGCCGACGAAGGCCGGCGTGGTTAGGGGTCTCGACGCAGCCATGGCCCTAGTTGCGACGGGGTCACTACCGGGCTTCTACGGAGACCGTGCTTGCTATCTGCGAGGCGCGCAAGATCGATCGAGAGCTATTATGCATCGTTCAGGTTAACGCGGACTCGGACTATAAATGCGCACGCGCGGTTTCGTCATTCTTATATATATAATGATCGGCACGGCCGATCTCGCTGGAGACCAGGTCTAACGTTCATACACCTGGCAACGGTATTCGTGCCCCGTGTGAGCATTTTTGGGGAACTGCACCGTCTATCTGAATGTTGGAGCCGCTCATCGGCAGACGAATTATTCATTGCTCTCAGACGTAACAAGCAAATCTTTTCTTCGTGCAGATACTTACCGTTCACTCTTCGCAAACTCCTTGAACGGCGCCGGTCTTTCGAAGCCCAAGCAGCAGCCCGGCTCACCACTTTGCCTCGCTAAAACAACTAAGGTTTCTAGGTGGCCGGTGGGGTTCCCACATAGCCGGTCGATACCAAAATTCGGGTGAACGGCATCTCTTTGCACACGGAATGTGTTTCGCCAGCGTGCGTGCCATACGCTGCCGGCGCGAAACAGGGCCCCAGGGGAGTTTGAGTGCGAGATACAACTGGAGCACGTGTGCTAGTCGTCGATGACAGCACGACTATACAGCGGCTGATGGATTTGACTCTGCGCCCATTGGGGATCGATGTGGAGTTTGCCGACAACGGCCGCGATGCGATCCGCTTAGCGCAAACGCGTCATCACGATGTGATCTTTCTCGATGTGATACTGCCAGGGGTAGACGGGTATCGCGTCTGCGCGCAGATCAAGGGCCACAAGAAGAGCAAGCGCACGCCGGTTATCATGCTCACGAGCCGAGATTCCGCATTCGACAAGGTGCGGGGCATCATGGCTGGCACCGACGTCTATCTAACCAAGCCGTTGGACAGATCAAAACTGATTACTGCCTTGAAGAAGTATATACCGGGGATAGGGACAAAGTTTTAAGCATCAATGCTGGGCCACGCTTAGGAGCTGACAGGTATCCAGGCTATTAATAGTCAGCGCCTTTAGCAAAACAGGAGATAGACATGGCGATTAAGAAAGTGCTGGTAGTGGATGATTCCGATACTGACCTCAAGAACCTCGAGCAGATTGTTTCGAGTGCGGGCTACACGGTAATTACCGCTAAGTCCGGTACCGAGGCGATGGACAAGACCAGGGAGGAACAACCGGATGCGGTGCTGCTCGATGTGATCATGGCGGATATGAACGGTTTCCAGGTGTGCCGTCGTATCACCCAAGACGACGCGACCAAGGATATACCCGTGATCCTTGTCAGCAGCAAAGGTCAGAAAACGGACCGAGTGTGGGGCGCCGAGCAAGGTGCCCGCGCCTACGTCACAAAACCGTTCACGCCCGCGCAGATACTCGACGAGCTGAAGGCGCTGTAGGCGTGCATTGGGTTTTGCGGAACGCGCCAATTAAGTAGATGGCATAAAGATGTCAGAGAATACCCAGGACAGGCAGGACTCGAGCCTCGTCAACCCATTGGCGGCGCTACAAACAGAGTTTGTAATCCCGGATGGGCCGGAGACTGGTGAGACGACCGCTACCAAAGACGACACGCCTGGCGAGCGACTGGGTTTTCGCATCGGTGATATTGGGCTGTTGTATCCGGATGCGGTCGGCCGCGAGGTGGACGAACCACCGCCTGTTAGCCCCTTGCCGAACGCGGCTGATTGGCTTTCGGGTATCGCCAACGTCCGCGGCAACATGGTTCCAGTGGTGAATCTCGCTTTGGCGTTCGGTATTGAGCACGATAATAGCCAATCGGTTTATCTTCTGGTTACCGGGCGAGGCGAAGACGCGATTGGGGTACTGATCGATGGCCTGCCGGCACCTCAGTCACTGCAACCCCAGGATAGGTTAAACGGAATTCCACCGCATCCCGAAATGCTGAAGGGCCATATACGATCGGCTTACGAGCGTGCGGGGACGGTGTGGTTTGACGTCAATTACCAGAGTTTCTTTGAAAATCTGGCGAACAAGGTTGGAGTTTTGTGAGGGAATGTTGGGGCAGGACGTCCGCAATGAAGTGCAAACGTAGGCTCCGGGATGATTGGTCTATTGAGGAGATCTGAAGATGTTTAATCCATTTCGCAACATGAAAGTCGCTCAAAAGCTCTTGCTGCTGTTGGCCGTATTTCTGATCGGCTTCGTGGCGGTAGGTATCGCCTATCAGGCGGTAGAACAGATTGAAAGCAAGGCAACGGCTCGCGCCGAGCAATTGAACGAGTTCGGGCGTATCGTCCAGCGGACCCATAATGAGCTATTGGCTGCCGAGTTGGACGCCAACAATCTCTTGCTCGAGAAGAATGTGGAGTTTCTGGACAGGTTTGAAAACGCGATCTCCCTGACTAAGGAAGACCTTGATGAGCTTCGGCAGTTCGTAGCTGCCGAAGAGGCGTCGTTGCAGCAGCAAGCGGAGCAAGGACAAGAAGGTGTCAGTACAGAAGAGCCCGAAGAAGGGAATATACGGGAATTACTTACCGGCTTGAGCGACGCTCTCGACTTGTATGAGCAATTGACCTTCACCATGGCGAACGCGCAAGTGGAGATAGGCCTGAATGAAGGATCTGGGTTGCAGGTCGACATGCGCGCAGCCGCTGACGGGTTTGCTGGTGTGTTGAAGGCAAATTATAGCGAAAAACTCGACTTGCATTTTAATTATCTGCGGCGCTACGAACGAGACTACCTATTGCGCGAGCAGGAAGAATTCATCAAGCGGTTCGTCAGGGAGAAGGCGGTGCTTGCAAAACTGGTTCAGAATTCCCGTTTTTCCGCTAAGGTCAAAAAGGAATTTACAAGCCAGTTGTCCGCTTTCGGTGCGGCATTCCTAAAGATCGTCGACGCAACCAACAGAAGGAACGAAGCGCAAGCTCAGGCCACTGAGGCACTGGCAGAAGTGCAGCCGCTTTTCGACGAGCTACTGGACGTGTCGGCGGACAAGATCGCTGCCGGCCTGGAGGCGGTGGCGGATCAACAGGCCAATCTGGCCTGGGGGTTTATCGGCTTGGTGATCGCCGTGGGTATGATCAGCCTATTGATAGTGGTGGCGATTGCCCGTGGCCTGACGCGCTCGATGCGGCGGGTACATAAGGTCGTAGAAGACGTAGCTCAGGGTGACTTCGACGCGCGCGCCAACATGACTGGCGGCGACGAGTTGGCAGAGTTGGGTAGGGCATTTGACCAGATGTTAGAAGAGCGTCTGGCCCGACTGCAGGAGGCACAGCAAGAAAACGAGCAAGTTAACGACTCCCTCATAGGGATTATGCGATCGCTTGCTAAGCTCGGAAAAGGGGATCTCACGGTGGCAGCGCCGGTGAACGAGGACATCACGGGCGCGCTATCAGATGCCATCAACTCGATGGCGGAGTCCACAAGCAATACCCTGGCCGCCGTGCGTGCTGCAGCCGAGCAAGTGCGGCTGGCATCGGACAAGGGCCGCGAGAGCGTGCAGGACACGGCGGACGGAATGAATGAAATCCGCAGCACTATCCAGGAGACCGGTAAGCGGATCAAGCAGCTCGGCGAACGCTCACAGGAGATTGGGGGTATCGTCAAGGTGATCGACGATATCGCGGAGCGCACGAGTGTACTCGCGCTTAATGCCAACATGCAGGCGGCCGCCGCCGGTGAGGCCGGCCGCGGATTCCGCGTCGTTGCCGACGAGGTGCAGCGCCTGGCGGAGCGGTCGAAGGAAGCGACTGACGAAATCACCAAGCTGGTGAGTAGCATCCAGAGTGAAACGGCGGAAACGGCGTCGACCATGGAGCGCTCGATTACCCAGGTCGTCAAGGGCGGCGAGCTGGCCGAGCTCGCAGCCGCGCAGGTGCGCGCGTTGGCGAAGATCGGTCAACAGCTCACCGTCGCGGTGAGTGCGTTCAAGTTGCCGCAAGCAGAGGCCGCACAGTCGCCGGCAGGCGATGTCACCGAGCTCGAGAAAGCCCGTCAGATCGCGTAGTCGGCTATGGATCTCGAAGTTTTGGCAGTGCTAAGGGACGAGGTGGTCCGGGTCGAGGCGCTCATGGCTGAGGCGTTGACGGTTATGCGCAACGATGGTGATGCGAACGCTCGCAAGGAGGCGACAGAAGGCTACAGGGAGCAAGTCGAGCGCATCGCCGCCGCCGCCAACGTGCTGAATCTTGCCGGTCTGGCGCGCATATGCGAGCAGGTTGGGGCGAATCTAGCAGCACTCGATGGCGGTCCCATGGCCGAGGACGCGCCACCGCTATTTAATGAATGGCCACCGCTCGTCCTTGAGTATCTCGCCGCACCGAAGGACCCAAAAAACGCGGACGCGCTTACAAACCTATTCATGAACAGCGCCTGGCCGGCGCCGTTGGAATCTTGCGAAGGCGCGGCGCTGGCGCAGCTGTTGCGGGATGTGCCCTCCGAGACCGGTGCTCGAGAGATGGCTCCGCAGCGCGCCGCACAGGCACAGCCCGAAGACGTGGCGCTCGACATTCCGGATGATGTGAACCCGGTATTGGTAGAGGCATTCCTGGCAGAAGGTCCGCTGCAGGCGGCCCATTACTCGGCGTCGATACAGCGTGTAATTGGCGGCGACAACGACATCGCGGTGGTCAACGAGGCACGCCGCGTCGTGCACGCGCTCAAGGGGGCCGCCAACACAGTCGGAGTTCGTGGGGTGGCGACCTTGGCACACCACCTTGAGGATATCTTGGAGTATCTGGCCGAGCAGACGGTGCGACCGCAAGGGGCGCTCGCTAAACTGCTGTTAGAGGCAGCCGATTGCCTGGAAATGATGCTCGAGTCGCTGGTGGACGGCTCTGCTCCCCCCGCGAGCGCGCTTAAGACCTTGCAGCACATACTCGATTGGGCGAACTGTATCGACCGCGGCGAACTGGATTTGGAGGCGGACACCTTTGCAGAAGAGCCGCCGCCGGTAACCGTCTCAGCCCCGGCGGTAGGTACGCGTGCTGCCCAGGATGTGCTGCCGCTGAAACCGATGCACGCGCCACCACCGCCGGAAGCCGATGTCAAGGTGACCCCGCGGATCCGCGTTCCCACGGACGTGATCGATGAGATGCTGCGCCTGTCCGGTGAAGTGACGATCTCCCGGGCGCACATCCAGGAGCGAATTCATGAGCTGCTCAAGA
>Ga0224508_10000388_pt1 | contig 43637 bp, 48 predicted proteins | sample SF_Jan12_sed_USG_4_FD_170157 | JGI IMG/M metagenome (GOLD analysis project Ga0224508, IMG submission 170157) | Sediment microbial communities from San Francisco Bay, California, United States - SF_Jan12_sed_USGS_21 | ecosystem: Environmental > Aquatic > Marine > Sediment | place: USA... | reverse complement strand
ATTCAAGCGTTCTCTATTATCAATTAAAATAACATCACCTCTTTCTTTTGCATCTTCCAAATAGTCAGAAGTTGCCAAAATATGAGGTTGTAGATTCATAGAATGTTCTTTACTTTGTATATCAGGTGTTTGAGAATTGTTTTCCAGTCCAAGAGATTTCCAATTGCTATAAGTGGTTTCAAGTAAAGTTACATCTGAATGCCCAAGATATTCCAAAGTCCAAGCAACTCTTGATGCCAAGGCACCAAAAGTATCATCATAGACTACAACAGGAGTTTCATCGTCAATTCCCATAGAGTTTACAAGTTTTAAAACACGTTCTGGACTGTCATCAGATAAAAGAGTAGCCAATGGCAAATTCACAGCATTAGGAATATGATCTTGTTTGTAATCATCTTCTCTTCGAACATCAATTACTCGAACACTGTTATCTCTTATTTCCGAACGTAAAGAATCAACATCAGTTGTTATTTTACCAGAATTTGTCAAGCAGCACATTCACCCTTTCCAGTTTTTGTATGATAACTAGTATCACTTCCGTAATCAAGATAAAAGTCAGGATCATCTTCTTTTGTAGGAGGAGTTGTCAGAGATTCCAACACGGTTTTAATATCACCAATAGATTTAATCTCAGAATATTCATTGTCATTTACAACTCTATGAATCCATGATTTGAGAGTATCATCAGATTTCTTATTTTCTTTGAATACTTCAATAATTTTTAAAATCACAGGAATTACTCTTTTTGCTGGAACTCTAAGACATGTTTGGCCAAGCATAGTGTCAGCATCAGAACGTCCACCTAAAGACATCTGATAATTAGGATACATGTCTTTTCCAACGCGTGCTCCACCGCCATAGAAACCAATAGTTGCAATTCCATGTTGGCCGCAAGAATTAGGGCAACCGCTTATCTTAATAGATGAATCACTTAGATCATTATCTTCATCTAGTTTTAATTCAAGGAATTTTCTTTGTATTTCTTTTGCAAGTCTATGAGAGTTTGTCAATGCCAGATTACACGAAGTGGTACCAGAACAACCAATAGGAGCAGTCATTGTCAACGCTCCAGATTTTGCCAATCCAACCTCTAAGAGTCCAGAATATAAACGAGGTAAATCATCTTCATGAACATAGCGTAATGCAATATTTTGTACAAAACCAGATCTTGCCTTACCTTCTGAAGAAAAATCACGAATTAGACTAGCTAAGGTGTTAAGTTGATTTGCAGTAATATCACCAGCTTCAAGAGTGATAAATACAGAACGATAATCAGATTGTTTTTGTTTAACAGTATTTGTTTTGAGCCATCTTGCATATCCGTCAGGAATTGTTCCTCCACTTTCATCAGTGATCCTAATGGGTCGCTTGATTTCATCTGGGGTATTATCAACTTCTAGTTGAGTAACTACAGATTGAGTAGATCTTACAACTGCTCTTTCTTTGAGAACTAGATTTTGGAATTTTTCCCAACCCATATCATTTACAAGATAACGCATTCTATTTCTTGCAAGGTTTTTTCGATCTCCAAGTCTGTCAAAAATTCTCATCACTGCAATTGAAGTGTAAAGTAAATCATCCTCAGAAGTAAACGTCTCTAATTGATGGCCAACATATGATTTGTTTCCCAATCCGCCACCAAGAAAAATTTTAAAGCCTCTTTGAGCAACACCGTCTATTTCTTTGATTTGAGGCATTAGTCCAACATCAACCATTCTAACCATCCCATGTTTTTCACAACATGTAAAATTAAATTTGAATTTTCGTGGGAGATTTTGAGCCATAGGATTTCTCAAAAAGAATCTTGCAGTAGCAAGTGCATACGGAGTTGCATCAAATTCTTCATCAGGACAAACTCCAGATAAAGGACTACACATGACATTTCTCACACTATTTCCACAGGCTTCTCTTGAAGTCAAACCTACTTCAGCAAGACCTCTAAAGATTTCAGAAACATCTTCAAGAATTACCCAATGAAGTTGTATATTTTCGCGTGTTGAAAAGTGTGCACTGCCTATAGAATATTGTTCACTTAGTTGAGATATTTTTTCAAGTTGATGTGGATAAACCTCTCCTGCAGGAAGTTTAACTCGAACCATAGCATAATCGCCAGTCATCCTAGTTCCATATGCCCCATGTTGAAGTCTAAAACGTCTAAAACTATCTTCATCATATTTTCCTTGACGGAATAATTTTACGGTCTTGGCAAAATTATCTGCCTCTTCCATTCTAGCCCAATTAATTCTAGGAGTAACAGAATCAGGTTTAGATTGTTTTAGATCTGAGATTGTCAATATAGAAAATTGTTTTTAGTTTGGTTATAAATTTTTGATATACGGATGTTTTAGGAGAAAAATTTTCAGCAATAGACATAATTTTCCTATTTTTTACTTCGGGATTTATTTTTACAAGATGGAAATTAGTTCCACCTAATTGATAAAAAATGTGGGAAAGTATTAATTGTTCAGAGGATAGACATCGACATGCAAGAAGCAACAGTTGCAGAGCAATCAACTAAAATATTTACTGATGTACGTGAGGTCGAAATAACACGTGCAATTGCAAATGAATTTCATGAGGTTTTAATTGACAGAGCAGACTCAGATGTTATAATTATAGGTGCAGGGCCTGCAGGATTAACTGCAAGCAGAGAACTTTCAAACATGGGTTTCAAAGTACTTGTAATTGAACAAAATAACTATCTTGGAGGAGGTTATTGGTTAGGAGGATATATGATGAATCCAGTAACAGTCAGAGAACCTGCTCAAAAAATTTGGGATGAGTTGGGAGTCCCATACAAAAAAGTTGCAGAAGGACTATACTTAACACCAGGCCCACATGCAGTATCAAAATTAATTGCAGGTGCATGTGATGCAGGGGTGAAATTTCTTAACCTCACAAAATTTGACGATTTAGTAATGAAAAACGGAAGAGTTGCAGGAATTGTTGTCAATTGGATGCCAGTTTCAGCATTACCGCGTAATATCACATGTGTTGATCCAGTTGCATTTGAAGCAAAGATGATTATTGATGCATCCGGTCACGATTCTGTTGCAGTCAAAAGACTGGTAGATAGAGGTTTGGTAGAATGGAAAGGAATGAATCCCATGTATGTCAATGAAGGAGAAGAGCACGTAGTAAATAAAACAGGTGAAGTTTTTCCAGGATTAGTAGCTGCAGGTATGTCAGTTACTGAAACACATGGATTAGCAAGAATGGGTCCAACATTTGGTTCAATGTTATACTCTGGAAAAAAAGCCGCTGAAATTACTGCAGCTAAAATCAAAGAGTTAGAAAGATAAAACATTACAAAATACTCTTTTTGTTGAAAATTTCGAAAATTATCATATATGAAGAACCAACAGTTCCAGAAATTCAATTAGAAAAAATAGTAAAAACAGTCAAGGAGATATTTTCAGTTAAAATTGAGATGAGAGAGAGTTTTTTTACATATTCAAATAAAGACATATTTGAAAAAATTGCAAGAACCAAAATTTTTGATTTAAAAAAACCATTCAAAGAATACATTCCAACACAAACAGAGATTGCAACAGAGATTGCAACAGAGATTGCAACAGAAAGAAAAAACAAAGATGAATTATATAAAAAAGAAACCGCCCTATATGATGGATTTGAATTTCAAAAAGCAATTACAGAAAGTATTTCAACAAATGAAAGTAACATGGACACATTACATGTTGTTTTTACAAATAAGATCACATGTACATTTAGTGAAGAGGATTTTAGATATCATGCAAGACCTTTGATTAGTTCAAATCCAACAATAATTTCAACAACAGGCATGATAGAAGGTCCAGCAAAACCCAAACAATACTATCTAGATCTTATAACGAATGTTTCTAATCAAAAAGTTGAAGAGATCAAAGAAAAATACAAAGGAGAATATTTGGAATATCACGATTCACGCATATCAGATATTGCAGAAGGATATGTGTTACAGGCTGTAATGTATTATGAGACAGGAGAAGTATTTTGCAAACATAGAGATTGTAGACTTTTTAATGCCCATTGGCAAAAAGATCTCTTTTATTCTCAATTAGAAAATAAGAAATTTTGTGAAAAACACCTTAAAATTTTAAAAAAACTAAAAAATTAATTTTAAGTGCGGGTAACAAGTTCTAATGCAAATATTATTCAAAAGGGATATTCACTTAAATTATTGAAACTAAGAGATGAATCATATGATGGCAGCAGATGCAGGTGCAACAGTACTTGAAACAAATGACGATAATCCAAAAATACCAGATAAAAAGAAAACAAAATTTGATGTAATAATTATTGGTGCAGGTCCCTCAGGATATACTGCAGGAATTTATTGTTCTAGAGCAGGTTATGATACTTTAATTCTATCTGGAATATTACCAGGAGGACAATTAGTCAACACCACAGAAGTTGAAAATTATCCAGGATTTGAAAATGGAATAATGGGTCCAGATTTAATGATTGATATGAGAAAACAATGTCAAAAAATGGGAACTACAATTGTTGATGACGAGGTAGTAGATGTAGATTTTAGACACAAGCCTTTCAAAGTTTTGACAGCATCTGAAGAATATGAAGGTCGTGCCATTATTATTGCAACAGGGGCGAATCCAAGAAAAATAGGATTAGAAGGAGAGAAAACATTTGCTGGAAAGGGCGTATCATATTGCGCTACTTGTGATGGGCCATTTTTTAGAAATTTAGAACTAGTAGTGGTCGGAGGAGGAGACTCAGCAATAGAAGAAGCAACATTTCTAACAAAATTTGCAACTGTTGTTCATTTAGTACATAGGAGAAATGAATTACGTGCAAGTAAGGTGATGCAAGAAAGAGCAACTAACAATGAAAAAATAAAATTTCATTGGGATTCAGCAGTAATTGACATCAAAGGTGATCAAAAAATGCAGCAAGCAGTTTTAAAAAATCTAAAAACAAACGAAGAGACAATATTGGAGGTAGGAGGTCTTTTCGTGGCAATCGGACATGAACCTAACACTAAATTATTTAAAAATCAAATTGAATTAGATAATGAAGGATACGTTGTTTTAAAAAATAAAACGCATACCAACATTGAAGGAGTTTTTGCTGCAGGTGATGTACATGACAGAAATTACAGACAAGCAATTACTGCTGCAGGATTTGGTTGTATGGCTGCAATTGATGTTGACAAATATCTTACAGAAAGTGCAGATAAAGAAGAATGAAAAATGCACAATGCAAGAAATGTTTGAATAAATTTTACAAGAAAGACATTTACACTATTCAGCAATTCCAGTACAGGAAAGAGTCCACATACAAATGGTCATTGGAATTTTTTAAAAAATTAAAAATCGATGAATGGGATTCATTCTGTGAGAAATGCATGATGTATTACTCAAAAAAATCATACGACGTTTGGAAAACCTAAAACTCTAAATTCTTTAGGATACATAAATAAAATATATTTCATGAACAAAGACTCAGAGAATCTAAAAGATGCAGCTAAAGAATACAGTAAGAAACTGACAAAATTAGGCACAGAGATCAGTAAAATCCAATTCAGTTACAAAGTACAAGAAAAAAAGTCCAAAGAATATTGGAATAACCGAATCAAAGAATTTAGAGGATATAATGAAAAGAGTTTAGAGTATTACAATCAAGCATATTCTTTGATAAATTTAGTTAACAAAGATGAATCACACATGTTTATGTTAAGTATTAGCAAGCTTCGTCAGTTAGGATTAGAGATCATTAGAATCATGGAAAAGATTGAAGAGAATCCATCAATCATAGACTCTAAAGATAAACAACAAAGTCAGTGGAGTAAAGAACTTAAAAAACAAATTACAGAACAAAGTAACAAATGCCTTAATCATGAAAAGAGCATGAATTCTTCATTTAGAGAATTTTATGAAAAACAAGTAACAAAAGTCCTTGAATAATTACCTAGTATGCTAATTCAGACATACATTTTGCATCTTTGAGAATATTATCAAATTCGGATTCAGATAGAATATTTTGTGTAGCATAAACACTTTTGAATTTTCGTCCATCGTCAGCAAAGATTCCAACTACACATGCATTGCCCTCAATAGGATATTTTTTCATACATGCATACACTGCAGCTGATGAAGGACTAATCAAAAGTCTATCTTTCTCAAATACTTCTTTAACTACTGAAAATGCTTCATTGTTATATACGGAAACCCAATCATCTACAACATTTTCTCTTTTAAGGAATAGATCCGGCTTTGCAGATTCTTCAAAATTCCTCCAACCCTGAATTAGATGATTTTGTTGAGGTTGACATCCAATGATTTTTACATTAGGATTTTTTTCTTTAAGAAAAGTACCAATTCCGGTAATAGTGCCACCAGTTCCTACCCCAGTAAAGAAATGAGTTATTTTTCCTTCAGTTTGTCTCCAGATTTCAGGACCAGTTCCAACATAATGGCCCTTAAAATTTGCCTCATTAGCGTATTGATTTGGAGAATAATAGGTATCAGGTCTTGATGATGCAATTGATGTTGCCAACGCAATACTTTGATCAGTTCCAGCACCAACCTTGGGGCAAAGATCGTCACTAGTTTCAAAAACTTTAGCACCCAGATTACGAATAATTTCTTTGGTTTCATTACTAGCTTTTTCAGGGATGACTATCTCTACTTTGTAACCTAGCACATTCGCAATCCCAGTCAATGCAATTCCGGTGTTTCCAGAAGTAGGTTCAATGATTATACTCTTTCCTTTTGTCAAGAGTCCTCGTTCTTCACCATCTTTAATCATCCAATATGCAGCTCTATCTTTAACAGATCCAAATGGATTATGGCCTTCTAATTTTGCAAAGTATTCAGTGTTGTTATGAGAAAGAGAATCTAATCTCACAATAGGAGTATTGCCAACTCGATTTAATGTATCTGTGTCAGTAACACTAGTCATGATAGGATTATTTCACCTTTTTAATCTGAAATGTAATTACATTTTCATTTTTAGAAATATTTAGTAATTCATGCCCATTTCTCGTAACCCATCTTGAAATGTCATCCTCAGCAGCAGGATCATCTGCAGACACAACCAATGTTTCACCGACTTGCATTCTTTCAATCTCAATTTTTGTTCTAAATACAGGTTCAGGACAAAATAATCCTGTAGCATCTAATTTTTTTTCAGATTCAGACATGGTATCTAGTTCACCAATGGTGTTTTGTCATATTAAAATCTAATTAAATACTAAAATGCCATCTTAAACATAGTTCCAAGATTTCGTTCTTTCATAAAACTTGGATCTTTATTTTCAAAATTAATTTTTTGTGAAATTCTTTTCATCATATAAAGTGAAATGTTGTAAAATAAAGGCCACATGTGACTATTTTGATTAGAATCATAAATTCTCAGTAGGAGAGCTAAAAGCCATTTTGCGTTTGGGTAATGTTCTGAAATATAGTCTATCAGATATTCTTTAGAATTATTAATTTTATATTTAAGGTGATCAAGGGTTTCATTTTGTAGAGCATAGCCAGTTTGAGAAATTTTGAGTTTTCCATGTTTCATTGCATGTAAAATATCATCAAGGTTGTTTTCAGAATCAATAACATTAACACATCTGCCAAGAGTAGATAAAACATGAGAATCACTTCCAGCAACTTGGATCATGTTATTATCCAAAGCAAATTGGGTTGCACGTGCGTTTGACAACACATCAACATTATTGCTATTAAAAGTCTCAACCATGTCACATTTTTTGGCATTTTCACGTAATGCATCAATAAGACTAAATGGATGAGGTGCAGATGACACTCCACCCTGTTTATTCACTTCATCGATTATTTCATCTAGTGAAAATCCAGCAGGAATAGATTCATGCAATCCATATGCTAAAACATGAGCACCAGTATCAGTTGTAATTTCCTCTGCTGGGAAAACATCAATATTTTTAAATTTTGCATGATCATTTTTGTATTCTAATAATTCACGATATCCATCAAGGGTGTTATGATTGGTAACAAAAATTGCATCTAAACCTAAATCGCATGATCTTTCCAATTGATCTCTAATTGAGATGTTACAATCGTATGGAGGTTCTTCATCGCCAACATGAAAATTTGAAAATGAGTTATGGCAATGGAGTTCAGTCTTAATAGCCATTTTCAAAAGAGATTCTCTTCTTTAGATATAACCTTATTGAAAATAATTATAACATCATCTGAAAAGATCCTCATCTTCAGAACGAAGTAATCCAGATATGGTATGTTCTTCCATATCAAAGGGATAATCACGAATAATAACTGCAGGGCACTTCAAGATTTTTCCCATTACTAATTCAGCAGCTGCAGAAAGTTCATCTGCAATTGCAATTGCAGTTACACGTAGAATGTTTTCAAAAGAATCCAAGGTTCCAGCATAGTCTAAAATTGGATTCAAACCTGAAACTCCAATTGTACAATTAGTTTGACCCATTCTAAAAGGCCTGCCAAAGGTATCAGAAACAATTACTGCAATGTTTTTGTTAGTTTGTTTTAAAATATCATTCCGAATTTTTTTAGCAGAAACATCAGAGTTGATAGGTAACAAAGTAGCATATCCTTCTTTTACATTACTTTCATCAATACCGGCATTTGCACAAACAAATCCATTATGTGTCTCAACAATAATAACTCCATTTTTAATTCTGACAATACGTTTTGTTTCAGATAGTATCAATTCAATAATTCTAGGATCTTTTTGATATTGAGCGCTTATGCCTTCAGCTAATAATGTAGGCTTTATTATCGATAAATCAACTATTCTTTCTTCTTGTTTTGAGATAATTTTTTGTGCCACAACAAGGATATCGCCGTCATTTAGTTTAGAAGAATTTAAGATTAATTTTGAGAGATCATCAGAAGGTTCAATTTCTTTTTCGATGTGAATTGGGATAATTTGCAATTACAATACATGAAAAATAGAGACTAAAAAATAGTTTATGCAGTAAAAATTGATCATAGTTCTAATTTGTAGTGTTTGTTAATAATATCTAGAATCTTTGACAGATCTTTTTCTTCCAGAGTAGTAGTTGCTAAATCTTTGACTAGGTCTTGGGCCCTATATGCAATACCCAAACCACAGATATCAAATAATTTTACATCATTTGCTCCATCTACAACACAAACAATATTTTCTTTCTTTTCACCCCATTCTGCAATTTTTATTTTTGCAGATTTAGATTTATCAGAGTCAACAACTATTTTTACATCATCAAGTTTTCCATCTTTAAACAGTAACTCATTTGAATAAACATAATCTAGACCCAATTCTTTTTGTAGTCTACCCATCATTAGTGTAAAACCACCAGATACTGCCATGAGTTTCCATCCAGCTTCTTTCAAAACTCTACAAGCTTCCTTAGCACCAGTCATAATAGGCAAAGAATCAGATACTTCCTGACAGATCTTTTCATCTAGACCTTTCAGAGCAGCGACTCTTGTTCTAAGTCCATCTTCCCAGTTGATTTTTCCCTGAATTCCTTGTTTAGTAATGTTCCAAATCTCATCTTCTTTGTCGAGTTTCTCTGCAAGGATAGGAAGATACTCTTCATCATATAAAACGCCTTCAACATCAAAAATTATTAACAATTAATTTCTGATTTGCAAAAAAATTGCTAATTATATTAAAGTTTAAACTTTTTTTAATCTAAAAAACGCTAGTAATAAATCACCGATTAACGTGACATTTTTTATGGACGAATTAGAGCACAAATATGAAGTCGATATTAAAACAACAGAAGCAAAACAAAAACTTCCACAAAATATCAAAGACGAATTAAAAGCATCAGGAATGATGGATGACAAAGGTAAATTAAAATTAAAAGGCGTTAGTCCCAAAATGCTCAAAAGAATGAAACAAGAGTTAGTAGATTGCCCAGTATTCAAAGAAGACATTCAATTTATTCAGTGTTTTGTTTGTCCAAATTTCCAAAGCAGAGTTACAGGCAAAGTTCTCTGTAAAGGAGATTCTCTATAGTACATTTACAGAATTAGAGATATCACGAAACGCTCATTAGTTAAATTAATTCTTTGAATTCTAGTTTGGGTAAGCAGGATGTAGGAATTACAGTTTCAAAGAAAGAAGATTTCAGTGAATGGTATACACAGATAGTTCTAAAAGCTAAACTTGTAGATTATGCACCCGTCAAAGGGTTAATTGTTCTCAGACCAGACGGATATTCAATCTGGGAATCACTAAGAAGTACATTTGATAAAAAATTTGCAAAAAACGGAATTAGAAATGGGTTTTTACCAATATTGATTCCAGAATCACTATTAGGAAAAGAACAGAAACATTTTGCAGGGTTTAATCCAGAAGTATTTTGGGTAACACATTCAGGAAATAATGAAGTAGGAGACAGACTTGCATTAAGACCAACATCTGAAACATTAGCATATACCATGTATGCAAAATGGATTCAAAGTTGGAGAGATTTACCATTAAAGATTAATTTTTGGAATACAGCACTAAGAGCAGAAATTAAAGCAACAAAACCATTTCTTAGAACATCAGAGTTTTTGTGGCAAGAAGGACATACTGTTCATACAACTCAAGAAGAAGCAGAAAAAGAGGTGATGAAGATATTAGAAATTTACAAAAATACAGTTGAAGAAGAATTAGCAATACCAGTAACAACAGGAAAGAAAAGTGAGAAAGAAAAGTTTGTAGGGGCAGTATACACAACTACAATGGAATCAATTATGCCTGATGGAAAGGCACTTCAAATGGGTACATCACATTTTCTAGGACAGAATTTTTCAAAACCATTTGAAGTTAAATTTGCAGATAAGGATAATGTAGAACATTTTGCATGGCAAACATCATGGGGAGTATCTTGGAGATTAATAGGAGGAATGATCATGACTCATGGGGATGATCAAGGTCTCGTGTTACCACCAAGAGTAGCACCAATACAAGTAGTGATTATTCCAATTTACAAAAACAACGAAGGTAAAGAGAAAGTATTATCAAAAGTGCAAGAAATTAAAGAAACGCTAGAATCAGCAGACATTAGAGTTAATGTGGATGATAGAAGTGAACTATCGCCAGGATACAAATTCAATGATTGGGAATTAAAAGGAGTACCTCTACGAATAGAAATTGGTCCTAAAGACATAGAAAAACAAAGTATCATCATAGCAAAAAGATACAATCATGAAAAAACAAGTTTAGGTTTTACTGAAATTGGAAAAATGCCCACAATCTTAAATGAAATTCAGGAAAATATGCTAAAAAAATCCAGAGAACAATCCAGAGAAAATAGTTTAGAGATTTCAGATTATGTAGATTTTAAATTAAAAATTGAGGAAGGGGGTTTCTTAAATTCTCCTTGGTGTGGTGATCCAGAATGCGAAGAAAAAATCAAAGAAGAAACTGGGGCAGACATCAGAGTTATTCCATTTGGAAGTGAGAATACAGACAAAAAATGCATGTATTGTCAAAAGCAAAGCGTTTCAATTCCAATTTTTGCAAGAGGATATTAGAAAGATGCCCACAAATATAATAATACAAAAACATAATTTTCAACAATGACTTCAAATCCAGAACTAGAGCAAAAAAAACCGCTAATAGAACAATTTAGAGAAACTAGATCTAGAACATTAGAACTTGTAAAGACATTAGCAACAGATGATTTTGTTGTTCAGACTGCATTTTTTATGAGTCCACCAAAATGGCACATTGGTCATGTTAGTTGGATTTATGAAGCAATAATGAGCAAACTTGATAAGAATTATGAATTTTATTCAAAAGAATTTTCTGAATATTTAAATTCCTATTATCAACAGTTTGGAGTTCCACATGATAAAGGATTACGAGGAATAATTTCAAGACCAACAACTGATCAAATTTTCCAATACTTTAACACAATAAATCAAAGAGTTGAAAAATTCATTGCATCTCAAGACTTGAAAGAAGATGCTATCAAATTAATCACCATGGGATTTCATCACGAATGTCAACATCAAGAGCTATTAGTATATGATTTGCAGCATTTACTTGCAGAACAATATAGACCTGTAAGAAAAAATGAAATTAAAAAACAAGGAAATGTTGAGAGAAAATCAGTTTTCATCAAAGGTGGAATATACACAATGGGATACAATGGAAAAGACTATTGCTACGACATTGAACTTCCAGAACACAAAGTGTACCTTAATGATTACAAAATGGATGTATTTCCAGTAACAAACCAACAATATATAGAATTTATTCAAGATGGTGGATATGAGACATACAAATTTTGGCTATCAGACGGATGGGAGAAAGTAAAAGCAAACAAATGGGAATCGCCAATGTATTGGGAAAAAATTAATGAAAAATGGTATGTAAGAGACTTTTTAGGAATAAGAGAAATCAACCCAGATGAACCAGTATGCCATGTCAGCTATTATGAAGCTGAAGCATATTGTAAATGGGCAGGAAAGAGGCTCCCCACTGAAGCAGAATGGGAAAAAGCAGCCTGCTGGGATGAAAAGAGACAAGAAAAAAACACCTACCCATGGGGAAATGAGCAACCGTCAGAGGAAAAATGTAATTTATTTGAATCACATTATTGGGGATGTTCTGAGATAGGGACATATCCAAATGGAGTAAGTTCATCAGGATGTCAGCACATGATTGGGGATGTTTGGGAATGGACAGCATCAGAATTTACAGGATACCCAGGATTCAAATCAGGATTTGATGAATACAATGACAAGTGGTTTACAAATCAAAAAGTTTTGAGAGGGGGTTCTTTTGCAACACCTAAAATGTCAATTAGAGGAAGTTATAGAAATTTCTTCAGATTAGATGAAAGATGGTTGTTTTCAGGATTTCGATGTGTCGAAGATAGTTAATTTTTTGACAACAATGTTAATGAAAAATATCGGTCATCATCCAACCAAGTATGTTTAGTTTTAAATCCAACATCATCAAGCATTTTATGAATTTGAGGCAATCTATACTTGTGGGAATATTCTGTATGAATTAATTCATTTTTTCTTAAATTCAATAAGAGGTTTGATTTTGATATAATAACAGATTGATTTACAAGTGATTTAAGATACATTTCAATTCTTTGTTCTTCTTCATTGTAAATTGAATGGTGTGAAAAATTATTTAGATTAAAATCAGCATCAAGTTCGTCATTAATTCTAGAGAGAACATTGAGATTAAATTCACCAGTTACTCCTCGTAAATCATCATATGCAGATTCTAAAATATGCGTATCTTTGACTAAATCCAAACCAATTAGAAACAGATCACCAGATTTCATAGTAGAATGAATTTTCTGTAAAAATTCATAGCCGTCATTTAAAGAAAAATTACCAAAGCTAGAACCTAGAAAAATTATTAAATTCTTTTTATCATCATAGTTTTTAAGAAATTCCAAACCACCTTCATAAGTATCAATTATGCCAGTAATGTGAAGACCATCATAATCTGATAACAATTGTTCAGAGCTTTCTGTAAGAATTTCAGATATGTCTATTGGGAAATACTCTATTACATCTTGAAACTGTGCCAGAACATCAAGAATTAGCCTCGTTTTTACAGATGAGCCACTTCCAAGTTCAACTAATCGAAACGACTCATCAAGATATGAAGGCAACTCACCCAGTAACTTCTTCAAAATAGTAATTTCAGTTTGCGTAGGATAGTATTCAGGTAAAGAACATATTTTTTCAAATAAATCTGAGCCTTTTTTATCATAAAAGAATTTTGGACTGATGAATTTAGAGGTTCTATTCAAACTAGAGGAAATTTCCTCAGCAAATGTTTTTTCAATTTTACTGGCATGAGGTTTAAAATATTGCAGCTTAAAATCTATAACATATTTTTTATAATCAGAATTTTTTTGAATATAATTATTCAAGTATTAAACCAGTATTTATTTAACATAAATGCGTTATCCCAACTATTACGCATAAATCATATTTCTTGATATACTCCCACATTCAAGAATAATACATGAAGGAAATACTCAAAGTTGAGCATTTAAAAAAACACTACATAAAAAAAATATGTTTGGTTCTACGTCTATGACAGTTAAAGCTGTTGATGATGTTTCATTCTTTCTTAAAAAAGGAGAAGTGTTTGTTTTGGGAGGAGAATCAGGTTCTGGAAAATCAACCATTGCTAAATTAATTTTAAAATCAATTCAATCAGATTCAGGAAAAATTTTTTTTGAAGATCATGAAATTGATAATAAAAAAACCAACGTGAGAAAGATTAGAATGAATTGCCAAATGATTCATCAAGATCCACATGATTCAATTAATCCAAGAATGAAGATTGGGGAAATTGTATCAGAACCATTGGAAATTCATAACAGTGGAAACAAAAATGAGAGATTCAAAAGAATGATTAAAGTTTTACATGAAGTGAAATTAGAACCTGCTGAAGAAATTATAAAAAAATATCCACATATGCTGTCTGGAGGGCAAAGACAAAGAGTAGTATTAACAAGAGCACTAGCACTAAAACCAAAAGTAATCATAGCAGATGAGTCAGTTTCAATGTTAGACGTGTCAATTAGAGCTGAAATGCTAGAATTGATGCATGAATTACAAAAAAAATACAATATGTCATTTATCTACATTACCCATGATCTAGCAACTGCAAAATATTTTGGTCAAAGAATAGGAATTTTGTATTTAGGTAAAATTGTAGAGATGGGTCCAATTAAACAAGTATTATCAAATCCAAAACACCCATACACACAAGCATTAATTGATGCAATTTCAGAGCCAAACCCAGAAAATCTGAATAAGGAGAAAAAAATCCGAATAAATGAATCATCAAACGTAGATATTAGTCTAGGTTGTGGATTTAGAGATAGATGTCCATATGTAATTGAGAAATGTAAAGATGAGCCCAATTTAGAAAAAGTTGATACTGAACACTATTCGGCATGTTATGTAAAATTAAGCTAAGAAGTTCTAACGGAAGGCATTCGTTTATCTTTGTAAGTAACAACATTCGAAACTCCATTTTTTGGAAAAACACCATAGATCAATTTTGCTTTTTGTACAACAGAGTCTTTCAAAGATACCATGATGAATTGACTTTCTTTGGCCCTTTCTTCTAAAATATTTGCTAGTCGTTCAGAGTTAGGAGCATCAAGATGTGCATCTACTTCATCAAATAAGTAAAAAGGCGAAGGTTTTAGCTTTTGTAATGCAAGAACAAATACAATTGCAGCTAATGTTTTCTCACCACCACTAATTGATGTAGATTCTCGTTTAGGTTTGTTTGGGAATTGAATTAGATAAGAAATTCCAGAATTAAAGATATCATCTTCATTTTGTAATTCTAGCCAAGCGTTACCTCCAGTCATTTTATTAAAAATCAAGCGGATTTCTTTATCTACTTTATCAAATGCGTCTAAGAATGTTTGTCGTTTGTCTTTTTCAATATCTTCAATAAATTTAACAATTGAGTTTCGTTCTTCTTCAAGAGAATTCTTTCGAGTAGACATTGAGCGATAGCCATAAGATACCTCAAGGTAAGTCTCCGGCGCTTTTGCATTTAATGCATTAAGAGAGGATAATTCAGTAGTCAAACCTTGAACAACGGATTCTACATCAAATGTATCCATATCCTTATCAAAGCCAAAGGTAGTGAGGAGTTGTTGCAGTTTAGATTCATTTTCCACCAAATCGTGCAAGTCACGATTCAACGAATCAGACTGGCGTTCTAAAGTATTGATTTGTTTGGTAAGGTTTCTGTCCTTTTCAGATAATACTTTGAGTGTATCATCATATTCTTTGAGATGTTCAATAGAGGAGCCAGATGTAGCAATCAGATCTTGTTCTTGTTCTCTTAATTTTACAAGAATACCAGTCTTTGATTCTTTTTGCTTTTCTAATTCTTGAATTTTTGTCTCTAATTCCTGATACTCTAAATTTAGGGAATTTTCCTCATCATAAAGGCGATTAGATTGAGACTTTTCTCGATTGTCTTGAGTTTGAAGTATTGTTAATTGAGAGGATTTATCACGATATTCATTCATAATTGTAGTGTAAAGTTTTTCTATCTCTGCTTTTTTTGTATTGACATTTGATAATTCATCTGCAATACGAGTTTGCTCCCCACTAGCATAATTTTCTTCTACAATAGAGATTTGCTTATGCAGTGATTCGATATGAGATTCATTAATAGTTATTTCAGATTCAATAGTTGTATCTCTTGAAGTCAATTCAAGAATTCTTTTTGTAAGTTGTTCTTTCATATTTATCGCAGATGTAATTCTTGATTTTAGATTAGAGAAATTTTCATGTGTCGAAGTTAAAGATTTATCAGAAATTGAAAGTCGTTCAGCATAAGATTGGATAGAATTTTCTAATTTTTTCAGGGAATATTTCTTCTTTAGCATATATTTTTTGATCAAACTAATAGATTGAAACAATCCGTCAATATCGCTACTCATAGAAATTAATTTTGTAAGTTTTGAAATCTTTGAATTAATATCAATCACTACAGTACCTCCTCGAGCTTCAAAATATTCACCATCCATAGTTACTGCCTTGTAGCCTAATTGAGAGACATTATAAGCAGATTCTCGAGTGGAGGTAAGCACAATATTTCCAAATAGGAATGTTTTGAGTGCAGAATAAGCAGCATCACAAGTTACATAATCAGCAAGATTTCCAATTACCCCAGATTCTTGTGGTAAATTTAGATTAAATTTAGGAATGGCCTCAAGCGGAATGATTTTGAGTTTTGGTAGTTTCCTACTTTTAGCAGCTTCTGCAATTCCAAGCAATGTTGCAAAATCTTTGACAACAATTGCTTTAATCCAATCAGAACTTACAGCGAGAATTGAACGTTCATACTGTTTGTCCCATGAAATCATCTCATATACCAAACCTTCAATTCCTAGCTTGTCTGCATCTTCTTTTAATTTTGCAACAGTATAATCTTCATGCATGAATCCTTTAACAGTTTTAATCTTTGATTCATATTGAGTTGCAGCCTTGGTGGATTTTTCTAACAAAAATCCCAACTCATCCATATCATTAATTATTTTTAATTTTTTTGTTTGTAATTTTGCAATTCTAGATTTTAATTCAGAGATTGTATCATCATTATTTTTCATCATGGATTCTAATTGTAATTTGTAGCCAGACAGTTTTTCAATATCATTTTTTAAGTCATCAAATTTTACAGAATTTGTTTTAAGTTTAGTTGCAGATTCTTCTTTTTCATATTGAATTTTAGAAAGTTTTAGTTTAGATTCATTTAGTTTGTCTGTAAGTGTTTTAATTTTATTGTCAATTTCAGATTTTTTGGCTGCGGCTTCAGATTGCTTGGTTAAAACATTATTTCTTTCAGAATCAATAATTTTTAAATCTTCATTGATTTTATTTTTCTTTAGATTTGATTCATCAATTGATTCTTTTATTTTTATAATTTGAGTATTGATATCATTTCTGGCACCAGTAATTTCTTCTATCTCAATTTTAATTTCTGGGATCCTGACATTGATTTGCTCTAGTCTTTTTTTGGATGCAGAAATTACGCTATTATCGATTTCATATTGTTCCATTGCAGAGCTTATCTCAGAATCAAGGGATGCTTTAGAATGACTATAGTCATCGGCTTCAGCCATTAATTTTGTTTTTTCAGCATCCATAGTACTAATTTCTGTCCTCAAGATGGTTCTTTGATCATCTAATACAGTAATTTCATCAGTTATAGTGTGTAAAGTAGACTCTTTAGTGGTTTTTTGGCTAGAGATGACCTTCATTTTATTTGCAGCAGATATTGCCTTGTAACGATTTAGCTCACGTTCAAGAATATCATGGCGTAATTTCTGATTTCTTTCTTCTTCAAGCTCATCAATTCTTTTTTTGATTTCTCCCATTTTTGCCAAAGCAATTTCTAATCGCCTGTCAGCTTCATTTAGTTGCTTTACAGATTCGGTCTTTTTTTCATCAAAATAAGATAAACCGATCAGATCCTCAATGGTTTTTCTTTTTTCTTCAGAAGTGAATTCTGAAATTCTAGTAACAGTTCCTTGTTGTACTGCATTAAGTTGACCTAAACCAGCATTTGCCATATCAAGAAGATCAAGAATATGGCTGCGATTTGTTTTCTTTTTGTTTAGATAGTATGTGTTTTCACCATTTTCATCCATTTCTCTTGTAATCTCAACAACATCAGAATCAACAGGTATTTTTCTATCAGAATTATCAAAGTGAACACTAGAGCGTGCTATTTTTGGTCCACGGCGATTTCCTTCAATATCATGAATTAATGATCGTAATTTATCGACTCTCATTATTTTTGGTTTGTTTTCACCCATTGCAAAAATAATTGCATCTAAGATGTTACTTTTGCCTGAGCCATTTGGTCCAGAGATCGATACCAGTCCAGGTTCAAACTGAACAGTGGTATTTTTAAACCCAAATGATTTGAAACCAAAGATCTCAACTTTTTTAACATGAACCAATGATATTATTTTCTCGATTGGTGGGATAATCGATGATTAACAAGTTTAGTTGACATAATTGCATAATTTTTCTTGTTTTATTATCATATTTTTCGTAACGGTTAGAGATAGAAATTATTTTTCAGAGTTGATCGTTTAGTTATACCTACCTATAATTACCAACTAGGAATTCCAAAGGCATGGTCAAGTTAGGATTGATTCAAACTATTTCATATAGTTCTAATGAAAAGGGGGTTTCCCAAATTGCAGAGATATTAAAAACATTAGGAAAGAAAGAGACAGAAATCGTCTGCTTGCCTGAGCAATGGCTAAAAAATAATGAAATTTCAGATTTTGATTCAGAATTTTCAGAATTTAAAAAGATCGCTAAAGATTTCTCCATGACCATCATTCCAGGGGCATTTTATGAAACTAAAAGAAAACCATCAATTGTAGCTCCAATTATTGGTCCAGAAGGAGAAATCATAGGTAGGCAGGAGAAAATTCATCCATTTGACTATGAACGAGACAACGTAAAGCCTGGAAATGAGGCCAAAATATTCAATACATCGTGTAAATTTGGAGTGATAATTTGCTATGATATGGTATTTCCAAAAGTTGCCAACATACTTACAAAAAAAGGTGCTCAAGTATTATTTTCACCAAGTAGAATCGTTAGAAGAGGCATCTCACCTTGGCAGATGTATGTTCAGGTAAGAGCACTTGAAAATAGAATACCAATCCTTGCCGCAAATGTTGAGAATCACAGATTTGGTGGAAATAGCATGATGGTTGATCTGATTGAAAACAACAAAGTAATCACAACAAAAATTACAAAATTAAGTGGAGAGGACAAAGTAATCAAAGAGTTTACGCTTGACAAATATGAAGAAAGTAGAAAGAGTAGATTTTCAGATTTAAATAAATTTCAATAACTATTGACCTGCAACAAATTTTTCACATGCAGTTTTTGCGGCAATATCAGAAGTCTGTTCTATTGGATGTTTCATCAAATATGCACTTGCAGGTTTGATCGGTCCACCAATCCCTCTATCAAGTGCAATTTTTGCCAATCTAATTGCATCAATTACAATTCCTGCAGAATTTGCTTTATCATCAACTTCTAAACGAACTTCCATATTATAAGGAATATTTGCCCATTGACGACCCTCAATTCTCATGAACATAAGTTTTGTATTTCCCAAGAAAGGAATAAAATCAGAGGGTCCAACATAAATTTGATCATCATCTAATCTTTCATTTAATTGACTTTGTACACTTTCTGTTTTAGAGATTTTCTTTGATACTAGCCTGTCTTGTTCTTTCATGTTTAGAAAATCAGTATTTCCACCAACATTGATTTGGTATGTTTTTTCAATTTTTGTTCCTCTGTCGTTACATAATTTGGCTAAGGTTCTATGAACTATAGTTGCTCCTACTTGTCCTTTGATATCATCACCAATGCAAGGAATATTTTTTTCTTCAAATTTCTTGGCCCATTTTTCATCAGAGGCAATAAATGAAGGAATACAATTTACAAAAGCAGTATTAGTATCAAGACAAATTTGAGCCCAGAATTCAGTTACTTTATCAGAGCCTACAGGTAAATAAGATACAATAATTTCAACACCAGAATCCTTGATTACTTGTTTTACTTCATCTGCAATTTGTTCAGTAGTTTTAGTACTTGAAATTGGTTTAACTCTGTTTTCTACCCAGATTCCAACTCCATCCAACAAAGGACTTTCATAGACTTTGGCATCTGTTTTTGGCATATCATTTTTTGAAATCCAATCAACCATGTTAGGATATCCATAAATTGCTTCATTGAGGGGCTTGCCAACTTTAGTTTCACCTACATCAAATCCACATACAAAATCAATGTCATGAATTCCATACCCAGCTAATTTATCATGAATAATCCCAGTTACCTCTTGAGAAGGATTTTTTCTATAATACTCAATTCCTTGAATTAATCCTGAAAAACAATTACCAATACCTACCAAACCAACTTTAATTCTATCTACCATTCAAAAAATGATGTTATTAGGCGGGTTTAAAGTTTACTTAGATAATAAAAAAATAGATTCTAGTAAGGCAGAATTTTATACTTGAGAGCAACGAACAAAATTATGGTAACTCCTGGACGTCCAGTCAAAGATATTGAAATTAATTCAGACACATCAATAGAGAGAATTTTTGAAGAGTTATCTCAATCAGGAGGATTTGAATCAGTAAATCTATCAGATGGGCTAGAGATTTTAACAGAAATGATTTCAGATAAACAGTGCCTCAAGTTTATCTCATTTGTAGGAGCTGTCATCTCAACAGGATTAAGAGGAATCATCAAAAACATGATCAAAAACAAATGGTTTGATGTTGTCATAACAACTTGCGGAGCACTAGATCATGACATTGCAAGACATTTTTCACATTACAAAGAAGGATCTTTTACAATGGATGACATGGAATTAGCAAATCAAAACATTCACAGATTAGGCAATGTGTTGGTACCTATGGATAGCTATGGACCGCTAATTGAAGAAAAAATGCAGGGGTTTTTGGAAGAAGAATACCAAAACGGAGTAAAAGAGATGACTACTGCAGAGATATGTAAGATGATTGGAAAGCACCTAGGAGAAGATTCATTTCTTTTTTGGGCTTACAAAAACGACATTGATGTAGTAGTTCCAGGAATAATGGATGGAGCGGTAGGAAGTCAAATTTGGCTTTTTACACAAAAGCATAATGATTTCAAGTTAAACATGGCAGGAGACGCAGATTTACTTTCAGGATTAATTTTCAAAGCTGAGAAATCAGGCGCGTTTATGATTGGAGGCGGAATCTCAAAGCACCACACATTATGGTGGAATCAATATAGAGAGGGACTAGATTATGCATTTTACATTACAACTGCACAAGAATTTGATGGAAGCCTCAGTGGTGCACTAGTTAGAGAAGCAATATCATGGGGGAAAGTAACACAAAAAGCAAGACAATCAACACTTCATGCAGAAGTAACAACAACATTACCATTCATTTATGCAGCACTTGTCTCAAAATTACAAAAATAGATTTAGAATTTAGATAAAAACTATTATTTCGTTAATAGAGATATTCTTCAGTGTTTCCAAGAATTAGAATTAAAGCCATTAAATTTAGAAGGAGGGTATCTTATTGATGGATTTCCATCAATAGGATTTAGCAGCGCAATTGCAACTGAATCAATGATACATACATCACAATTTGAATTAGCTGGTATAATAGATTCAGATAGTTTTCCGCCAATCAGCATCATCAAAGATGGAAAACCAAATTATCCAGCTAGAATTTTTGTCAATGATGGTTTGAAGATAGGGGTGTTTCTGTCATATCTTACTCTTGATCAATCATGGCATAGAATTGCAGCTAAAACAATGTTGAAATGGGCAAAAAAACACAAAATTGGATTAATTGTCAGTAGTGTTGCAATTAAATCACCAAATGGAAATGAAGAGATGATTGGAATTGGAAGTACTGATTCAGCCAGACAAAAAATTAAAAATTCAGGTTTGAAGGTTTTAGAGCACGGAACAGTACCAGGAATTCCTGGAATATTGTTAAATAAAGGAAGTATGACAGAGCAAGATGTTATTGTAATAATTTTTCATACAGATGGAAAAGGCCCAGATTTTAAATCTAGTGCACAACTCTGTGTAACAATGTCAAAATTAATTCCCGGAGCTTCATGTAACATTTCATCATTACAACAAGAAGCTGAAAAAGCTGAAGAGATAATAAAACAAACACAGGAAGAATCAAGACACCTAAAAAACTCTATGTATAGATAGAATTTTCAATTATATTTATTTCATAACAAAATCAAGAATGTCAGAAAACAATGGTTCAGATACTTGAATTTGCAGTATTAGTTATTGTAATTTCAGCATCAGGAGTCATGGCACCTGGGCCTCTTTTTGCAGCAAATATATCATATGGATTAAGAGAAGGCACCAAATCAGGTGTAAAAATGTCAATTGGGCACACAATTGTTGAATTGCCTTTGGTGGTTTTATTAGGAATTGGAGTATTTTCCTTAGAAACATTTCCAGAATTTAGAATTATAATTTCGGTGTTTGGGGCAATCACACTTTTTGTATTTGCAGCATTACAAATCAAAACAATATTTCAAAAAAAAGAACTCATCATTCCTAATCAAAAACAAGGTCCATTGTTTGCGGGGATTATACTAAGTGTATTAAATCCATTTTTCATCATATGGTGGTTAACAATTGGGTTCAAACTAATTTCAGATGCAATGTTAATTTGGGCATTTTCAGGCATCTTGATTGTGTTTGCATTACACATTTGGATGGATTTTGCATGGTTAGGAGGTATTTCATTTCTTGCATCAAAAAGCTCAAGAATTCTATCTAACAGAAATTATAACATATTAATGATAATACTAAGTTTAATGCTAGTTTATTTTGGAATTACATTTTTAGTAGACATAGTACATTAGCCACAATCTAAAATTTCTATTTCTGATTCACATGCATCATTAAACAGATCAATTTTTTCTACGATGACTTCACAAAATTCGGGTTCAAGGGATTTTTCATATAACGCAATTTCATTTAAAATCAATATCTGTTGAATTCCACAAGAAGGATTAACTAGATTAATTGATACTGCTACAATTAAAAGTCCCATTGTAATTAGAATTAGTTTTTTTAAATTAGTTTTTTGAAATATCAATTTCCATGGTAGAAACATTTCGTTGTTTCCCATCTTGAGAAGTAAGAGAATCAGATGAAATTCTTACATCACTAATTACATATCCAACTGAATCCATCCTTTTAACAATCATTTGAGACACATCAACTGCCTGGGTTATTCTTTTTCCTCGAGCTTTGATGGTTACAGTAGGTCTTGTTGAGAGTTGAGTCAATGTTGCTGAAACATAAGTCATTATGGGTTTTGTCCCAACAAAAATCACATCACGTTCTTCAGGTTTAGGAGAATTAGAAGATTCGCTGAGAGCTGGTTCTGGAGATGGTTCTGGAGATGGTTCTGGAGATGGTTCTGGAGATGGTTCTGGAGATGGTTCTGGAGATGGTTCTGGAGATGGTTCTGGAGATGGTTCTGGCTTATTTCGAGAATCAAATTCAGATAAGATGTCTTCAGCGTCTTTTGATTTTTTAGTGTCACTCAATTTTAAATTCCTTTTATAACTAAAATTCTCTTTCACTTTTATTTAATTTTTCAGGTTTGCTCTTTAAGATAATCATTAAATATTTTTTCCAGATCATCATCACCATGTTTTCTTATTTTCTCAACTAAATCGACATCTTCAATCTCATAGCAATTTAAAACATCTTGGAAATCTTTGAAAACTAACATTGCTTTATTCTTGAACATACAGTGATAGAGTTTTTCTTTTTCCATTTTCTCAGGTTTTAATTTTAGGCCATTTTCATCTACAGAAACAGGATAATCCATGAAAATAATAAAACCACATCAGTATTTAGATTAATACACAATATTGTAATAATCAAAATTATTTAGAAAAATATTGGAAACTAGAATAGTATTCCACATAGATTTTGATTATTTTTATGCTCAATGTGAAGAGATAAGAACTCCCGAATTAAAAACGAAACCAGTATGCGTATGTGTTTTCTCAGATAGAGGGACAGACAGTGGTGCAATAGCTACTGCAAACTATACTGCAAGGGAATATGGGGTTAAGTCAGGAATGCCAATAATTTTTGCAAAAAAGAAACTAGAAGAAAGAAAAGATGCAGTATTTTTACCTGTAGATTTCGATTATTATGATCAAATGTCTGAGAAGTCAATGAACATAATGAAAAATTTTGCAGATATTTTTGAGTATGTAGGAAGAGATGAAGCATACTTAGACGTAACAAAAAGAGTTCAAGCAGATTTTAAAAAAGCAAGTCATCTCGCCCAACAAATTAAAAATTCAATAAGAGATAAGATAAAGCTTAGTTGTTCAATAGGGGTTTCACCAAACAAACTCATTTCAAAGATAGCATCAGATTTTAAAAAACCAGATGGATTGACAATTGTATCACCAGATAAAATTAATAATTTTTTAGATCCATTAAAAATTAGAACAATACCAGGGATTGGTGGGAAAACTGAAGAAAAATTCACTAAAATGAATTTAAAAACAATTCAAGATTTAAAAAAAATAGATATTTTTACTTTGAACAAAGAATTTGGAAGAAAAAGTGGGACTTTTATCTACAACGCATCAAGAGGCATAGATAATGAGCCAGTCAAAGAAAGAGAAGACACCATACAGTGCAGCAAAATTACAACATTGAGAAAAGATTCAAAGGATTATCAATTTCTATCTGAGAATATCATAGCATTATGCAAAGAAGTGCATCAAATTATTATAAAAAATAATAAAATGTTCAAATCAATTGGAATACACTTTGTCCAATCAGATTTATCAAACAAATCAAAATCAAAAATGCTGAGAAACCCAACTGCAAATCTTGAAGAATTACAAAAAATTACGGATCAATTACTAAAAGAAATTCTAGAAAATCAAACAGCAACAATCAGAAGGTTAGGAGTCAAAGTTTCAGAACTCTCAGAAGTTCAAGGGCAAAGCAATATCACGAACTATTTTTAGGAGGTAGTTTTCCTTTAGATTCTAATTTTTTTAGGCGTTTTGATTCTATCAGAATAACTACTAGAATAAATGCAAAAAGCCATGGTAAAAACATAATCTCACCTGCAATTTTATGATATTCCTCCCATGCCACAGGATCTGTTGTAACTTTAAGAGCATACCAAGACAATGAGAAAATTCTAATCAAGTTAACAGTGATGGTTCCAATTATTCCTAAAACAAAATAGACTATCTTTCGGTTTCTGGGAATATTCATCTTTAGCATGAATGCACCAATCACTAAAGAGAAAATTATAATGCTGTGAACACCTGCAGATGGCCAAAATACTTGAAGTGCCATCGAACCATGATCACCACGTAAGAACATGACATTGTCCCTAGCTATGGCAGTTCCAAGATCTAGTACTGTAATTATCCATACATTTGCCTGAACAAAATAAGGAACAATATACTGTAATGGACCCAGAGTATCATACGGGAAAAATGCATCGAGGGATAGAATAATTGCAGTTCCAGTCAGAAATATTGGTCCTGCAGGCGCAATTCTAATCCAACGCTTTCCAAAAAATACCGTTAGTGAAATAACGATAAAAATTGCCATCACCACAAAATCCCACATCCATGTCCAAGAATAGATCAGTTGTACATCAAATTGTTCTGCAGATTCAACAATGTAGTCTCTTAGACCATACTCCAATGAAATAAGATATGAAATGACAATAAGGGCCATAGGAATTACTGCTAGCAATCGTTTTTTTGAGATGACAATTTTAAGACCTACAAGTTCAGCTACTACAAATACAAGTGCAAAGAAATAACCCCCTCTACCTTCATTCCAGCTCCAAGCAACAGAATCAGGAAATGCAATCATTGAGAAAATAATTGGGCTAGAGATAATCAAAATTCCAAAAATAAGATTCCAATTAGTCATAATATTTTATTTAAAAATGGCAAATAAATAGTTCGACTTTAAGATTTGAAAACCATGAGATTATGACATATAATTAATGAAGCTAGTCTTCATTGTCTAATTCATCGATTTCAGGATCTCTTCTACTAGGTCGGATTGGAACATAGATGAAAGTCACATGAATAGTTCAAATGACTTCAAGATACACTTCAAGGTTGTAAAAGTTTGTCCATTTGGCGTATTTTAATACAAAAATTCAAGCTAAGTTAAAATCAACGCATAGAGATCATGAAAAGGAACATTACTCAAATTTACTGATTTATCTTACACTCAACTTTAAGAGATTTTACAGTCGTAAAATAAGTTACAGCCAAAATTGTAATGGCTAGAATTCTAATTGGCATCTCATAGTTTGTCAAAAACGCAGTGGCAGTAGCTCCTACTGATCCAAATGTAGATATCACTGCAAACCCTACAGGTCCACAGCTGCATGCACCAGCTGCTGCACCAATTATAGAGCCAAAGATGCCCCCACTCATTTTCTGCTTTGAGCTTTTCAGAATGTTTATTCTAAATACATTCATTGGAATCACCAATGCAGATAATGCAGATAATATCACAATTAATGCAAATCCAAATTCAGTTCCAGAGGGAAGATGACTAACCACATATGGCTCCAAGAAGATGTATTCTGATAAAATTAACAATCCAATTAACATGGGCACAAAAATAGCGCATGCCAATACGGCATACATAAAATTTGAAAATACAAGTTTGATTGTTTGTATCATTTAGATCATTGAATCCAATACTTGCTTAAAGACAGAGAATGGTTGTGCTCCTCCTAGCTGTTCTTGTCCATCAGGCCCTACAATAAAGAATCCAGGAGTTCCCCTTACACCGTGATCTCTTGCCTGCTGTATGTTATACTGTACACGTTTAGAGTATTTTCCAGAATCAAGACAACTCTCAAACAGTTCCATATCAAGCCCCAAGCTAAATGCAAAGGCCTTAAGTCGCTCAGTATTTGCCCAACCTCCATCAATTTTTGGCTCTTGAGAATTGTAAAGAATGTCATGATATTGCCAATACATCTCTTGGTCTTCAGCACAGTATGACGCCTGAGCTGCCTTTGGAGAATCTCTACCCAAAAACGCCAAATCAACAAAGACCAGATTGGCTTTGCCTGTTTCAATATAGGTACTAACTATTGCAGGCTTTGTGTTATGAAACCAGTTGTAGCATTGGTGGCATTGATAATCTCCAAATTCAACTATGGTGACAGGAGCTGATGGGTTGCCCAAAATAGGGGATCCCATAGCAGTAGAAATAATACCATGAGTTCTACCCATGTCAAGATTTACAGTTTCTGTAGGAGATGAAGATATAGATGCTGCAATTCCTGCAATAATTGCCACAACAACTACACCTACAATTACAAGTTTATTCAACAATCAAAGAAACAGTAATTGGTTAAAAAAACTTATTCCAAATTGCGCGAGGACTTTCGTCGGAACAGATTTACAAATTTTGCAATTGCAGTATCAACTGGACATGTCTCACAGGCAACACTTGATGAGTGTCTGTCAAGATGTCTTTCAAATCTTTCGCGTGAATCAAATATCAGATCACATTTTTCACAATAAACTTTGAGACCCTTGTTTTTTGATTTCTCCACAATAATTTTCTGAGACTAGTGCTTATAAAGATCCTGTTAAAAATCAACATATGAATAAAATTCCTGATAAAATCATAACAGGGTTTTTTGTAGGAGTGTTGGGAATTTTATGGTATGCTACAAGATTTCGTGTAAAACCAGAATACCATACAGTAGTCATCTATGACGTTTTTGGGAAACAGACAAGAATAGATGGGATCAGAACCTGTTTTAAAACTCACAGAGTTGCATAAAGTTACATTTTAGAATATCAAAAAAGATTCCCACATCATCAATTTTCATTGATGTCAAAAATGCCATACATCAAAGAGAAAAAGATACTAAGGGTTTTCAAAACTCATAGATAGTGCATTCGCATATGAGTCTGAAGTTCAACCTCATATCTAGTAACAAATCCACAGTGAGAACATGAGAACATTTCAGGTTGTGGCACTTGATCTCTTTCTATTATTTTACCAGAAATAGACTTGATAGTTATGGTTTCATTGTTACAGATGACTGCAAAATTATGTCCCTCTGCAATGGAATCAAGAAATTCCTTTATTGAACTAATTACCGTATCAATGTCAATAATCTCATCATCCAGGGTAGATAGTGTAAATTGATGGTTTTTCAAGGTAGGAATGGCTGCAACTTGATCTGCAACATACACTAGTAATTCGCTCTTTATAGATAAAACATCCTTACAATCAATTGTGAGCATAAGATTTCAATATCAAATCAATATTTTAGTCTAACAAATTTGAAAATGATTATTATTGATTGGTATTGTGAATTCTGATAGATGGGAGATTCAGAAACATTCGGCATTGAAAAAGATCATGGTGAAGAGGTAGTTTCATGGTTAAACGAGCAAGCAAAGTCACATAAATTAAAACTAGAAGCAAGACTATACGGATATAATGTTTCGACTAAAAACTTTGGAGATTTTGAAATGTTTTCATGGATGGGAGATGTGCAGATTGCAAGAAAGTTAATCATCAAGGCAAGCAAGAGATTCAAGATTAAAGTAATCGAAGGAGGATACAAACCAAAAGAGAAAGTATTCAGAATGAAAAAATTGGATTATGCCAAAGTCAAGAAAGGGGATAAAACCATAGGTCAGCTAGAGTTTTTAGCATCAAGGTTTGGAAACAATCATTGGGAAATTCAAAATGAAGAACGTCATTAAATTTACAGGTAATAGAAATATATGAAAATAGGAATCATTGGACTTGGAATGCTAGGAAATGCAGTTGCATTGCATCTATTAGAATCAGGCTTTAAAGTGACAGCATACAACAGAACAAAAGAAAAAACATTAAAGGTAAAACAAAGAGGGGCAAAAATTGTAACATCTCCAAAAGAGGTTGCAGAAAATTCAGACCTAGTTATCACAGTAGTAAAAGACGCTAATGCAGTAAAAGAAATAGCATTTGAAAAAAATGGAATCATAGAAGGAAAACATGAAAAGCTAGTTGTAGCAGATATGAGTACAATTGATCCATCAGAATCAAAAAACATTACAAAAAAATTTCAAGAGCACAATATCGAAAAACTAGACATCCCAGTTATGGGAGGACCAAATGTAGCAATCACGGGCAATCTAGTCATGATGGCATCAGGGAATAAAGAAAAATATCAACAATGCAAAGATGTCTTTAACATTATTGCAAACAAGGTATTTTTCCTAGGAGACAGTGGAGTTGCTCATTCTGTTAAACTTGCAATGAATTTGCAGATAACTATGCTGGCACTGGCATTATCTGAAGGAATCACCCTAGTCAAAAAAGCAGACGTAGACCCAAAGATTTTCCTTGAGATTTTAAACTCGACATATTTCAAAACCGGAATGAGTGAGAAAAAAGCATACAAGATGATTGATGGAAAATATGATGTTACATTCACACTTGCCAACCTAAGAAAAGACATCAGCACCATGACAAATACTGCCAAGTCTTTAGGAATTAAACTCCCAATGATCCAAAAAGCAGAAGAAGTCTATGAGAATGCCATCAAAGAAGGGTTTGGAGAAACCGACTATACAGGAATTATCGAGTATATCAAAAAAATCAATGAATCAAAATAAGATTCACTAATGAAACCCAACAAAAATTCTATAAGATAGGACAACTTACAGAATATCATGCAATTATCAGATAAAGTTACCATTGTCACAGGGGCATCAAGTGACATAGGCAAGGGAATTGTAAAGAGATTTGCAGAAGAAGGATCTAAAGTAGTTCTTGTTGCAAGAAATCTAGAAGAATTAGAAAAAACGAGAAAAGAAGTAGGATATGAAGACTCTACAGTATCAATTTCTTGTGATTTGACTAACGAATCACAGGTATTGCAATCTGTAAATCAGGTTATGGACACGTATGGTAAAATAGACATTCTGGTTAACAACGCAGGTGCAATTAATGACCCCATACATTTTCATGAGATGCAGAATTCAGAGATTACAAAACTCATTGATGTAAACATGTTGGGCGTATTTTACATTTCAAAGGCAGTTCTTTCAAAAATGGCAGATGTTAAAAATGGCGTAATTGTGAATGTTGGTTCTATTGCAGGTGAAAGAGCAATTCAAAGAGTTCACTTGGCAGTATACTCGGCTACAAAAGCAGCAATATCGATGTTCACAAAATCAATTGCAGTAGAGTATGCAAGAAGAAACATCAGATGCAACTGTGTAAATCCTGGAATTATCAATTCAGGCATGATAAAATCATATCTTGAGGATCCACAGGCAAGAAAAGTTCTAGAAGACAGATTACCCCTTGCAAGAATAGGAGAACCAGTTGATGTAGCAAATGCAGCACTTTACTTAGCATCAGATGAGGCAAGCTGGGTTACAGGAACTATCCTAAATATAGATGGCGGCAAAACAGCTTCAGAAGGATAAATTTTTCCGAAGTAAGGTTTTTGCAAGTAGTTGAGATACCCGTATAGGCTCTGGAACAGAACCGTGTAAAGTTATATCATTTAGTAGATGCTTTACGTCACTTAAACTACATCCCTCTTTTCTAATAAAAATTTCATGAGATGTCTTAAGGATGATTTTTTCTCGTTTCCCTAATTTATCATATGCTGTAATTTTTGATTCAGACGAATTTGGAAAGTGATGCTTAAGAGAATCCACTATTCCCGAAGAATCATGGTAAGAAATTCCAATGATGGGGATTTTTAATGAAGCAAATATCTTTTTGATGTCAATGATGTTATACATAGAAACAATCAATCCAGAAATTAAGACGTAGCTAATGTCAGGTCTTTGAAGTTCATCATACATATTCAAGATCGTTTCAGTGGCATCATTGCCTTTCAGTGTTGCACTACCAAAGACAAAATCATCAATTACGAAATCTCGCCTCATTACAATTCCAGAGAAGATAGATTTTGTTGAGTTTTCTCTAAAGCTTTCAGCAACTGCTAGTCCACGTAAACCCTTTTTTTCAAGATGAAGAGATCTCATGATTTTTTCTTTTCAGATATGTATTGTAGCTTAATCCTGTAACAATCATTATAATTCCAGCAACTATAGACCACATAAGAAAAGAAGAGAGTTCAGACTCATCCATAACAAATTATAGATTATGAAACATCTAAAGTTTCGGTTCAGGAATGCTCTGAATACGTTATGAAGTACATGAAACATCTAAATAGATTTGATGTAGACGGAGTTTATGCCTGAATTTACGTGTCCTGAATGTGGAAAACGGCTATATCATGAGAATGAGACCACATTGAAAATAGAGGAGACAATTCACTCAAAATTTTGTAGGAAAAAGGAAGGCGAAACACACAGTTACATGCATAGAGATCCTGCACACATGCAGACTTTTGATCCAGAAAGAGAGAATGATTCGGTAGGAACCCCAGTTTTAAAAAAATAATTTCCATTACATCCTCAAAATTATATCCTAGTTCTTGGAATTCAAATTAATTGTCAAAGGAGTATCACTATGATTTGGTAGTAGTCGGAGGAGGCCCTGCAGGTTCATCAGCAGCATTTACTGCTGCAAAAAACGGAATCAAGGTAGCAGTACTTGAAAAAGAGAATTCAATTGCAGAGACAGTTAGAACAAGTGGAGTAACATGGATTCAAAATATTAAAGAATACGGAATTCCAGATGATTGCTTTAATCCAATTAAAAATTTTTCATTCTGTTCACCAAACAATGAGGTCACAATAGCAGATTCGATTCCAAGGGCAGGAGTTTTAGATGTAAGAAAAACATACAGATGGCTAGCAAAAGAGGCAGAAAATGCAGGGGCAGATATTTTTGTCAAAACAAACATCAGCGAAGTTATTAAAAATGACAAGGGGGATATTGTAGGAGTTAGCGGAACAGGGCCCAACGGAAAAACAATATTTCATTCCAAAGTAGTAATTGATGCAAGTGGGTTTTCTTCAGTTGTTTGTAAAACAATGGGTTTGGTAACACAGTGGGAAAGATTTGGGGTAGGTGCAGAATATGAGGTAGAGGCAGAAAATGTAGATTCTCAAACATGGTGGTTAATGGTAGGACAGCAATATTCACCTGCAGGATATGCATGGATTTTTCCTTTAGGAAACAACATTGTAAGAATTGGGGTGGGGATAGGAAAACCAGAATCAAATGTTGATCCTACACAAAGACTCAAAGAGTTAATGGAGTCAAAAATAGGCCCAATAAAAAAACTAGGAAAATTGACGCCAATAGAATTTCATTATGGGTTAATTCCAAATGACGGATTATCAAGAAAGACAGTTTACAATAATTTGATACTAGTAGGAGATTCAGCAGGACAAGCAAACCCACTTGTTTTAGAAGGAATCAGATATGCAATAAAATTTGGTAGAGTAGCAGGGAAAGTAGCTTCAGATGCCATAAAATCAGGAATAACAGATGAATCTTCACTTTATCCATATGAAGAAAACTGGAGAAAAGACATAGAATCAAAAATAAATTCTGCAGGAAAAGTTCAAGGTAGATGGATAGGACTATCAGATGAAGAATGGGACAAGGAATTAGATATTATTAGAGAGTTAAAACCTGAAGAATTTCTAGATTTCATAAAAGCAGATTTTGGAGCATCTAATATGATCAAGTTAGCAATGAGTCATCCAAAACTTGCAGTAAGGCAGTTATTCAATTTAGTAAAGGGAAAAAGATAATCATTTTACATCATAGTCAAGAACAACTAAAAACTTTACAGAATCATAAAATTAAACCAGAGTAGACATTAAAGAAGAGTTTAGTTTGATTTTTGCCGCAGTCTCAGAGACAGTTTTAGACATACAAATGGAATGAAATGGCTTCATTGTACAAAATTTACAAACTCGACAAATCATACTAATGGATTTTAGACAAGGGGAATATTTTATGTTCTCCATTAATTTTCCACCAACATCTACATGATTTGTCAGGCAATTCTTTTCAAATTAAATTGATAAAAATTGGATATAAGAAACACATAGAAGTTGTTCATATTAAAAATCATCAAGATTATAATGGAAATAAAATAAGAAAAAATTATGAATAAAGTTAGAAAAACATTTGATAAATGGGCGGAGAATGGGAGAGCAGAACTAATGGAAGAAGAACACGGGAAAAATGTTTCAAAATTTTTACAGACATTATCATTTGATAAACCATTTACATTTCTTGATGTAGGTTGTGGAAATGGATGGGTTGTAAGAAAGATTGCAAGCAAAAAAAATTGTAAAAAGATAATAGGAATTGATAAGAGTAAAAAGATGATAATTCAAGCAAAAAAGAAAACAGTCAACAACAAGGAAAAATTTATCCATACAGATATCGAATCATGGAGTTACAAAGGAAAATTTGATTTAATTTTTTCAATGGAGTCGATTTATTATGCAGATTCCATTGAAAAGGCATTGAAGAAAATCTACAAGATACTAAAACCAGGAGGTATGTTTTTCTGTGGGACAGACTTTTACACAGACAACAAAGCAACTGCAAGATGGGCAAATATTATGAAAATACAGATGCATCTTCATTCAAAAAAAGAATGGAAGAATTTATTTCAAAATGCAGGATTTAATGTAAAAACTAAACATATCAAAGATTTGAAAAGTAAAAAAAAATGGAAAAGAGAATTTGGGACTTTATTTATTTTAGGTAAAAAGCCAGAAAAGTAATATTCAAATTCAATCATTGAGTTGTATTATTATGTGAGCTGGAGCACGACACACTGCTACGGCAGAGGAAACTCCTCCCTCCATACAGGAAATGTGATCCGGAGATGGATAATCAGAGATGGTTGGCAACGGAGCAGAAAAAAATCCAATATGGCGCACAGTGATGGCAAAACCTGAGGTTTCCATAAAAGGAGTGAAAGTAGCCGCCCCACATGGAGCAAAGCCAAACAGAATTCAAGGTTCCTGTACCAAGTTCAGGTAGGCTGCAAAGCAAAATATCGTGAAAACAGAAGGAGGGTTACTCCCAGCACACATAATTTTTTTAATTTTAACTCATAGAGCGAACTTGCTCTTTGCAGATATCTGCATCACATCTACAAGTTCCATCACACAAACAAGAGCCTTGCATCTCACAATCACATTCGGAGCCCATTTCAGCAGATGCAGCACAGCCACATGCAGCTTCTTCAGCAGAGGGAGATGCGGTTTGTGGTGGGGGCGGACTTTGTTGTGAAGTCTCTTCATAAACACTTCGAGTTTGTTGATAATCAGAATCATCTCTTAATTGTGCTTCACCTCTATTGGTTTGGTATCCTCCAGAGGAAGCACTGGTTTGATAACCTACTAAATTACTAGGATCAATTCCTTGTTGGCCAACTTGCTGATTTTTCAGAGACCTGCTACTGACAAAAAAGAATGCAATTCCTGCAATAGCTGCTACTCCAGCCATGCCATAAACAATGAAAATTGGAAAATCACCAGTAGAAGTTGTCGCATAACCTTCTGGAGGAGTTGGAGTTACACCTGCAATTTCAACATCATCCAACAAATCTAATGCACCAAAGCCGATTGTGTACAGATTACCTTGATCTGAGGATTGTACACTTCTAACAATGTATGTTTCATCAGATACCACTTCTGCTTCAAATACTCTTTCAACTTGACGACCTTCTCTAATACTACTTTCACCCATAGTCCAACTAGACACAACAAATCCAGCTATTTCTTCATCTAATCCAAATGTTCCAGCATCCACATTGATTCCTGTAGGATCAAATAGAAAGTGCCAATTAGTTAATGGTTGTTCTAAGATAAAGTCTGCATTAATGAGATTTTTATTAAGAATGTCTTCTGCATTAGTACCTGCAAGAATTGCATAAACTTCAGGTTCTTGATCTCGTAGTAAGGTTATCGGAATATTAATTTCAACATCATCAATTATAATTTCACCATCAGCACTCAGACCCCTCCAACCCAAGTCAACCAAGGTTCTTTGGGTATCTTTTGTAATTACATAATCAGTAAGGGTCCCTTCTAAAATTACTTTATAATCAATTGAAGTGTTGATATTTCTTGCTTTAAGGTGAAAATCATAAGTTACATTTAGGTCTGAAATTCTTGCTTGACTTCCATCAGCTTGAATTCCATTATTCAATTTATCCATGAGCTCTTGAACTCCAGGATTTGTCAAACCTGCAGTACCTGCAATAGTCCACTCTTTTCCACGTAAGTCATCAAATACTTTACCGCCATTTGGGTATTCAATGAAAACTGTTTTTTGATAATTCATCTTAAATGGAGAAGAGTCATTATTTGGATTTATTCTAGCATCTAACTGGGCAGCCCATGCAGGAGTACTAGTACCAATTACAATAATACCGGCAAGTAAGACCGTTAAAAGTAAAACCCTAGACACGAGTAAAATCTCGAACATTAGAGTAATAAACTTATCCTAAGATTAGATCGATTTGTTTTGAAAAAGTAATATTGAGTAATGTATCTCAGGTTTACGGTTTTAGGAGAAAATGTCATGATTACAGTCTTAGCAGGAGGAACAGGTTCAGTTAAACTAGTCAGAGGATTGGTTTCTCAAGAATCAAAAGTAAATGTGATTAGCAATGTTGGTGATAATTACTGGCTTTACGGATTATACATTTGCCCAGACATAGATACCATTGTGTATGGTTTAGCAGATTTACTTGATCAAGAAAGAGGGTGGGGAATTAAAAAAGATACATTCAACTTTTTACGCCAAATGGAAGTTTTTGGTGAGGAGACATGGTTCAGAGTAGGAGATAGAGATGCTGCAACTCATCTTATCAGAACAAATATGCTAAAAAACGGAAAGAATCTAAGTGACATTACAAAATGGTTGTGTGAAAAATTTGCAGTTAGTGCAAACATCATTCCAGTAACAGATAACAGCATAGAAACAAGAATAATCACAGACAAAGGAGAATTACACTTACAAGAATATTGGGTAAAACATAGAGGAAAAGATCCTGTGGAAGGAATTCAGTATATCGGTGCAGATAAAGCTCGTCCAAATCCAGAAGCAGTAAATGCAATACATGATGCAGATATGGTGATTTTAGCCCCAGGTAACCCATTAACATCAATAGGACCAATGCTTCAGATCAAAGGGATTAGAAAAGAATTATCAAAGATTAAGAAAAAAGTAGTTGCAATTAGTCCACTAATTGGAGATGATGCAATTAGCGGACCTGCAGCTAAATACATGCAAGCAGCAGGAATAGAATCAAATGCATATGGATTAGCAAAAATGTATTCAGATGTTTGTTCTAATATCATTGTGGATACAAAGGATAGAATGATGATAAAAAAGATTCAAAGTTTAGATATGAAAGTGTTTGAAACAAAAATTACTATGAAAAATAAACTAGCAGAAGACGCATTAGCAAATTTCATTTTAAAACAAGTGCACGTATAACTTGAAAATAGCTGCAATAATTCCTGTAAAGACTTTCTCTAATGCAAAGACACGTTTAGATTTGTCTCAACAACAAAAAGAAGATTTATGTAAAATAATGCTAGAAGAAATTTTGCATACAATATCAATATCACCACAAATTGAAAAAACAATCATAGTTACTAAAGAAAAAAAAGCAATAGAGGTAGGAGAAAAATTTAACGCAGTCATCATTGTTGATCAAGAAGAAGAAAGTGTTAACAGTGCAGTTGCACTTGCGGACAAATATCTTTTAGAAAATAATTTTGATGCATCAATTGTATTTCCTCAAGACATTCCACATATCAAAACTCAAGACATAGACTTTATGTTAAACTACAAAGCCCCACCAAATTTTGCAATTGTAGTACCCTCAAGAAGATTTGATGGAACTAATGCACTCGTAAGAATGCCTGTTGATTTGATGGAAACACACTATGATGAGGACAGCTACAAAATTCACATGAGTACTGCCAAAGAACACACACTAAATGTAGCACTGATTTTTGTAAATAGAATCATGCTAGATGTAGATAATAACGAAGACTTGGAATTTCTTTTGGGGCAAAATGAAAAACCTCAGATTACAGAAAAAATTAAAAAAATTTTAGAGTCAAAATAAAAAACATTCAAGAAAAAATAGATTACAATCAGAATAGATTATCATCAAGTCGATCATCAACAGACTTATAAATGATAAATTAGAAAATTTTAAATATTATCATAAAAAGTTTTGGGAGATATAAAGATGGTTAAAACGGGGAATTCAAAAGACAGATGTCCCAGATGTGGGAAGGGCACTCTAGTTACAGATGCCAATACGGGAGAGAATTTTTGTGGAAAATGTGGATTTGTGATTACTGACAAAGTAGAAGAGTCAGGTCCAGAGTGGAGATCATTTTCCAATGAAGGTGAAAATAAAAGTCGAGCTGGAGTTCCAACATCACTTGCCATGCATGACATGGGGCTAGCAACAGTCATCAATCCTCAAAACAGAGATGCAACTGGAAAACCACTAACAGCTTCTATGAAAAGTACAATCGAACGTCTCAGAACATGGGACAGTAGAAGTCAAGTTCACGAGCCAGTAGACAGAAATTTCAGACAGGCATTTAGCGAATTAGACAGATTAAAAGATAAACTTGCAGTAGGAGATGCAGTTATTGAAAAAGCAGCTTACATTTACAGAAAAGCATTAGAGAAAGGATTAGTTAGAGGTCGTTCTATTTCGGCGTTGATTGCTTCTGCACTATATGCAGCATGTAGAGATACTGAAACTCCTAGAACACTAAAAGATATTGGACAAGCAAGTAACATTAAACGAAAAGATATTGCAAGATGTTATCGTCTCTTGTTAAGAGAATTAAATCTGAAGATGCCAGTTGTTGATCCAGTTAAATGTATTTCAAGGATTGCAAGTAAAGCAGGATTATCAGAGAAAACTAAAAGAAAAGCAACAAAAATTTTACAGACTGCAGAAGAGAACAAAATTTCTGCAGGAAAAGACCCAATGGGACTAGCAGCAGCAGCATTATATGTAGCATGTGTTACAAATGGAGAAAATAAAACACAGAGAGATGTAGCTGAAGCAGCGGGAGTAACAGAGGTAACAATTAGAAATAGATACAAAGGATTGAAAGTAGCACTAAACCTCTAGGTTAGGTTCTCTTTTTGAATAAAATTTACTGACAAATAATATAGTAATAGACAAAACACCAGAAATTAAGAGTATAATTTCCAAAGATGACATCAATGAATGTGAAAAGGCATCTTCAACAGAAATAGAATTTAGTTGAGAAATGAAATTGACATATGAAAATACAAAATAATTAGTAGCCCAATGAATCAAAAGGGAGACCACAAACCCATATCTCAGATATACCCAACCCAAAATAATTCCACTTGCAGTAGCTTGAGCAAACTTACCTTCACTCCAAGATTCGCCAAGAGCAATATGTGCAAAACCAAAGAAAATACCAACAAAAACAATCAAGAAAATTGCTTTTTTATTATCATAAATATTCAAAGTTTTAGGATTCCACAGACATCTGAAAAAGTATTTTGCCGAAGAAGTGCGAGAATACAAAGCAAATAATGGAATTCCAATTAAAATCAAACGAAAGCCAAACTCTTCTATCAAAGGAGCAAGACTAACATAGAAAAATTGAATCAGATCATTTTCAACAAATGGAGGAGTAATTTCAACACCAAACTCTTCTTGAATAAAATTAATCATCATTGAAATAAAAATCAATATTGAAAACCATTTTGTCACTCCAATCATATAATTCGATGTAGTATCAAATTTTCCAAAAGAGATTATAGGTGAAAGGGATTTTAAAAATGCAGTCTTGGGACCTAGCATTGCAATTACGAAAATTATTGCATAAAAAGTCCACAGTACAACAAATGCATCTCCAATGCTGACATCAATTGGCATTTGATATAATTCAGTTTCAACAAAAATATCTAAATGAGTAAGAGGGTATTCATAATTAATATCACCACCAATTTCACTTTCAAAAATTACGTAGATTCCAATTGGAAAAGAAATAAGAAGTAAACCAAAAATTATAGACAACAATGCAGTAAAAGGAATTCCAAGAGCTTGAAGCGTTTTATTTGAATTTTGCAATTTGTTCTAGTGTAGTTCGATACTATCTTCAGCAAAACCTAAGTTAATCAAAGTATCTTTAATCGTATCCCGATGATCACCTTGTAAGAAGATATAGCCTTCTTTTGCAGTTCCACCACAAGCATATTTATTTTTGAGTTCTTTGGCAACGGTTTCTAAATTATTTAGCTTAGGATCTAATCCTTCGATCATAGTACCTTTTTTCTTGAATCGTCTAGTCTCTAATCGAATTATAATTTTAGTACTATCTTTGGCAAGTTCACCACAAGCACACAAGTCTTCTGGAAGACCACAAGTATTACAAATTACTGCCATTCGTTCGAAATAAATTCAATTGTACGCACTATTAAGCCTTGTTTGAATACAATTAAAAATTAAAAACAATAGGATTTTTTAGATAGAGATTTGAAGAAAAAGAGTGACAGAAGATCTTACAAAAAAAGCATCTGAAATGTTACTCAAAGGGGCAACAATGCTTAGTGAACCTTGTCCATATTGCTCAGGGGTAAGAATAATGAAAGAGGGGCATGCATTGTGTACAAGTTGTGGACGTGAACCTGAGAAGAAAGATATTCCTGAGGGGGAAACAATATCCAAAGTAAAATTACCTCTAGAAGAAATGTTAGAAAAAAAGATAGAAACACTGTCAAATGAACTAGAGCAGGAAAAAGATCATGAAAAACAACAAAATATTCTAAAATCAATTAATTCCCTATTAGAAACCATAGAGAAAGTAAAGGGCAAACAATAAAGTTTTTATGTTAAAATCCGTGTTGTCGAATTATGAGTAGTAAAAAATCAGCACCACTTCCAGCATCAAGTGGAGGTCTCATGAGGTTCTTTGAAGATGAGACAAAGGGATTCAAAATAGATCCTAAAATCGTAGTATCAGTACCAATCAGTTTAATTGCAATTTCATGGGTAATCGATATTTTTCTAGCTCCGTGAAAAAATAATGGAAAAAGATCCAGACGACGTTTCAAACATACACAACAGGTTTTCCCTTACTCTAGTCAATCCAGCATCACATTATTTCTCACTTGTAGGTTCCCTGACAGTAGCAGTGGTAATTGTACTTGCAACATATTTTGGCTACTTGAGTGATTTTGATACCAACGAAATTTGGTATAGACTGCCAGCCGTGATCGGAGTATTAGTATTAACACAGCTATTAGATACCAGATTTACAAAGAAAAAAGAATATTCAAAGTCACTACATTCATCCTTGTTTGGAAGTATGTTGTGGGTAGTCACACTTTTGATGGGATTACTAGCAAGTATAGTATTATCTAAAGAGACATCATTGTTCTTTGTAACTTTTGGAATGTTTCTATTTGTAAGTTTCAGGATAGGGATTTACACTACAACACTAGGAGTAAGTATCAAAAAGGCATGGGCAATATGCTTTGTTCAACCTCTAGCAATGTTTTTTGTACTAATTCCACAAAACATGTGGTTTTCAATACTGACAGATCCCATGGCTTTAGGATACGGAGTATCTTTTATGATAATTGCAAGTGCGTGGTCATTCCTTACAGACAGGGCAGGAAGACCAGGTATGGAAAGTACTCATAAAACTATTCAAGCATATCTTGCATCTCAAGGAAATGATTTTACAGATGCTGAAAAACTTATGGAGCAACGTTCCAACGAAACAAAGGTATCTACATCTCAAATAAGATTATCATCATCAGATGGAAAGACGGAATTTCGAATGGTGTTACCAGAAATACATCCAGGTCCATACCATCCTGTAGGAGGAAGCAACATACCATATCTAATTTACAAAAATCTAGCATCATCAGCAATGGTCATGCATAGTATATCAGATCATGCATTAAATCTACCATCAAGAAACGAGGTTGAAAGTTATCTAAAGAATTTAGAAAAAAGTGAAGTCAAAGAAGACGGAGTAAAATGTACAGAACCAGTTACAGTTCAAGTTAACAAATCAAGAGTAATAGGTTTGCTTTTTGGAAATTGTCCATTATTGTTTCTATCATTATCGCCACACGGTATGGAAGATATTCCAAGCTATATGAAAACAGAAATTGAACAATATGCAAAAAACAGAAATTATTCAAGAACAATGATAGTAGATTGTCATAATGCCATGGGAGCAGAGATTTCAAGAGAAGATGGAGAAGACATGTTAAATGCAACAAAGTCTTGTTTAGATACTTTAATCACAAAAGATAGTTTTCCAATAGAATTTGGTTATGCAAATTCAGATGACATGGATGTGTGGACAGAAGATTTGGGAATGGGAGGATTGGGAATTGTTTGCCTTAAAATAAATGCTAAAAAATATTTTCTTGGATGGGCAGATGCAAATAATATGGAAAACGGAGTAAGAGAGAAAATTGTAGATAATTTTGCAAAAAGGGATTATCAATTACTTGAGATTTGCACATCAGATACGCATTATGCACCAGTAAAAGCTAGAAATAGGAATGGGTATTACCAACTAGGTCTAATTACAAGTGCAGACAAACTCTCAAAATGGTTTTGGAGTATTGCAAAGAAATCAGAAGTAAGCACAGAATCAGCAAAATTTGAAATTTTAGAAAATGAGACAAAAGTAAAAGTTATGGGTCAAGGCATCTATGAAGACTATTCCAAAGCATTGGATAATTCTTTAAAAATCACTAAAATGTTTGTAATTGGCGGAGTTTTGTTCTTCATCACTAGTCTGTTTTTATAGTATAGCCTGATTTTACTAGACTGCCAGATATGACACCAGTTTTTGGTGCAAAATATGCAATTCTTTGACCAAGATCGAACTAGTTTTCAATTAATTGAAATTGGTATCGACGTAATTGAAGTTCCCATGACTGAGATCGATTCGACAAAGTTTGTAATGATTGGATTCTCTAAAGGCGATACTGACCAGTTTTGGAAAGATATTGACTTTCCAATTCAAATTATGAATAAAGGCAAATTAACAATTTATCGAATAGGAGAAAGTATTTCATTTCCACGTGACACGTATATGATTGGAGATGTCTTGCGGATTGAAATCAACGGCTCCGATTTAGAATACAAGATCAATGGTAAAATGATTCATGTTTTGGAAGGAGTAATCGACGAGTCAAACTATCCCTTATCAGTTGATACTTCAATGCGACTTATTGGCACCACACTAAATGATGTTAAAATTGGAGTAATCTCCGAGGATCCAATTGAGAAATTAGAGGTGCAAATTGATGATATGGTTGTTCTTTTTCAACAGTTATCAGATAGATTATCTGCACTAGAGCAAAAAATAGATGAACAACAAAGTATAATATCTAAACTGGGATCAGGAGTACCTGTTGACTGATCCCAAAGAGGGCCAGGAATTGATTTACGTCACTGTGATCTCTCTTTTACAGACCTCACTGATGCAAACCTCACTGATGCAAACCTCACTGATGCAAACCTCAGGGGGGTAACCATTAAAGATGTAGATCAGTTGGTTACAAAAACAATTCGTTGTATAGGACAATCATTTTGTAATTAAATTAATAAAACTTTAGATTAATTTTATGGAGTATATTTTAGGTAATTTAGCTAAATTTCAAACCAATAATCACTATTATTGGATTTTTATATTATTATTCACTTTGAACTTCACAACTCTGAAATGAATTATTCCCGTACTTGTCATAGCACAAGTCAGAATCTTCTCCGCCATCTAAGGTATCGTTTCCATAGTCATCCATCAGATGATCATTTCCTGCACCGCCATTAATAGAATCATTTCCCATTGCACCAAATAGTACATCATCCCCGTTCTCACCAAACATAGTATCATTGCCGCCCCTGCCAAAGATGGAATCATTGCCATCACCGCCGTAGGTGCAGTCATCACCATCGCTTGCATAAATCAGGTCATTTCCATCCATGCCGAAAATAAGATCATTGCCTTTTGTACCCTGCAACATGTCATCCTTATTGGTGCCATCTATTACAGAATCATATTAGGAGGAAGGATTGTCACAAAAGAGTTTTTCTGATGAGGAATCAAATGTTGCTATATGTAAAACTTCATCTTCAGCATTCCCGTGTCACCATTCAGGTCAGTATTTCCTTGATCTGGCTCATAAACATAAGATATTACTAGATTGTCATCAATAAAGGGAAACTCGAAAATAGATATGCCCAGGTTGGTAATGACTCCAGTGGAGGAATCATAGATGTGCAATACAGAATCATCACTATATTCATCTTGAAATGGGTCGTTATATCCAGCATCCCCGTCCCCATTCAGGTCAGTGCCTCCTTGAGCAAATTCATCTACTGTAAATGCCACCAGGCTGCCATCAACTGCCGCATTGCCACTGGCAAACTCTAAATTATTAATTTCAAAGTCTGCACTTGCTTGTAGCGGAGTATAAACTGAAAGTAGCATCACCCCAACTAGAAATGGTGTCAAAAAGAATCTGTTAAAATTTAATTTAGACATGTGATTGTTTCC
>Ga0224508_10000387_pt1 | contig 43829 bp, 46 predicted proteins | sample SF_Jan12_sed_USG_4_FD_170157 | JGI IMG/M metagenome (GOLD analysis project Ga0224508, IMG submission 170157) | Sediment microbial communities from San Francisco Bay, California, United States - SF_Jan12_sed_USGS_21 | ecosystem: Environmental > Aquatic > Marine > Sediment | place: USA... | reverse complement strand
GTTGGATCACCGACCACTCAAAATCCGTTAAATCAAATCGTGCCATTGCCAAACTCCTCTCACGAGGAATTTGAATCACAATTCTGTCCGTTTGGGAATCACGTTAATGAGTATGTGACCTAGAGCAGGAATAATCCCTTCAATCCAAGATAGACGCCAACGCAAAGCGCGATTCCCGAGACGATCATCACGCGAAACGCCAGCAATTTCATCACCGCGGCCCGCCTCATGATCTGCATCACAGCGTCGGACGGCTGTTCGACACTTTCACCATCGGCACCACCCCCCTGGCTTCGGCCGAGCGCCACGCGTTCGCGCGCGCGCGACAGGCGGAACAGGATCCAGGCCCCGATCGCGATTGCCGTGCTCATCCCAAGCAACCAAACCGACGAAACGAATTCCGCAAATGCCTGTGCCTCCCGCACAAGCCCAGAAATCATGATCAGGAAAAACGTCAATCCCGTGGCGTTCGCCAGGAATATATAGCGCAGCAATTCTTCCGGCTGACGGCCGGATCCATGCGTTTCGCCGTACAAATCTCCGGGACGCAAGGTCTCGAAAACTTCCTTTTCCATCGCGCGGCGTTGACCGAATAGATTCCACATGGGCTGGAGTGTCGCTCCCGATTGCAATTACGTTGCCGCCGATCTTATCCGACCAGCCGCTGCGAAGCGACGGATTCCATCGCAGCCGGCGACCGGCCGAAACGACGGTCCGCGACGTCGCTAAGTGCCATCCAATCTTAAGAGGACCGCTGGCATCGAAAGGTTCGATAGATCCGATAGACAGCAGGCCAGATTATTCCCGCAGTAACGATTGCGTTACCCATATTTGCCGATGGATCGATTATGATTCGGCCCAACTGCCGTGAAAAATATAACCGAATACCGCAACGGTTCCATAGCATCGTACCGCACCCTAGCAAAAAGCTTTTTAATGCCGGTCATTTGGTTGGCGCGGGCATCCGACCAAACGATTAGCTTTTTTGGATCGTTTTTTCCAATTTTAAAAATCTGTTTTCTCGATCATTCGTGGAAAGTAACCAAGATGTTACCGGGAGGTACTGCGGACCGGATGATATGACGGATTGCGGTGCTGCATCGCATGCGGGGAACGACGATGGCGCATGCGGATTGCGGCAATGCCTTTGAACGGATTGGATTCGCACCGCGCGGAGATAATTTAGGGAGATTGCCCAAATGGATGTCGACTTGGCACGGACGTTTTTGACAATTACCGAGACGGCAAATTTCGGCAAAGCCGCAAAGGCGCTGAATGTGACGCAATCGACCGTGAGCGCGCGCATCAAGACGCTGGAGGAGCTGCTCGGCCAACCGCTGTTCTTGCGCAGCAAGACGGGGACGACGCTCACCACGGCGGGCGCCAAGTTCAAAAGCTCCGCCGAGACCATGATCCGGGTTTGGGAGCAAGCGCGTCAGCAGGTCGGTATACCTTCCGATTTTCAATCAATGATCAGCATCGGCGGGGAAATGACGCTGTGGGATCAATTATTGATGAAATGGATCCCTTGGATGCGCTCTTCATTGCCGGATGTGGCGATCCGCGCCGAAGTCATGCAGGCGGATTCGCTCATGCAACGGCTGGCGGAAGGCTCCGTCGACATCGGAGTCCTGTATTTGCCGTCCCATCGTTCGGGCCTCGAAGTCGAGATTTTGCTGGATGAAGAACTGGTAATGGTATCAACCAGCACAGGCACCGCGACGCCGGGGCACCGCTCCTATGTATTCGTGGATTGGGGCACCGCGTTCCGGTTGGATCACGACAATGCCTTCCCAAATGCCGATACGCCGGCATTGACCGTAACGCCCAGCCATTTTGGCCTGAATTACATTCTTGAAAATGGCGGCGCCGGGTATTTTCCGCGCCGGCTTACCGAGCGCGCCGTCTCCGAGGGACGGCTTCATCAGGTGCCCGATACGCCCCAATTCCACCACCGCGTCCATATGATTTACGATTCGGACCGGAAGGACGAGCGGTTTAACACGGCGTTGCAGGGCTTGCGCTTCGTCGCCGCGCGCGAAGGAGAGCACTAACCCATCGGCAGCGGCGCATCTCATACGCACGGGACATTGCAAATATCGCCCCCCTCGGGTATGTCCTCGACAGTGAGATTGAGGAAATGCCGCACGAGGGAATAGGCCGAAATGAGGGTTAGTCAGCGCGTTCGAAAAATACTGGCAAATTATGAGAGCGATAATCCGGGGACCAAGGCTAACCTTGCCCGGATATTGATGCATGGCCGCCTTGGCGGATCCGGTAAGCTCTTGATACTTCCCGTCGATCAAGGGTTCGAACACGGCCCCGCCCGCAGTTTTGCAAAAAATTCGCCGGCATATGATCCGCATTATCATTTTCAACTGGCGGTCGATGCCGGACTGTCCGCCTATGCGGCGCCGCTTGGCATGATCGAAGCGGGTGCCGACAGCTTTGCCGGTGCGATCCCGACGATCCTGAAGCTGAACAGCTCCAACAGCCACGCGACCAGCAAGGACCAGGCGGTCTATGGCAGCGTCTCGGACGCACTCAGGCTAGGTTGCTCGGCGATCGGCTTCACAATGTATCCGGGCTCGGACGATCAATTCGAAATGATGGAAGAGTTTCAGGAACTGGCGGAAGAGGCCAAATCCGTGGGACTCGCCGCGGTGCTTTGGTCATATCCGCGCGGTGGCGACATTTCCAAGGACGGCGAGAACGCCATCGACGTCACCGCCTATGCTGCTCATCTCGCCGCCGAAATGGGCGCACATATCATCAAAGTTAAGCCACCCACCGATTTCATCGAATTGGACGACGCGCGCAAGGTTTACGAATCCGAGAATATCGATGTTTCAACGCTCAGCGCCCGTATCAGCCATATTATGCAATCCGCGTTCAACGGACGCAGGATCGTGGTGTTTTCCGGCGGCGCGGCAAAGGATCTGGACGGCGTATTCAACGAAATTCGACAGGTCCGCGATGGCGGCGGTGGCGGCTCGATCATCGGCCGGAATACCTTCCAGCGTAAACGCGAAGACGCGTTAGAGATGCTCGACACCATCATCAAGATTTATCAGGGCAAGGCTTGAACACGGATACCCGCTGCCGGCTATACCTGATTACGCCACCGCAGATCGAAGCCGACGCCTTCGCTGGCCGTCTGGCGGCAGCGCTTGACGCTGACGATGTCGGGTGTGTCCAGCTCCGGCTGAAGGACGTTTCGGACGACGAGATTTGTCGCGCCGCCGATGCGCTTCGGCCGGTCGCACAGAGCCGGGGCGTTGCCTTCATCATGAACGACAGGCCCGACCTCGCCGCGAAAACCGGTTGCGACGGCGTTCATATCGGTCAGGAAGACACCCCCTACAAAGACGCCCGCGCGCAATTGGGCAACGATTCGATCGTCGGCGTGACATGCAAGAATTCGCGGCATCTCGCCATTATCGCGGCCGAGCAAGGCGCCGACTATGTCGCCTTTGGCGCCTTCTTCCAATCACAGACGAAACCGCCAAAGAACCGGGCGACGCCGGACCTCCTGGAATGGTGGAGCCACCTGATGACCGTACCCTGTGTCGCAATTGGTGGAATCACGGTGGAAAATTGCGCGCCGCTGGTGCGCGCCGGCGCGAATTTCCTATCGGTCGTATCAGGCGTATGGGATTATCCGGATGGGCCGGGCGCGGCCGTGAAAGCCTTCAATAAAACCATTGGCGACATTGCCTGACGCCGGTCAAACCGGTATAACCGCGCCGCCTCCATCAAAGGCCCATCAAAACAAGAGTAAGCGCAATGAAGATCGACGGGAACGAGATCCGGCCCGGCAATGTGATCGAACATCAAGGCCGGCTTTGGCGTGCAGTCAAGACGCAGCATGTAAAACCCGGCAAGGGCGGTGCTTTTCTGCAGGTCGAACTCAAGGACCTTCGCGGCGGGACAAAACTGAACGAACGTTTTCGGTCGTCGGAATCGGTCGAACGGGTGCGCCTCGATCAGAAACAGTATCAGTTTCTCTTTTCGGATGGCGATACCCATACCTTCATGGACCAAGAGACATTCGAACAGGTGACCTTGAACGCCGACATGATCGGGGAAGAATCGGTCCCCTTCCTGCAGGACGGCATGCTGGTCATGATCGAATCTTTTGAAGACTCGCCCATCAGCATCACGCTTCCCGAGCACGTCACGCTCGAGATCACCGAAGCGGACGCCGTGGTGAAGGGACAGACCGCATCGTCGTCGTACAAGCCGGCTATGCTCGAGAACGGCGTGCGGACGATGGTTCCTCCGCATATCGGAGCCGGCACGCGTGTCGTTATCAACACCTCCGACGGAAGCTACGTCGAGCGGGCGAAGGACTGACCCGCGTCGATGGCCAAACGATCCGCCCTCATTAATGTCATGGTCCGTGCGGCGGAACGCGCGGGACGTGCGCTGATCCGCGACTTCGGCGAAATCGAGCAGTTGCAGGTTAGCCGCAAGGGCCCCGGCGATTTTGTGACGAATGCGGATTTGAAGGCCGAGCAAATCGTCCGCCGGGAGTTACAACACGCGCGTCCCGACTACGGCTTCCTGATGGAAGAGAGCGGACGCCACAAGGGAACCGACCCGCACCACACTTGGATCGTCGACCCGTTGGACGGCACGACTAATTTTATGCATGGCTTGCCGCACTTTTGCGTCTCGATCGCGTTGAGCCGGGATGACGACATCGTTGCCGGCGTGATTTTCGATCCGATCAAAGACGAAGTTTTTTGGGCGGAAAAAAATATCGGCGCCTATCTCAACAGCCGCCGTCTTCGGGTGTCCGGCCGTAAACAGCTGAGCGAGGCGCTACTCGCCACCGGGATTCCGTTCGGCATCCACGAAGGCACTTCCACCGGGGCGGATTTCCTAAAACAACTCGATGCCGTCATGGAACGGATTGCCGGCGTACGCCGTTTCGGTTCTGCGGCACTCGACCTCGCCTATGTCGCGGCGGGCCGATACGACGGATATTGGGAAAACGGCCTGAACCCATGGGATGTGGCCGCCGGATTGATCCTTGTTCGAGAGGCGGGTGGCTTCGCCACCGAAATCAACGGTGCGCGTTATGAAATTGGCGCAAGAAACATTCTTGCGACAAATGACGGGTTGCAAGAAACACTGATTGACCTGCTCAGCGGCAGGTCGTAAGCCGCAACTTGCCGTAGTTGTCCAAACAAGTTGGCTGCTGTATGTTCGATCCAAGATTTAGGACCGGAATCCACTAACGACAGGTCCCTGTTATCGGGGAGCCCGAGACGGCAATACGAACGTACGGCACCAGGATTATTTATTCCATGTACGACAGTGTTACCCCACGACCCGCCGGGCGACCAATGCTTGCGGGCGTACTCGTTTCCGCGCTCGTCATCGCCGCGGGCGGATATTCGAGTGTTTCATTCGCGCAATCATCCAGCGTTACCGTCGACGAATCGGTTCTCGACCAGCTTGGACCGCCGCCGCAAAACCTGCCGCGCGCGATCCTGCAACGGCAGGACCCCGTCCAGCGGCCGCAACTGCAAATGCCGGCGCCGAGCCAACGCCCCAAACGGGCGGTAGTCGACAGGCCGGAGCGCTCCCGGGTGCAACTGACGCCGGTATCGCCGGCCTCGCAAATTCAAGCCGGGCGGCTGCTGCCGCCGCCGCAAAGAATGCCCAAATCGCGCCTGCTGATGACGCCCGCAAAACCGATCAACCCGCCGGCGCGCCGACCGGAACGCTCCCGCGCCGTGCCGCCCGCACCGAGGCGCACTGTAAAACCTCAACGCCCGGCCCTGCCAACGGCGCCGCAGGTCGCGACCGCGCCCAAGGTTTCGAAGCCGCGCATCAAGACACGGAAAATTCCGCCGCCGCCGGTGCTGAGCGCGCCGAAGATCGAACCACCGAAAATTGCCGCACGGAAAATCACGCCGCCCAAGATTTCGAAGCCGGCCCCGGCGACGCCGCAAATTTCGGAGATACCAAAAACCACCCTGCCAAAAGCGCCGCCCGTGCCGAAACTCGCCGCGCCAACTGTGACGCCACCCAAAGTAGCGGCGCGTCGGCCTCAGCCGAAGCCGGACATCGCAAAAACGCCGGCGCCATCTGCGGAAGTCGAACCCGGAACTTCCAAATCAGCACCACCGTCAGCGCCAACGCCGACCGCGCCGCTCGCAGCAGTGCCGAAACCCGAGGTCGCCAAACGGCCCGAGCGCAAATCGCCAACCGCGCCGCCGAAGGCCCTGATGCCCGCTCCTAAACCTCCGGAGAAGGCCGCCGATGTCGCCTCGGCCCGCACCGATGCGCCGCGCGTACCGTCGGTAATCCCACCGCCGGCTCCCGTTTTAAAATCCATACCCGGCAGCGCGCCGCAGGCCCCGGTTAAGGCACCGCAAGTTGCGGCGCTCACGGCACCGAAAGCCGCACCGCCGAGCTTGTCCGATAACGGCAACCTCCTTCGAATTCCCTTTGCGCTGAATTCCACGGAGATTCCCGAGGACGGCAAGGCGTTCCTCGACACTCTCGCAAAACGCATGGGCAAGGAAAGCGGTCTTCGGATCCAGTTGCTTGGCTATGCCGGAAGCGCGAATGGATCGCCGAGCAAGTCCAGGCGGCTTTCTCTATTCCGTGCGCTTTCGGTACGGACCTATCTCATGAAGAAAGGTATCCGCAGCACGCGCATGGACGTACGCGCGTTGGGCAACCGGGCAGAAAACGGCGCAACCGACCGCGTCGACGCCAAGATCCGGAATTGATCTGGCCTGAACGGACATGGGTATGACACGACCCAATCGTTTCTTTGCACGGATGACGTTTTTCCTGGTGACGGTCGCTGTGGCTGTCGCTTTCCTATTTCCGGCGCTCAGGTCGGCCTTCGCCGCAAATGTCGTGCTGAATGGCGTCATCCTGGGTGCTCTTCTCGTTGGTATCGTCCACACCTTTCGCAATGTCACGATGCTGCAGCGCGAGGTCAAATGGATCGAATCCTTTCAGCGCGACAATATGATCGCGGATAGCGAAGCGCTGCCCCGGCTGCTCGCGCCCATGGCCGCGATGCTCGGCGAACGGTCGGGCAGCAAGCTGAATCTATCGACGATCGCGATGCGGTCCCTGCTCGATGGCATTGCCAGCCGCCTCGACGAAAGCCGGGAAATCTCGCGCTACATGATCGGTCTGCTGGTTTTTCTCGGGCTTCTCGGAACCTTTTGGGGACTGCTCGGCACGGTAAGCTCGATCAGCGATGTCATTGGCGGACTTTCGACCGGCGGAACCGTCGCCACCAACGCCATGGAAGAGCTGAAGGCCGGTCTGAAAGCGCCGCTGGCAGGAATGGGCACCGCGTTCAGTTCCTCCTTGTTCGGGCTCGCCGGGTCGCTGGTGCTCGGCTTCCTCGCGCTCCAGGCCGGACAGGCGCAGAACCGGTTCTACAACGACCTCGAAGAATGGCTTTCCAGCCAGACCCGACTCGGGCGCGCCGGCATCGGCGGCGAAGGCGATCAGTCGGTCCCGGCCTATATTCAAGCATTGCTGGAACAGACCGCCGACGGGTTGGAGAACTTCCAGCGGGCAATGGCCCGGAGCGAAGAGGGCAAGAGCGACGCGAACCAGAAATTGATCGAGCTGAGCGGCGCTATCACAACGCTCGGCGAAACCATTCGTACCGAACAGAACCTGCTGCTCAAATTAGCGGAAGGTCATATGGAGCTGAAGCCGGTACTGATCAAATTGACGGAAATGGGTGGCGGCAACGGCGCTGCGCCGCAGGCGGATCAATTTCGCACGCTCGAATCCCTGCTCAGCCGGATCGCCGATGAAATGGCGACCGGGCGGGCGGAAACGGTTCAGGACATTCGGGCGGAAATCCGGCTCCTCGCGCGAACGATCGCAGCGCTCGCCGAGGAGGCCGAGCCATAGGGCGCCACCATGTCGCTTGCCAACAGACGCTCCCGCACTGCCTTCGACATCTGGCCCGGTTTCGTGGATGCCCTCGCAACCCTGCTGATGGTCATCATCTTTCTTTTGATGATATTCGTGGTTGCACAGTTCTACCTTAACGATGCCCTGCTCGGCCGCGACAAGGCCCTCGACAGCCTGAACAAACAGGTCGCCGAGCTTGCCGAACTGCTCGACCTGGAGCGCAAAAGCAATACCGATCTGCGCCGGGATCTCGCGGAAATTTCGTCCGAGTTACAAAGCAGTCTGTCGCAACGCGACGACCTGCAGGCGCAGTGGAACACCATGAGCGAGCAACTCGGCGAGGCCAAAAGAGCCTTTGAAGAAGCGAACCGGGCGACCGAGACAAGCAAAGAGGCGCTGGACGCTCAGCTCAATAAACTACGCCTGCTGCAGCAAGACATTATCGCGCTCCGCGCCTTAAAGGAGCAGATGGAAAAAGATCTGAAAAAGGCACGGATCGCGGCAAGATCGGGAAAACAGCGTGTCGCGACGGAGCGCGAACTCAGCCTAAAGGCCAAGGCGCAAGTCGCCCTGCTGAACAAACAGCTTGTGACGCTTCGCAAACAGATCGCCACACTGAACGCGGCGCTGCAAGCGTCCGAGCTGAAGGACAAGGAACAGCAGACGAAGATCGCCGATCTCGGCAAGCGGCTGAATGCGGCGCTGGCCCGCAAGGTGCAGGAACTGGCGCGATACAGATCCGAATTCTTCGGCCGGCTGCGCGTCGTGCTCGGCAACCGGCAGGACATCCGCGTGGTCGGCGACCGCTTCGTGTTTCAATCGGAGGTGTTGTTCGATTCCGGCTCCGCCGAACTCGGCGGCGCGGGCAAGGAACAGCTCAGCCGCCTGGCGGGCACCTTGAAGACCATCGCGGCCCGCATCCCGACCGGCATCAACTGGGTTTTGCGGGTGGACGGACATACGGACAGCGTGCCCATATCGAATGAACGGTTCCCATCGAACTGGGAATTGTCGGCCGCGCGCGCCATTTCGGTGGTGAAACATCTCAAGTCTCGTGGAATACCGCCGGGCCGGCTCGCCGCCGCCGGGTTCGGTGAATTTCACCCGTTGGCGCCAGGCCGCAACGCCGCGGCGCGTCAGCGTAACCGGCGGATCGAAATCAAGCTCGACCAGCGCTGACGCCATCAGGCCTATCGTTGCGCGGCCTCCGGCGCCATCGGCGTCTCCGCATCGTCATTGCCGATCTCGAACTGCAAGCGGGCAAGCCGTGCGTAGAGACCGTGCTGCGCCATAAGTTCGTCATGCGTTCCCGTTGCGACAATGCGCCCCTGATCCATCACGATAATGCGGTCGGCCCGGAGAATCGTGGCAAGCCGATGCGCGATCACGATTGTCGTCCGTTCGGAGGTCAACCGCTGTAACGCGGACTGAACCAGCTTTTCGGACTCCGCGTCCAGCGCGCTGGTTGCTTCGTCGAGCAGCAGGACGGCTGGATCGCGCAGGATTGCGCGCGCGATCGCGATCCGCTGGCGCTGGCCGCCGGACAGCCGGACACCGCCTTCGCCCAAAAATGTACCGAAGCCGTCGGGAAGCTGATCGATGAATTCGGTTGCGGCAGCGGCGGTCGCCGCCTCCCGCACCTCCGCATCCGGCGCGTCGGGTCTGCCATAACGGATATTTTCCATGGCATCGGTGGTGAACAGAACGGGCTCCTGGGGCACCAGGCCGATTCGCCGGCGCAGCGCCGCCGGGTCCACCGTCCGCACATCGACGCCGTCGAAGTTGACCGTGCCGGCCTCCGGATCGTAGAAGCGGAGAAGCAGTTGAAACACTGTCGTCTTTCCGGCGCCGGACGGCCCCACCAACGCCACCGTCTCGCCCCGTGCGACGGTGAGGTTGAAGCCATCCAAGGCCGCTGTTTCCGGCCGCGACGGATAATGGAATGTGACGTCGTGCAGGACGACCTCCCCACGCGGCGCCGCCGGCAGCGAAACCGGGATTTCGGGCGCGGTGATTTCCGGTTGTGTGTTCAACAAGTCGAACAGCCGCTCGGCCGCCCCGGCGGCCCGCTGCAAATCTCCCACCACTTCGGAAATAGCACCGACCGACCCGGCAACGACAATCGAATAAAAGATGAAAGCCGATAGCGCCCCGCCGGACATTTCACCGGCAACCACATCGCGTCCCCCCATCCAGAGGATTACGCCGACGGCACCGAAAACCAACAGGATCACCACCGCCGTCAAGATCGCCCGCAAACGCACCCGCCGCATCGAAACGGCGAACGCATCCTCGACGCGCGCGTTGAACTGTTGCCGGTCTTCGGCTTCGTGGGTGAACGCTTGGAGCGTTCGGATTGCACTGAGCGATTCGCCGGCATAGGCGCTGATTTCGGCAATCCGCTCCTGCGCGGTGCCGCTAAGCTGCCGTACCGCCCGTCCGACGATGACGATCGGCGCGACCACAAGCGGCACGAACAGCGCGACCAGCCCGGTAAGTTGGCTGCTGGTGACGATCAGCATGGCGGTACCGCCGAGAAACAGCAGCATGTTACGTAAGGCAACGGAAACCGCCGAGCCGATGACGACTTGGATCAAGGTGGTGTCGGTGGTGAGGCGCGACAGGACCTCGCCGGTTCGGGTGACCTCAAAAAACCCGGGACTCAACCGGATCACATGGTTAAACACCTCCCGGCGGATATCCGCGACAACGCGCTCGCCGACCCAGGACACCAGCGCAAACCGGCAATAGGTCGACAACGCCAGTACCGCGGTCGCCGCCAGCAATACCAACAACGCGTCGTTCAACAAGTCGCCGTCATCGCTTGTCAAACCGCGGTCGATCAGGAACCGCAAACCCTGACCGATCGACAACACCGTCGCGGCAGCCACAATCAGCGCCATAAAGGCACCGGCAATCGGCAGTAGGTAGGGCCGCAGATACCGGCCCAACTGGCGCAAAACCCGCATATCCGCACCCTTTTCCCGCTGGCGGGATGCCGAATTCTCAATGTAGCTGGCGTGACGCACCTAGGTGCCTCCATGATTGGCCGGGCGTACCCTATAGCAACGGGACGATCAGGACACCATCGGCCTTACGCCACAGGCGTACCCAGCCACCGCATTGCTGGCGGGCTATCGGTGAAATTGGTTTTTCCCTATAATTGCGGCTCTCGCCAGATGGAGTTTCGAATGCAATCTTCCGCGGCAGTTGGCATCGGCGTTTCCCGGGCGCTTCAGATCGGCCTTTGGCTGACGGTATTGATCATCGCCTTCGTGATGCAGGTGGTGCCGTTCCTGTTGGTACTGACGATGTTCAACCTCGCCATCGGCATAACCTCCGGCGCCGCTTTGGTGATCATTCCCGTTGCCGCCTTCAGTATGCTCTCTTTCGCGTGCTGGATCGCGACTCGGCGCGCCAAGACCCTGCTGCCGGCCCAACAGAAACCGCGCGGCGGCCCGGTCTATATGGCGGACTACAACGGCCGCAACGGCGGCGTTGCCCCTGCGCAAGCGCTAAGTATCCAGCAACGGATTGTCACCCATCTCCGAAGCCGCCGCTGGCTCCACTAAAAGGACAGGTTATCCCCGACCGGGAGCGTACTTGCCGGTCAGTTGCGGCGTTGCGGGACCTTCCAACCCTTTTTCGTGATGTTCCAGCCGTGTATCCCGCGACCAGGTTCGCTTGAGGTCGTCGCGCACATCAAAATGCAAGCGGCCGAGCCCTTCGACCTCCAGCTCGATCCGGTCGCCATCCTGAAAGGCGTTCAGGCCGCGGTGATTGGTGCCCGTCGCCAAGACATCGCCAGGCTCCAGCGCATGGATAGCACTCGCCCACTCAATGCAGCGCGGGATCTGATGCGCCATGTCGCTGGTGTTGAAATCCTGCATTAACGTGCCGTTGTTCCATAACCGGACATGCAACCGATGCGGATCGGCGATTTCGTCGGCGGTCACCAGATAGGGGCCCATCGGAGCGAAGGTGTCGCGCGATTTCATCTGGAAGAAGGTATTCCCGGCGGGCGGGAGCCCGCGCGCCGAACCATCGATGAAATTGACGTACCCGAAGACATGATCCATCGCGTCCGCGGCCTTGACGCCGCTCGCGCGCTTGCCGACGACAACGGCCAACTCGGCCTCGCCTTCGAAGATCGTCGCCGGCGCGTCCGGCAGCACCATGGTATCACCATCGCCGATCACGGCGTTGGGAGCTTTGTGGAAGGCGTTGATCGGCGCGGGCTCGGCCCGGGTGCCGTCCTCCATATAATTGACCGCCATGCAGTCAATCTTGCCTGGTTTGGGCAGGGGCGGACGTATCTTCACGCCGGCGACGGGAACGCCCCCGCCGCCATCCGCCGCATCCTGCAACGCACCGCGATAGTCGTCGAACCGCTCGATCAGTCCGGTCATCAGATCGTGCGGTCCGATATGCGGTATGTCCGCAACGTGGGACGACACGTCCACTACGGCATCTCCCGAGAGCACGCCGAGTTTGAAATCATCGAAATATAGCAGCTTCATGGTTTCCTCCCCGATGGATTGGAACTCGATTTATCGGCCTGTGCAAGGGATTGAATTATTAGCCGGCCGCGACTTGACTCAATCGGCGTAGCAATGAAACTGGAGGGACGGAACACCCGCCCATTCGCGGCCGGACTGTTACGCCGCAAGACCGCCCAAATCCAGCCGATTACCCGCCACGAGGAAACCTGCCATGAGCGACACGCCGAATGTGCTGAGTCCGGAAACGGTGCTCAAGGAAATGAAGCAAAACGGCGTCACTGACGTTGTCTGGCTGCCCGATAGCGAAACCAACTGGCTCTTTCTTTTGATGGAATCGGAACCATCTCTCCGCCTCGTCGGTGTTAGCCGCGAAGGGCATGCGTGTTCGATCGCCGCCGGATTGTCGGCGGGCGGCCGCACGCCGGTTATCTTGATTCAAAACACGGGAATGATGGAGTCGGGCGATTCCATTCGCGGATGGCTGCTCAGCCTCGAAGTCCCCGTCGTGCTGATGGTGGGATACCGCGGCTATACCCGGCACGGCGTCAACAAGGACACCGCCGCCGACTACACCGAGCGTTTCCTCTATGCCTTCGGCCTCAACTACTATCTGGTCGAAAATGACGGCGATGCGGAGCGCATATCCATCGCATTCGAAGAAGCACAACGCACAAAACGTCCGGTCGTCGTGCTGATCGCCGACGAATATCACGGCTTCAACCGGTAAGGCGGGGAGAACCAACATGATGAAAATTGCCGACGTTTTGGAAGCCTTCAAACCACTCCGCGAAGAAGCGATCGTCGTGCCGGGCCGCGGCGGCCGCCACTGGGTCCCGATCAGCGACAACGAGATGCTCGACGCGCCAATGGGCGACCCCGCGATGGGCGGCCATGCCGGATTTGCCTTCGGCCTCGCCCTGGCCCAGCCCAACAAAAAGGTGGTTTTGTTCGACTCCGAAGGCGATATCCTGATGAGCCTCGGAATGCTGGTGACCATCGCCGAGCAGAAACCGGCGAACTTCTATCATTTTCTGTTGGACAACGAATGTTATGCCACGACCGGCGGACAGCCGGTGCCGAACGCAAAAAATGTCGCTTATGACGCGATTGCGCTTGGATGCGGTTACCCGCGCGCCGCCGCCTATACCGAGCTTGACGAATTAACCCGCGACCTGCCCGGCATCCTGGCCGAGCCGGGACCGGTCTTTACCGCCATCAAGGTCTTCCCGGAGGTCCAGAACGAGCCGATCGGCAATCGCCGGCCCTGGCAGACGCGCAACCGCACCGAGGTGATGGAAGATTTGCGCCGGGAGCTTGGACCGACCGCATAACCATCCGTGAACCGTCAGCTTTTCCCCATCACGTCCTCGGCGAAGCCTTCCATGCGCTCGATCGTGGCGTTCAGGTCGCGGCTCTGGAAATTGACGATCAGATGCTGGAGACCCAACGCGCCGAAGGCATCGATGTCCTCCAGCAACTGATCCGCGCTGCCGGTGAAGGCGTGCCGCGCGCCATCGGGCAGCGTCAGCGCGTCGCGGCCATAGACCCAGTTTGCGCTGTACCCCAGCGCGACCGTCGCCGGGTCGCGTCCCTCCGCCTCGATGAGGCCGCGCAGGCGGTCGAGCGCCGCGCTGTACAACGCCACGGTATTGAGCGGAAACCGCGGATTGTTCCCGATCGGGAACCAGCCGTCGCCCAGCCGTGCGGTTCGGCGCAATGCCGGCGCGCTCTCCCCGCCGATCCATAGCGGCGGATGCGGTTTCTGTACCGGGTGCGGCAGAACGGAAACATTTGAAAACCGTGTGTAATCGCCCGCGAATTCAGGCGAATCCTCGGTCCAGATGGTCTTGAAAATACGCAGATATTCATCCGTCACGCGCCCGCGTTCCGCGAAGGGCGGCGTGTCCAGCGCGTCGAACTCCTCCTCCATCCAGCCGGCGCCGCAGCCGACCGTGATCCGGCCCTCCGACAGGACATCGGCGGTCGCCAGGGCCTTGGCGGTCAGGATCGGATTGCGGTAGGGCACGACCATGATCGCGGTCACGATGCGCAACGTTTCCGTCACGCCCGCGAGAAAGGACAGCAGCGACAATTGTTCCAAATGTTCGCCGACACGGCCGCCCGGCCATTCACCGGAATCCGAATACGGATATCGCGAGGAAACGTCACGCGGGACGACGATGTGGTCGCTTACCGTGCCATGGGTAAAGCCGAGCGCCTCGCCCTTCCGAACGATTTCGGAAATCCCCTGGCGCGTGGAGAGCGGCCCCCGCGTCGGGATCGTGAATCCGAACTGCATTCTGCTCTTCCTCCGCTCGCCGCGTTGGACCGCGGCTATTTGATCTGGCCGTTGAACCGCTGGCTCTTGGACCGGTTGGTATTAGAGCGCGGCAAGTGGTTGGTGCGGATGTCCTTCACGCCTTTCTCATAGGCAGCCACTTGCAACAGCTCGAGGTCCTCGTTCGGGTCCGCGCTCTCGAACCAGTAGGCCATACCGCGCGGCGTCACCATCCCTTCATACGGGCCGAACTCACCCATTACTTCGTCGGCGCCGCTGTAGTATCGGGCGCGGCCCTTGAGCACCATCCAGAATGTGTCGGCGCCGGCATGGGAATGCAGATTGTTCTCGCCACCCTGTCGCACGACCTGCACCGCCCCTTTCACCAGATCGGTCTGCGCCAGTTTCATAATACCTTTGGGCGCGGTCACCTCCGGGCGTTCGTAGCGAAAGAATTGAAACTTGGGCTCGCGCCTGGCCGGCGGCTGGTCGGGGGTTTCTTCGTGTTTCGGTGTATTATCGTCGAAAACGGCATCTTTCGTCGTCGTTTCAGCCATCGTTTCCTCCTCGATTGTGCAAACCAAATGTTATCCAAGCGATCGTATTAGCGATAGCCGCTGCCGCCCGTCATATAGACCGTGTCGGCGGTCATGAACCGGCAGGCGTCCGAGCACATGAACAGCACCAGCTCGCCGACCTCGTCGGCCCGGCCGACCCGGTTCATCGGAACGCCCGCCGCCTGCGATTTGGTCAGTTCGGGTGGTGAGATTTCATGAAACGGCGTGTCTACCACGGTCGGCGATACCGACAGGCAGCGAATGCCCCGGTCGGCGAATTCCCGCGCGACGCCCAGCGTCATGGTGACCACCGATCCCTTGGACGAGGCGTAGTGCACGGAATGCCCCGCCCCACCCCGGAAATGCGCGGTGCTGGCCATGTTGACGATCACGCCCCCGCCATTGTCCAGCATATGGGGCAGCACCTCCTGCATGCAGAAGAATACCCCTTTGACGTTGAGATCGTAGGTCCGGTCCCAAAGCTCCTCGTCGATCTCGAGGAACGGCGCCCGCTTCAGCGCCGAGCCGGCGGAATTAAATTGGCAATCGATCCGGCCGAAACGCGTGATCCCTTTGTCGATCATGCCGCGCACGCTGTCCCGGTCGGTGACGTCGGCCACGACCGCCTCGGCGCCCGCTCCGGCCGTCTCCACCTTATCGGCGACGCGTTGCGCCCCGTCGCCATTGATGTCGGCGCAGACGACATTCGCCCCTTCGCGGGCGAAGATCAACGCCGTCGCCTCGCCGATGCCGCTCGCCGCACCGGTGATCAGGATCGTCTTGCCCTTGAAATAGTCCGGGCTCTTCGTCATATCCCCGCCCTCCCGATCAACGCCAGCCGCTGCCGCCGGTTACCACGACGGTGTCGGCGATCATGAATTCACAGGCGTCCGAACACATGAACAGCACCAGTTCGGCGATTTCGCCGGCCTCTCCCGCCCGGCCCATCGGTATCGCCGATACCGACGCCTCCAGCATGCCCGGCTCGTTGATGTCCTGAAACGCCGTATCCACCACCGACGGCGAGACCGACAAAATGCGAATCCCCTGGTCGGCGAATTCCCGCGCCGCGCCGAGGGTAAGCGTGTTCACCGCCCCCTTGGCCGAGGCGTAATGCGGCGACTTGCCCGGCCCCCCGGATCGGGCGGCGATGCTTGCGACATTCACGATCACGCCGTCGCCCTTTTCGAGCATGTGCGGAATGACCTCCTGCATGCCGTAGAACGTGCCCTTGACGTTGAGGTCGTAAACCTTGTCCCAAAGATCGTCGTCGATATCGAGGAACTTGGCCCGCTTGATCGCCGATCCGGCCGAGTTGAAGAGGAAATTTACCCGGCCGAATGTGTCGACGGCCGATTGGATCATGCCGCGGACACTGTCGCGCTCGGTCACATCGACGAACACCGCCTCGCCCTTGCCGCCGGCCTCGTCGACCTCGCGCACGGTCTGATGGGCGCCCTGCTCATTGATATCGGCGCATAGCACGTTTGCGCCTTCGCGGCCGAATACCTTGGCTGCCGCACGGCCGATGCCGCTTGCCGCGCCGGTGATCACGATCGTCTTGCCTTTGAAATAATCCGGGGTCTTGGGCATGATGATACATCCTCCTGGAAATATTTTTTCGTCGAGAAGCGCAATTTTGGACCGTGCGTCGCGACTATCCTTGGCAAAAAGCTTAGCACCGCTGTGCCGCCGATGTCATATTCGGCCCAACACGGCACGACGAATCGCTATTGATCCCCGCCCGGCAACCGGGGCACAAAGGAAGCCGTGCAGTCACGAGGAGGTTGCCGTGAGCGTTGGTGTCGGACTTGGCTTGGCGAATTTTCCGTTTTCCGGCCCGGAGGCTTTCTGGCGGTGGGTCGATCTGTGTGAGGATGGCGGCATCGATTCGCTGTGGCAGACCGACCGGGTCATTTCCTCACAGCCCTTCCTCGATTGCATGAGCGTGATGGCGGCGCTCGCCGGCCGTACGCGGCGGCTCAAATTCGGCATGAACGTCGCCTCCGTCGCACAACGGGATCCGGTTGTGCTCGCCAAGGAATGCGCGACCATCGACGTGCTGAGCAACGGGCGATTGCTGCCGGCATTCGGCGTCGGCAGCCGCAACAATCCCTATTGGGAAGTGACGGGTCAGCAATTCAAGGGCGCGGGCGCCAAGGCCGAGGAAGGCATGGAGATTATCTCGCGCCTGTGGGCCGAGGAGCGCGTGACCTTTCACGGCAAGCACTATCACGTCACCGATGCGCGCATTTCGCCGCGCCCCATCCAGCAACCGCTGCCGCTTTGGATCGGCGGATCCAGCAAGGCGGCGATCAGGCGCACCGGCAAGCTCGGCACCGGCTGGCTTGCCGGCAACGAGACGCCGGCCGAGGTCAAGCCGGTGGTGGCGGCGATCCGGCAATCGGCGGCCGACCAGGGCCGCAAGATCGACCACGACCATTTCGGCGCCGGATTCCACTGCCGCTTCGGATCGTGGGACGATCCGGTATCAATCCGCCAGGCGGAAGCCTACGCCGCGCGCGCGCCAGGCAAGGACCCGCGCAACCATCTCGCCATCGGCGACGCCGACGATATCGTCCAACAGATCGAGGACTATATCGACGCGGGAATTTCCAAATTCATCCTGCGGCCGATCGGCGCCGATGACGACGACATCATCGAACAGACCCGGCTGCTGACCGAACAGGTGATCCCCAGGGTGCAAGGCCGGCCGACGCCGGAGTAGGCGGAAGGGAGGCCGGTTGCACGGTCGTGTTTGAAGGAACTTCAGTCAATTCACTTGACTTCCGCAGGCCATAACCCAGACGATATTCGCTGTGAACTCGCTGCTGAATCGGTGGGAGACGGCATATGCCCAAACGTTCGATTGTTTCATTAACGGGCGCGTTATTGTGCATCCTCACCCCTGCAACGGCCCAATCTCAAAGTCGGCTGTCTATGTTGCCGCAGGGCGCCGGGGCACAGCTCGTCGAGGGCACGTGCACGAGCTGCCACAAGACGAACCAGATCACCCGCAGTTCCGGCTACACCCGCGCCGGCTGGAATGAGCTGATCGGCGCCATGATCGATCTGTCCGGAAACCCGCAAGACCGGGACAGCATCACACGCTACCTGGCGACACATTTTCCGCCGAACAAAAAGACGGCTCCCAGGCTTATACCCGGCAAGGCGCGGATCGCCTTCAAGGAGTGGGTTGTACCGACGCTCGGCCAGCGTTCGCGCGATCCCATCGAAGCGCCGGACGGGACCATCTGGTGGGCCGGCCAATGGGGCAACCTGATCGGCAGCATCGATCCCAAGACCGGCGCGATGAAGGAATATCCCTTGCCGGACAGCGCCAAGCCCCACACCGTGACCCTCGATACGGCGGGCAACGTCTGGTACACGGGCAACAAGAACGCCACGATCGGCAAGCTCGATCCGGCGACGGGCAAGATCACCGAATACAAAATGCCGGACAGCGCCGCGAAAGACCCCCACTCGGCAATCTTCGACGGCAAGGGAGTCCTTTGGTTCACCCTGCAGCACAGTAACATGGTGGGACGGCTAAGCCCTTCCACCGGCGACATCAAACTCGTCCGAATGAAAACACCCGGCTCCAGGCCCTATGGCATCAAGATCGATGCCCAGGGGACGCCGTGGGTTGCCTGCAACGGCAGCAACTGCCTGGTCAAAGTCGATCCCGAGACCATGGCGCTCACGGAAATCAAACTGCCCATACCGGAGACGACGGTGCGGCGCCTCGACATCGCGCCGGACGGTTTGATCTGGTACGTGAACTCGTCGCAGGGCCGGCTCGGCCGGTACGACCCGAAGTCCGGCGAGATCAAGGAATGGCCGTCGCCCAGCGGACCGAAGTCGCACCCTTACGCGCTTGCGATTATCGACGGCATCATCTGGTACAACGAATCGCGCCGGCGGCCCGACACCCTGGTCCGGTTCGATCCCGAAACGGAGCGCTTTCAGAGCTGGCCAATCCCGTCCGGCGGCGTTTATGCGGGCATCATCCGGCACATGCGGCCGATGCGGGACGGCAACCTGCTGATCCATCAAAGCAGCACCAACCGGATCATCGTGGTGACGCTGAAGCGTGCCGGCGCGGGACAATAGAGTCGAAACGATATTCGTCACGATGCGGCCCCTATAGCTCGGTCAGGAACTCCTCGATCAGCGCGTTGACCGCGTCGGGCGCTTCCGTGGGCGGGAAATGGCCCGCGCCCTCGAGCTTGACGTAGCGCGAGCCCGCCACCGCCTCGTGGATATCTTTCTCGTATTCCGGCGGTTTGCCGGGATCGTCCATCCCGCGCAGCAGGAGCAACTTGGGCCGGAGCGTGGCAATGCGGTCGCGCACGTCGAAGGCATCGATCGTCATCAGATCATGATATTGCGACATCGGTCCCACTTCGCGGTGCCGCTCGACCAGCCGTTCCCGCAATTCCGGCTCGACGAATTTCATCGCGCGCCGCTGGAACGCGATCCATTCCCCCTCATAGACTTTCGGGTCTTCCGCCGCCCGCAGCCGCATGTCGTAGGTGCCCGGCGCGCGGGTCTTCGGCCCGGCGGCGACGGTCATGATCACCAGCCCTTTCACCTCGTCCGGATAGTCCAAGCCGTATTGCAGTGCGATGGAGGCGCCCAGCGTGTAGCCGACAAGCACGAGATCCCGGTTCAGGCCCTGCGCCCAGAGCCAGCCGCGTACCCATTCGGTGTACCGCGCCACGTCCGGGCACCGGGTCCCTTCCAGATGCCCCGGCAGGGTCGGCGCGACGCTGTTCGGGAAATGCTGGCGTTGAAAATGATACGCATCGGCGCACGCGCCCGCGCCTGGTCCGTGGAGAAACACGAGCTGCGGCATTGATTGGTCCTTCACCCTGTCTGATGCGGTTTTGGAAATACTATCGCAAACATGCGGTTCGACGCAGTCCCGGACAATTTATCCAGGGAGCCCCTGCCCTCGCAAAATTCGTTCACCCGGGCTTGCAATCTTTTATATTTCCATTATATTGGAATTATGGAATCGAATATCGCCATCGACGCTCTTTCGGCCCTGGCCCAGGAAACCCGCCTGGCGATTTTTCGCCGGCTGGTCGAATTGGGCCCGGACGGGGCGCCGGCAGGCCGGATCGCCGACGATTTCGGGCTGCCGGGTGCGACATTGTCTTTTCACCTCAACCAGCTCAAACAGGCCGGTCTCGTCAATTGCCAACGTGACGGGCGATCGCTGATCTATTCCGCAAATTTCACCGTCATGAACAGCCTAATCGGCTATTTGATGGAAAATTGCTGCCGGGATCAGGATCGCGGATCGCCTTTGCCGGACGCGTTCTGCAACGAAGCAACGATCAAAGGGAACTGACGCTATGAAAAGATTGCATGTCCATATTTCAGTAGAGAGTCTGAACGACTCCATTGGGTTTTACAGCACACTGTTTGGCGTGGATCCCGATGTCCAGGAATCCGACTATGCGAAATGGATGCTGGACGATCCCCGGGTCAATTTCGCCATTTCCGAGCGCTGCGGCCGTACGCCGGGCATCGACCATCTCGGCATTCAGGTCGAGGCGGATGCGGAGCTCGAAGAGATCTCGGGGCGCCTGTCGCGGGCCAACCGGCCGGTCGTCGAGCAAAAAGGCGCAAAATGCTGCTACGCCGAGGGCGATAAAGCCTGGGCGTCGGACCCGCAGGGTGTGGCGTGGGAGACCTTCCACACCGTCGGCGGCATCGCCGTCTATGGCGGAGACAGTGTCGACCGGTCTGCGTTCACGCCGAGCGACGGAGATTCGGCCGGCTGCTGCCCGAAAACCGCGTGACCGGCGCCGGCCGGCAGGTTACCGGATTACGGCAAATCCGGTCGCCTCGCTGACGCTGTTCCGGCAAAACCCCGCCTCGCATATACCTTCAAATCACGACAAGATAGCATCGCGATGAGTGTCGACCCGGCGAAAGCCACGCCGCTGCAAGAAGCCGATTCCGACCCGGCCGGCGGTATCGGTTTCTTCGAAAAATGGCTTTCCGTCTGGGTCGCGCTCTGCATCCTGGCCGGAATAGGCCTTGGCAATGGCGTGCCCGGTCTGTTCCGGGTGCTCGCCGATTTGGAAATCGCCTCCGTCAATCTGGTGGTGGCGGTTCTGATTTGGGCCATGGTCTATCCGATGATGGTGAATGTGGACTTCTCCAGCCTCCGCCATATCGGCGACCGGCCCAAGGGACTGATCATCACCTTGATCGTCAACTGGCTGGTCAAGCCCTTCAGCATGGCCGCGCTCGGGGTCCTGTTTTTCGAAATCCTATTCGCGGACATGATCGCGCCCAAGGACGCGCAGGAATATATCGCTGGGCTTATCCTGCTTGGGGCCGCGCCCTGCACGGCAATGGTCTTCGTCTGGTCCCAGCTTACCCGGGGCGATGCGACCTATACCCTGGTGCAGGTCTCGGTCAACGACGTGATCATGATCTTCGCCTTCGCGCCGATCGTCGCGCTGCTGTTGGGGGTCACGGATATTTCCGTGCCGTGGGAAACCCTGCTGCTGTCGGTCGGGCTCTATGTCGTCATTCCCCTGATTGCGGGGTATTTGACGCGCCGGCAGCTGATGGCGCACGCACGCCAGACCGAGGCTCAAGAGGACGCGGTGGCGCGGTTCGTGGCTCGCGTCAAACCGTTCTCGGTGATCGGACTCCTGGCGACGGTCGTTCTCCTGTTCGGCTTTCAAGGCAACATCATCATCGAACGCCCCCTGCTGATCGCGCTGATCGCCGTGCCGTTGATCATTCAATCCTATGGCATCTTCATCATTGCCTATGGCGCGGCCTGGCTGTGGCGGGTGCCGTTCAACGTGGCCGCCCCCTGCGCGCTGATCGGCACCTCGAATTTTTTCGAACTTGCCGTCGCGGTCGCGATCAGCTTGTTCGGGTTGAATTCGGGTGCCGCCCTGACGACGGTGGTCGGCGTGCTGGTGGAAGTGCCGGTCATGTTGTCCCTGGTCGCCTTGGCAAACCGGACCCGCGCGCTCTTTCCCGCGCACTAACGCCGGGTCGGAAAGGTACTCCGGGGAGGAAGGCCGCCCTTGCCATTTGCCGGTACGTCGGCTATATACCCGCGCGACGATTTGGAGCCAGCGAAATGAAAAAAGACGGCCACCCCGACTACCATGAGATCACCGTCCAGATGACGGACGGCACCTCCTATACGACACGATCGACCTGGGGCAGCCCGGGCGACGTCCTGAAGCTGGAGATCGATCCGAAATCGCACCCGGCCTGGACCGGCGTTCACCGGCTGGTGGACAGCGGCGGCCAGCTTGCCAAATTCAACAAACGTTTCGAGAGTTTCGGCCTGAAAAACTAGGCTGCGGGACGGCGGGCTATACCGTCGTCAGGACAACACCGGGACGCTCATCCAATCTCACAGGAACCGGCGGCCTTTCGGACGCCGCCAGTTGTTTGTCGAGATGGTGAATACGCCGGTAGAGATCCAGGCTGCGATCGAGCAGCCGACGCAGTTGCATCGGCAGAATATCGTAATCCATCGCACCCTCATCGAGGCAGATTTTCTCCGCGCCAAGCCGGTAGACGTGCTTAGACGACTGGTCCGGTGAAAGTTCCTCTAGAAATACCGCCTTTTGCGTCAGCAGCCAGGCCATCGCCTGAGTCACCCGCGTCGTCAGTCGCATCGTCTCGACATTGACCGTCAGGCGGAACGCCTGGCTCGAATGTTTGCGGATTTCAGGCACCTGAACCTGAATATATTCGCGGCATTCGAGAAGCAGGTCATAGGCTTCTTCGTAGGCCGATTCGAGAAAAAATACGGAATTTGCTTTCGACACCGCTGTAAACACTCCCTGACCGCGACCCCGGCTCATTTCGGCCGGTTGTCATTCTCAAAACTATAATCTCATCACGTGCGGGAAGATGCGCTAAACTCTTATTATTATTGCCTAACCAGAATTCTCTCTCGAAGGGGCATCGGCATTATTCCTTCCGTACGGGGTGCCGCGCCGCGTGCCGTTCCGGGGGCTTGAACCGGCAAAAATCCTCCCCAGATATCGGAAAGCACCGGATGCCGCTTACGGGTCCGGGGCAATTTTGAACCGGAGTTCGACCATGGTGGTGAGCTCCATTCATCCATGTCGCTTAGTAGGAGGATATGGCTATGCGCAGTTACGATTTTTCCCCCCTTTTCCGCAGCACCGTCGGATTCGACAATCTGGCCCGCTTAATGGATTCGGCTTCCGGCGAGCAGGCTCCGGCCTACCCGCCCTACAACATTGAGAAAACCGGCGAAGAGTCCTACCGGATTTCCATGGCTGTAGCGGGATTTTCCGAGGCCGATCTGGACATCCAGACCCGTGAAAACAAACTGGTCATCACCGGCCAGATTGAAAAAGCGGAAAATGGCGAAAACCGCACCTATCTGCACCGCGGTATCGCCGAACGGTCCTTCGAGCGGCAATTCAGCCTGGCCGACCATATCAAGGTCAGCGGCGCCCGGCTCGAAAACGGATTGCTCCACGTTGAACTGGTGCGCGAGGTTCCCGAGGCCATGCGGCCACGGGAAATCAAAATCAACGCCAGCAAGCCGAAAAAGCTCGAGAAAAAGGCCGCCTAGGCCAAACTTTCAGTTCCCGTGGCAAACGGCGCGTCCCGGAAATCGGGGCGCGCCTTTGCTATTTCGAACTATGCTCACCGACACCGCCCAGAAATTCGTCAAGCGCCGCATAGGTGGCGTCGGGCGCTTCCAGCGTCATCATATGGCCGATTCCGGGTAACACCGACTTATGGGCGCACGGCGCCGCGCCAACCAATGGCTCGGCATCGGCCGGCGGAGTCATGCGGTCCACCTCGCCCAGAATAAATAGGGCCGGGCATTGCAGGCGGCCCGCGCTGGCGGCACCGTCCTGGTAGCTGTCGCAGGCCTTGAGATCGCTCACCAGGACGCCGGGCGCCGAGCGCGCGACCAGAGCCGCGGCAACTTCGGCGGCTTCCCGCGGGCCGTCCTTGGCGACAGCCCATTTCCCGACCAGCGCACCGGCCGCGGCGGGATCGTTCTCGGCCATGGCGAGGAGATCCGGATGAACCGGCATCCGGGCGCTCACGCCCAGCAGGCCCACCGCGGAGCCCATTTCCGGATGGCGCGCGGCGAATTCGAGCACGGCCGCTCCCCCCATGGAATGGCCAAGCGCCACGGGCCGCACCATCCCTGCCGCATCGGCGAGGCGGGCCAGCCAATCGCCCATATCCGCCAATGTCGCGAGCGCACCGCCGGCACTGCCGCCGTGCGCAGGCAAATCGACCGCGAGATACGGTCGGTCATGACGTTCAAGCGCCGGCAATACCGGATCCCAAATCGAATGGTCCATGGCCGCGCCGTGCACCATCAAAACAGCGCCCCCTTCCGCAAAGGCGTCTTGCCCGAACATGCGGCATTGGGTCTCATGGCCGTCGACGCTTAGGGGCATGCTTGGCAGGTCCGTCGATTGATCCAGGGGCGGCGCGATACTGCCCGACCTTAGCCGCGCCCCGCCGCGTGCTCAATGACCCGTGCCCGGCGAAATTCCAAAAAAAAGGCCGAGCCCCGAAGGGCTCGGCAAGAGACAGGGAGGTATCAAGTACCGTGGATCCGTGGGACCCACGTGAGGCACTTAAGTGGCACAAGTGTGCTGCCCCTGTTATGCCTTCAAAGACCTAAGAAAGCGTTAAGCGTTGTTGGGATTCATCCCAATTTCGTCATAAATTTTAATGATTTGCGTCAAATCAGCGGTGCCGGAAAATGCCGCTTGCGCTACCGCTTGAACACCGAATCCGCGGCCGCGCGATGGCTTTCCTTGGCGGCAATCGCCGTTTCCGCCCGCGCGATTTCCGTCCTCAGCCCGGCGATATATTCCGTCAGCGCCTCGATCGACATGACGTCCAAATCCTTCAACTTGGGCCTCTTGGTCAACGGATCCAGATCATTGTCTTCCATTCTTCCGCCCCTTTGCCACGGCACAGCCAACCGGTTCGCGCATAATTTTGCAGAGATGCGGGCAATCCCGCAAGCCTCACCCCTACCAAGCGATCCAACCCGGCAACACCGCCCGACGGATCCGCACACGGTGATGAAATCGGCTGGCAATATCAGTAATATCGTCCTAACACTTGATGGTGGCTGCGCAATTCGATCAACCCTTGCGGTTGTCGTTCCGGCATCTCATATTAGCGGGAATGGCGTCGCTGCCTGACGAGGCGTGGGCGCGTTGCAGGATACCCTGCTGCCCTAACCATTCCGGGGGAAATAATGATTAAGCCGCTGATGCCAAAGGCGACTGCTGTTTGGCTGGTCGAGAACACCGCACTCACCTTCGATCAGATTGCCGATTTTTGCGGCCTTCACATGCTCGAAGTGCAAGCGATCGCCGACGAGGAAGTGGCGATCGGCATGCAAGGTCTCGACCCGATCATCAATGGTCAGGTCACGAAAGAAGAGATCGAGCGATGCGAAGCCGACCCCGCCAGCCGCCTCGCGGTCGCGGAAACCGACATACCGCAACCTTCTTCTCGGGGCGCCGGGCCGCGCTACACGCCGCTCTCAAAACGCCAGGATAAGCCGGATGCCATCTCTTGGATGTTGCGTCATTATCCCGAATTGTCGGATGCGCAGCTCGGCCGCTTGATCGGCACCACCAAACCGACCATCGATGCGGTCCGGAACCGCACCCACTGGAATTCGCCGAATTTGCGACCGCGCAGTCCGGTGGAAATCGGCCTGTGCAAGCAGGAAGACCTCAACGCGGCGCTTGAAAAAGCACAGAAGTCGGCGGCCCGGCGTGCAGCCAAAGAAGGCAAGACCATCGAAAAAGCGGCGCCTGCCGCAACGCCCGAGCTTGCCCCGGTTTCCGACGACGCCGCGCCGGTCGACCCGTTCGCGCCCTCGACCGACTAATATTTCGGGCGGTTCGCCGGGCTAGACCATTTCTTGTTTGAATTGACTCGAGTGGAATGGTCACTCTCTTTGCTTTTACGCAAATACGTCGTCACGAACCGTTTCGGTTCGCTCGGGATTTGCTCTAGTCCCGCGCGTAACCGACCCCCTTCAGCGCGTCCTCGATCTCGTTCAGGATCGCGGGATCGTCGATTGTCGCCGGCGGCCGGAATTCCTCGGAATCGGCGATTTTTTGCATGGTGCCGCGCAGGATTTTCCCCGACCGGGTTTTCGGCAGGCGGTCGACGACGGTCGCGGTTCGAAAAGCGGCAACCGGCCCGATTTCGGCCCGGACCATCTTGACCACCTCATCGACGATGTCCTCACTCTCCCGGGCAACACCGGAATTGAGAACCAAAAAGCCCAGCGGCAACTGCCCCTTCAACTGGTCGGCGACGCCAATGACCGCGCATTCGGCGACATCGGGATGGTTCGCCAAAACCTCCTCGATCGCGCCGGTCGACAGCCGATGGCCCGCCACATTGATTACGTCGTCGGTGCGAGTCATCACGAAGATATAACCGTCCTCGTCGAGATAGCCGGCATCGCCGGATTTGTAGTAGCCCGGGAATTCCGCCATGTAGGACTCGATATAGCGCTGATCCGCATTCCACAAGGTGGGGAAACAGGACGGTGGCAAGGGCAGCTTGACGCAGATCGCCCCCATTTCGCCGCGCGGCAATTCGCTGCCGTCAGTGTCGAGAATTCGAAGGTCGTAGCCCGGCGCGGCGCGGGTCGGCGACCCCGGCTTGACCGGTAGCATTTCGATACCGATGCAATTGGCGCCGATCGACCAACCGGTTTCGGTCTGCCACCAATGATCGATCACCGGCACCTTGAGCTGATCTTCCGCCCAATGCAGCGTGTCCGGGTCGGTCCGTTCTCCGGCCAAAAACAGCGTACGGAAATGGCTCAGATCGTAATTCTTGATCAGCTTGCCTTCCGGGTCTTCCCGCTTGATAGCGCGGAACGCCGTCGGCGCCGTGAACATGGTACAGACCTCATGCTCGGCAATGACCCGCCAGAAAACCCCCGCATCCGGCGTGCCGACCGGTTTGCCTTCGAAGATGATCGAGGTGCAGCCGTGGAACAACGGCGCATACACGATATAGGAATGCCCGACCACCCAGCCGACGTCGGATGCCGCCCAATACACCTCGCCCGGCTCGACGCCATAGATGTTTTTCATCGACCATTTCAGCGCGACGATATGGCCGCCGGTGTCGCGGACCACGCCCTTGGGCTGCCCGGTGGTCCCGGACGTGTAGAGGATGTACAACGGATCGGTCGCCTCTACCGGGACGCAGTCGGCGGGCTCCGCCGCCGCCATCATCTCATGCCAGTCCACATCGCGCCCAGCCGCCAACGCATAGGGCTGCTGCTCGCGCTGCAGGACCATCACCTGATCCACCTTGTGCTTCGACAACTTGATCGCCTCGTCGACCATCGGCATGTATGCGATAATCCGGCCCGGCTCGATGCCGCAGGTCGCGGCAACGATCAGCTTGGCTTCGCTGTCCTCGATGCGGGTCGCCAATTCCTGCGGCGCGAACCCGCCGAAGACAACGCAATGGACCGCGCCGATCCGAGCGCATCCCAGCATGGCGATCGCCGCCTCCGGCACCATCGGCATGTAGAGGATCACCCGGTCGCCGTAGCCGACACCGCGGGATTCCAGGACGCCGGCGAACCGCGCCACCTCGTCCTGCAGTTCCGCATAGGTGATCTTGCGCTGCCCGCCGCCGGTGATCGGGCTGTCATGGATGAACGCCACCCGGTCGCCATGCCCCGCTTCCACATGCCGATCGACCGCGTTGTAACAGGTGTTTGTCTGAGCCCCGACAAACCACCGGTAGAACGGCGGCTTGTCGTCATCGAGAACCCGGTCCCATTTTTTGTACCAATGGACGTCCTCCGCCGCCTCGGCCCAGAATCCTTCCGGGTCCGATATCGAACGGTCGTAAACCGCGTCAAACTTGCTGGTCATGGCTGGCGCACCTTGTTCCGTGTTCGGTCACGCCGGACCGCCACAATTCGCTTCGACGGCCGGGCGCGCACGCATTCTACGATTACAGGATCACCGAAGCCTTTGCAAAATGGCGGTCAGATGGCACATTTTCGCTATACCGAAATACACGGCTCGCCCGCGAGGACTGGGTAATGACGACAACCCAATACGATACCGATCTCGGCAAGAACGCCGCTAATTTCGTGCCGCTGAGCCCGCTCAGCTTCCTTCGCCGCGCGGCCGCGGTCTATCCCAACCGGTTGGCGGTCCAACACGGTGATTGGCGGATCAACTGGTCGGACGCCTATACCCGCGCCCGCCGCCTGGCGAGTGCGCTGCAACGGCGCGGCATCGGCAAGAACGACACCGTCGCCATGGTGGCGCCCAACGTGCCCGCCCTGCACGACGCCCATTTCGGCGTGCCGATGGCGGGCGCCGTCCTGAACCCGCTCAACACGCGCCTCGACCCGGACGCGATCGCCTTCATCCTCGACCACGGCGACGCCAAGGTGCTGATTACCGATCGCGAGTTGTCGCCGGTCATCAAGGAAGCGCTCGGCCGATGCGCGGTAAAGCCGCTGGTGATCGACATCGACGATCCGCTCGGCAAGGGCGGTGAGGCACTGGGCGAGCGCGACTACGAAGCGTTCCTCGAGGAAGGCGACCCCGGCTTCAAATGGTCCCTGCCGGAGAGCGAGTGGGATGCGATTTCGCTGAACTACACCTCGGGCACGACCGGCAATCCGAAGGGCGTGGTCTATCATCACCGCGGTGCCTACCTGCTGGCGCTCGGCAATCTTCAGTCCTGGAACATGCCGCTGCACGGGACCTATCTGTGGACCCTGCCGATGTTTCACTGCAACGGCTGGTGCTTCCCCTGGGCGCTGGCCGCCAATGCGGGGACCAGCGTCTGCCTCCGGCAGGTCGAACCGGCAGCGATTTTCAAGGCGATCGAGCAGGACGGCGTGACCCATTTTTGCGGCGCGCCAGTGGTGCTCAACATGATCATCAATGCGGACCCGAAAGACCGGCGGCCGCTGCCGCGCACGGTCGAGGTCATGACCGCGGCCGCGCCGCCGCCGCCCGCCGTCCTGCAACGGATGGAAGAGGACGGTTTTCACATTACCCATGTCTATGGGTTGACCGAATGCTACGGGCCGTCGGTCGTCTGCGCCTGGCACGACGAGTGGAACGACCTGTCGGCGGATGAGCAGGCGCAAAAGAAATCGCGCCAGGGCGTTCCCTACCCGGTGCTGGAAGATCTGATGGTCGCCGATCCGAAAACCCTCGCGCCGGTGCCGCAGGACGGCGAAACCATGGGCGAGGTGTTCATGCGCGGCAATGTGGTGATGAAGGGCTACCTGAAGAACCCGTCGGCAACGCAGGAAGCGTTCGACGGCGGCTGGTTTCACACCGGCGACCTCGGCGTGTGGGAGCCCGACGGCTATATCGCGCTGAAGGACCGCTCGAAGGACATCATCATCTCCGGCGGCGAGAATATCTCGACCATCGAGGTCGAAGGCATGCTCTACAAGCACCCGAAGGTGCTGGAGGCCGCCGTGGTCGCCAAGCCCGACGACCACTGGGGCGAGGTGCCCTGCGCCTTCGTCATGCTGAAGGACGGGGAAACCACCGACGCGGCGGAGATCATCGCCTTTTGCCGGGACAACATGGCTCACTTCAAATGTCCGAAATCGGTGGTGTTCGGCCCGCTGCCGAAAACCTCGACCGGCAAGGTGCAGAAATACGTGCTGCGGGAGCGGGTAACGGAAATTTGATCGGCCGGCCTGCGTGCCCTGCGAAATCGCATGACAGGTTTCGAAACGCCGGATACGATCTTTGCGACGCGTTTGCGAAACGCGGCCTGGGCGCGACGGCACACGACGTGACAGACGCGGGCACTCAAGAACCCCTGAAAAATAAAATGCGCTGCACCGGATCGATCGTCCTGGGGCCGCTGTCCGCGGACGACAGGATATGGACGATGTTTGGAAAGGGGTTCCGATGGTTGCATTTATCTTGAATGGCAAGCGGGTATCGGTGAATGCCGAACCGGACACGCCGCTGCTCTGGGCGATCCGGGAGCATCTGCGGCTCACCGGCACCAAATACGGTTGCGGCGCCGGGCTCTGCGGCGCGTGCACCGTACACGTTGACGGCAAAGCCGTGAAATCCTGCCAGACGGCCCTGTCGGATGCCGCCCATACATCGGTGACAACGATCGAAGGATTGTCGTCGAATGCGAGCCATCCGCTGCAAAAGGCCTGGGTCGCCGAACAGGTCCCGCAATGCGGCTACTGCCAGTCCGGCCAGATCATGAAGGCCGCCGAGTTGTTGCGGCAAACGCCCAACCCGTCGCGCGATCAGATCGTGGCCCACATGAACGGGAATATCTGCCGCTGCGGCACCTATACGCGGATCGTCGCGGCGATTCAGCGCGCCGCGAAGGAGGGTTAGGCCATGACCATCATCGAACGCACAGAACACACAGGACCGCAGATATCCCGCCGCACACTTCTCGGCACCGCCGGCGGGCTCAGCTTCGCGGTCGCCTTCGGCGCGAAGGGTCTCCTGCTCCTGTCGGACGCCGAAGCAAAATCGGCCGCGCATGTCATCGGCGCCTGGGTGCGCATCCAACCGGACAATTCGATCACGATCATCACACCCGCCGCCGAAATGGGCCAGGGCTCGATGACCGGCGTGCCGGCCGCACTGGCGGAAGAATTGGATGCCGATTGGTCCACCGTCACCCTTGAGATGGCGCCCGCCGAACCGGCGATTTACGGCTATGGCGGACCCGGCCGCAAAAGCATGGGGATCTACGGCAGCCGCGCCGTCATGCGGTACTTCAACCAGATGCGGGTCGCCGGCGCCCAGGTGCGCAAGGTTCTGCTGGCCGGCGCCGCGGCGCACTGGCGGGTCGATCCCAAGGACCTTACGACCGAACCCAGCGTCATCGTCCATGCCGCCTCCCGGCGGCGCATGACCTATGGGGAAGCCGCCGCCGTCACGACGGTTCCGGCGACCCTGCCGGGAATCGAGAAATCGGAATTGAAGAAAAAATCCCAATTCCGCATCATCGGCAAGTCCGTACCGCGCCGCGACATTCCGGAAAAGATCGACGGCTCGGCACGGTATTCCATCGACGTGCACCTGCCCGGCATGGTCTACGCCAGCACGCTGCACGCGCCGGTACAGCTCGCCCAGCCGGTACGCTGGAACGACGCCAAGGTCCGCGCCATGAAGGGCGTGATCGACATCGTCAAACTCGAACAGGGCGTCGCCGTTGTCGCCGACACCTTCGAACACGTGCTTGCGGCGCGCGATACGCTGGAAGTCGAATGGACGAAGACCGCGGCTGCCCAAGGCTTCGATTCGGAAGCGGCGCTCAATGCCGCCTACCCGGCGATGGCCGAAAGCAGAAATACGGATGTCCGGACCGTCGGCAGCAAGGGCAACGCCGACACCGCCTTCTCCGGCGCCGCAAAAGTCTACAAGGCGAATTTCAAAAGCGACTACGGGTATCACGCCCAGATGGAACCCCTGAATGGTGTCGCCCGCTTCAACGCGGCAGGGGACCAGGTGGAAATCTGGGAAGGGACCCAGGCGCCGGGCCGGTCGCGCCAAAGAATAGCGCAGGCGCTTGGACTGAAAACCAGCCAGGTCATCCACCATCAACACTATCTGGGCGGCGGTTTCGGCCGCCGGTCGATCACCGATTATTCGATCGAGGCGGCGCTGATCGCGCGCGCCATCAAACGGCCGGTGAAGATGATTTGGACCCGCGAGGAAGACCTCGCCTTCGGCATGTTCCGCCCGCAATCCTTCCAGTGCGTCGAAGCCGCGCTGGACGGCGGCGGAAAGATCGCCGGCTGGCGGCATTGCGTTGTCGGGGACGGCGGAAGGCTGGTGTACTCAGGAATCAAGATCGACAAATACTACCGGATTCCCAATCAGCACATCGAGCAGCGCGGCGCGTCGCACGGCATCCGCCTGAAGCATTGGCGGGCGGTGGCACACCCCTTCAACATCTTCGCGATCGAAGGGCTGGTCGATGAGATGGCGGCAAAGGAACGGCTCGATCCGTTCGAATTTCGCCGCCAGCGCATGGCGATGACCTCAAAGGCGAAGCGCGTGTTCGATACGGTGGAGAAAATGTCCGACTGGCGGCGCAAACGGCCCAAGGGCCGGGCGCTGGGACTGTCGGTCTCGGAGCGGTCCGGCTCGCTCGGGGCGGGCGTGGTGCAAATTTCGCTCGACAGGAAGAGCGGTAAAATCCACGTGCACAAAGTATGGGTTGCGGTCGATGGCGGCACGATCGTGCAACCGGACATGGCGCGGGCCAACATCGAGAGCGGCGTCGTCTACGGCCTGTCCAGCGTGCTGAAGGAACGCGCCACGATCAAGGGCGGCGCAGTGGAACAATCCAACTTCCACGATTACGAAGTATTGCGGATGTCGGAAGCGCCCGAGGAAATCCACGTCACCTTCCTCGACCGCGACACCAGACCGACCGGCATCGGCGAGATCGGCAACCCCTTCATCGCCGCGGCAGTCGCCAACGCGTTTTTCGCCCTTACCGGCAAACGGCTCTATCACATGCCGTTCACGCCGGACCGCGTGTTGGAGGTGCTCAAGGCCTGATCGTCACACAGCCCGACACATTCAGAGGCCGCGGCGACCCCGCGGCCTCTTATTCTTGACCGCCCCTCGACCATTTCTTGTTCAAAGTGATGCACGTGAATTGGTCTATCTCTTTGTTTATACGTAAATACGTCGTCGCGAACCGTTTCGGTTCGCTCGGGATTTGCTTTAGACGCCATCACTTCTTCCAGTCCGCCACCGCCTTCAAATACGCGACGATGTCGCAGTCGCGCGCCGCATCGGTGAGGCCGTGCGTTTCGAGATATTTACAGATTCCGGGCTTCACGCCGCCGGTCTCGGGCGCGACGACATGTTTCGCCAAATCCGGCGCCGCATGGCAGGCGAGGCAGCTTGCCTGATACGCGTCATGGCCCGCCACCGCGTCGCCGAACCGCCCGGGCGTGCCGAGCGCGACCTTGGTCGGCAGGTCGGAGCGGTCCGGTTCGGCTGGCGGTTTTACCTTCAATATCTTTGCCGGATCATAGGGCTTATACAGCGACATCGCGCCGCGCAGATCGCCGGCAGCGAATCCCACCGCTTCGTCATCCGGATAGAATTCGCGGATCGCCGCCGCCACATCGGGCGCCAGCTTTGCCCCATGGCAAGCGAGGCAGGGCCCGAACGTCGGGACCGCCCGCATGTAGTGCACATAGGGTTCGCCGTCGCGCTCGACGATCCGCACGGTTTCCATCAACGCCATCGACTGTCCGGCGGCGGCCCGCACGACGTAGCTGCGCAGCACTTCCTGCTCCTGCGCGGTCGGCCGGTTTGCCGGATTTCGGACGCGCACACCGGTTCGCCGCAGCTCCCAGCCGGTTTCCTTGGAAATCTAACCGGCGATTTCCGGCGCGAGATGGCGGCAGACTTGCGTCGCGCCCGCCGCGCCAACCTCCTTCATCGTCCTTTGCAGTTGCTCCATCATCACGCCGCGCAGACGCTGGATCGCCGCCCGCGCCTCCTGCGTATACGGCGTGAGATCCTGCGCAACGGCGCTCCCCGCGACGACCAACGACAGCAAGACCGCAATTCCGAGCCGCATCATTTTTTCTCCCAGAAAATCATGCGCCAACCGCGCATGGCAAAATGCGTCACCTACAGCCGCTTCGCGGAGAGATCATTGATGCATGTCAGAGAGGCGGGATTCCGGTTCCGTTGCGGCGATTCGCCATATCCGAGCTTGTCCTCGACGCACGGACGCTAGGCGCGGCCGTCCATGGCGACGTCCGCCTGGAGCATTTCGGTGATTTCATCATCCGAATATCCCGCCTCGCGCAAGACTTCCACACTGTGCTCGCCGAGGCGCGGCGCCAACCGGCGAATTTCGCCGGGCGACTCCGAAAACGCGATTGGGATATCGGTGACCACGATCGGCCCTTCGCTCGGATGCTCCATGCGCCGGAAGAAGTTCGTTGCGGCGAGTTGCGGATCGTCGAACAGCGCGTCGAGCCGGTTGACCGGCCCCGCCGGTATGTCCGCCTCGTCGAGCGCCTTCAACAACGCGCCGGTCGTCCAGCCCGCCACCAATTCGGTCACGATACTGTACAAGTCATCGATCGACCGGCTGCGGGTCGCCGCATCCGTTACCCGCGGATCGTCGAGCATGTCCGGACGGTCCATCAGACTAAAGAAATTGCGCCAATGGCGGGTGGTGTAGGGCAACATGCAGACATGACCGTCGCGCGTCGCGAAAGGCCGGCGATTGGGCGCCCGCGCCCGCGCGTACCCCGGCTCGCCCAGGGGCGGATCGAATACCATGCCGGCGCCATGCTCGAGATAGTTGAACGCCACCATGCATTCCAGCATCGGCACGTCGACCTTCTGCCCTTCGCCGGTCCGTTCCCGGTGCAATAAGGCCATGGTAATCGCGTAGGTCAGGTGCACGGCGACGACTTTATCGACGATCGACGACGGAATGTAGCGGGGCTCGCCGGTGGTAAAGGCTTGCGTCGCGACAAGGCCCGACAAGCCCTGAATGATGTCGTCATAGGCGGCCTTGTCGGAATACGGGCCGCCCGGGCGAAAACCGAGTGCACCGGCATAGATGATCGCCGGATTTACCGCGCGGCAATCGTCGTAGGACAGGCCAAGACGATCCATCGCCTTCGGCCGCAAGGAATACACGACGACATCGGCGTCACGGACCAGCCGGAGTAGCGCATCGAGGCCGGCCGGCGCTTTGAGGTCGAGCACGATGCTGCGCTTGTTCCGATTGGCGTTCAGCAGCACCGACCCCATACCGGGATTTCGCGCAGGCTGAATGTCGCGGGTAATATCGCCCTCGGGCGTCTCGACCTTGATCACATCCGCGCCGTTATCCGCAAGATTCTGTGTCGCGAGCGGACCGAAAAAGACGGATGTGAGATCGATTATGCGATAACCGTTTAGGGAACCTGGCATGACGAATGACGTTTTGTGAAGTCTGTTTGAGATGGGTCGACCGACCCTGTCCGGCCCGCCGGAGCAGGCCGCAGACTATCCACTACTCAGCGCCCGATCGTCAAACTTCGCCGGGCGCCGGCGCCATTCGCGTCGATTCAATCGATGAAATCAGTCGTCCGATAATTGGGCGATTTCATCCTTGATCGCAAGTTTTTGTCGTTTCAACGTGGCGATTGTGAGCGAGTCAGGCAATGGTCGTGCTTCTTCTTGCCTTAATTTTGCATCGATCTGATTGTGCTGTTCCTTCAGCATCTGCACCCGATCATGCATTGACGAAACACTATCTTCACCGATAACGCCCATTTGCTCCATGGAATCCTCCAGTGGTTGATTTAAGCGACTGCGACCCTCTTCCCCGTAATTCTACTGCCCACCACAGCACCAAATATAGTATCCGCTATGCCAATGGATGTCATCATCTGCGATATCAACCGCCGGCGGAAATTTTGCCCGGCGGACCGTGATTCCCCATAAATGCCGATCATCCATCACAGCAACGCTCTAGAATCAGGGCGCAATCGGCCTTGGCGTCTACATCCAGATCGGCCCCCATGGCATTGAGATAGGCGGCGACATTGCTCCGCGCGGCATCAGACCCGCCCGGGACAGCGGCGCTCGCGGCGGACTTGCGGCCCGACTCGAAGAGCGCCGCTTGCTGCAACCGTTCGGCGTCGAGTTCCAATCGTTTGACCTCACTCCGCAGAGCATCGGATCCAGTGCGGTCGAAGCCGTCATAGCCCGCCTTCATGCACCGCCGCGTCTCACGCAGCGGCCGGACCACGCTTTCCCGCCACACGTCGACCAGGCGCATCGCCGCATCGATATCTGATTGTGGCATTGCCACGCCATCAACGGTCCCCCGCCAGCAGCAATACAACAGGAGATTCACATCGACGTCATACCCGTCCTGCAGCCGCAAACAGGCCGGCGCCACCCCCGCGCGCCGGTAAACCCGCAGAGAGAACGCCCAGAATGGGTTATCGGGGGCCGTGCTCATCGGTCTCCCAGGCAAATACCCAGCGCGCGCGCCGTGCGCACGATGGGTCCGTCAACCTCGACAACCTTGGGTGCGGCGATGACCTCGGCAAGCGGCACGTCAACGACCGACCGGTCGCGCCAGGCAACCATGCGGTCGAACCGGCCTGCCGCGATCAGGTCGACGGCATGCACGCCGAAGGCGGACGCCATGAGCCGGTCGCGGGCGTCCGGCGATCCCCCACGCTGGATATGGCCGAGCACGGTTACGCGGATCTCGGCGCCGGTCATCGCGGCCAGTTTCTCGCCGAGATAGTGGCCGATCCCGCCATAACGAATCTTCCCGCCCGACATGCGCCCGACCCGTTTTCCGTCTTCGCTGCGCACCGCTTCCGCGACAACGATCAGCAGGAAGTTATGGCCGTGTTCCGTGACGTGCTCGATTTTGTCGGCGACCGTCGCCAGCGTGTAGGGAATTTCCGGAATAAGAATGACATCGGCGCCACCGGCAATACCGGCAGCGATGGCGATGTGGCCGGCGTCCCGCCCCATCACCTCCAGGATCATCACCCGGCGATGGCTCGCCGCGGTAGGCTGCAGGCTATCGAGCGCTTCGGTGGCGGCCTGTACGGCGGTGTCATATCCGATCGAGACTTCGGTAAGGCCAATATCGTTATCGATGGTTTTGGGGATACAAACGAGATTGATCCCGCCTTGCTGTGCAAGCCGTCGAAGTATGGCCTGACTGCCATCGCCGCCGATACCGATCAGGGCGTCGAGTCCCAGCTCACGGTAGCCGTCGATCACCTCCTGCGACCGGTCCGTGAAACCGCCGTCCGGCAGCGGAAATTTGAACGGATTGCCGCTGTTGGTGGTTCCCAGAATTGTGCCGCCGCGGCGGAGAATCGTGCCGTCGAATGCTTCGACCGTGAGGTTCCGGGCGTGGAGCGGGCGTTCCATCAGCCCCGCGGTTCCTTGCTCGATCCCCATGATCTCCCAATCATAGCCGAGAACCGCGCGGTGAACCGCCGCGCGCAACACCGCATTGAGTCCGGCACAATCGCCGCCACTCGTCAAAATGCCGATGCGTCGAATGTCGCCCATCATTTCCCCCCATCGCCAAGCGTTGCGATGATCACCGGCCGAAAATAAAGAGTTCCGCAATCGCGCCGGTATTTTGCTAGTATCGCATACCAGGGAGCAACGTCATCAATTGAACAATACGATGGACGATAAAGAATCTATTCGGCTCCGATTGGAAGAGCTGCGCCTCGAACATCGCGATCTGGACGATGCGATTGGCCGCGTTACCGAAAGTCCGCCTTTCGACCAGATCACAATCCAGCGTTTGAAGAAGCGAAAGCTCGTGTTGAAGGACGAGATAACGCGGCTGGAAGACAGCCTTCTGCCCGATATTATCGCTTAGATCCCGGGCATTTTTAGGCATGCCGGCGCCCTCTACCGGTCGGGCGGCACAAAGAAAGCGCCCACCGGTGAGCGGTGGGCGCGTTCCGTATTATCCGGAAATTCGCGGGTCTGCGCTTAGAACTGCGCGGACTCGGTGGAGCCGGCCATGGCGGTGGTCGAGGACTGCCCGCCGGAAACGGTGTTCGATACCGCGTCGAAATAGCCGGTCCCGACTTCCCGCTGGTGACGGGTCGCCGTATAACCATCCGATTCGGCGGCGAATTCCGCCTGTTGCAACTCGGAGTAGGCGGCCATTCCGCGATCGCGGTAGGCGCGCGCCAGCATGAACGTGGTATAGTTCAAGCTGTGGAAACCGGCCAGGGTGATGAACTGGTACTTGTAGCCCATCGCCGCCAGTTCACGCTGGAAATGCTCCATTTCGGACTTTCCGAGATGCTTCGCCCAATTGAACGAGGGCGAACAGTTATAGGCGAACATTTGCCCCGGATACTCTTTTCGGATCGATTCGGCGAACCGCTTCGCCTCGGCGAGATCCGGCGTCGACGTCTCACACCAGATCAAATCCGCATAGGGCGCGTAGGCGAGGCCCCGGGCAATCGCCATCTCGATTCCGCCGGTGATCCGGTAGAAACCTTCCGCCGTCCGCTCGCCGGCCAGGAACGGACGATCCCGCTCATCGACGTCACTGGTGATCAATTGGGCCGCATCGGCGTCGGTGCGCGCCATCAGAACAGTCGGCACGTCCATAACGTCCGCCGCCAGCCGGGCCGCATTCAGCGTCCGGATGAAGCTCGATGTGGGTACCAGCACCTTGCCGCCGAGATGGCCGCATTTCTTCTCCGATGCGAGTTGATCCTCGAAATGGACGCCGCTCGCGCCGGCCTCGATCATCGCCTTCATCAATTCGAAGGCGTTGAGGGGGCCGCCGAAGCCGGCTTCGGCGTCGGCAATGATCGGCAGCATGTAGTCGGTCTCTTCCGACGAAACGCCGTCCATGCGCTCCAAATGCTGAACCTGGTCGGCCCGCATCAGCGCCTGGTTCATGCGCTTGATCACGTTGGGTACGCTGTCGACCGGATAGAGGCTCTGGTCCGGGTACATGTGCCCCGCGCTGTTCGCATCGGCCGCAACCTGCCAGCCGGAGAGGTAAATCGCCTTCAGGCCCGCCTTGGCATGCTGCACCGCCTGGTTGCCGGTGAAGGCACCGAACGTGGGAACGAATTCCTCGTCCTGCAACAGCCGCCGGAGTTTGCGGGCGCCGACTTCCGCCAGGGTATGGCGAACGCGGATCGACCCGCGCAGCCGCTCGACGTCTTTCGCCGTGTAATCGCGCCGTACCTGATCCATTTCTCCGGGAACGACCGCCGGTTTCAGCGCGTCGGGTACGATCGTTGCCGGGTTGCCGTCGTCGTATTCGGTCAACGAGGTGAGCCGGTCACGGCTGCAGGCGTCGTTTAGGGACTCGGTTCCGGTGCTCATTTTCTCCTGCATCGGCTTGGTCGGTTGGAAAATCTCATTCATGGCGTGCCTCACTTGGGTTTAAATCGTTTCGTCTTTTTAAGTGCGTAGTCTTCCCGATGGGCGAGTCATAAGCACTGAAAAGCTGTGAATTTTGTTGATGTAAATAAATTACTAGTTCATCGGTACGTCAATAACTTCTTGGTATACCATTTATTTTCATGTAAATTTTTGAAAATCAAGTTTTTGAAAATTGTCATTATTGTAAATAAAGGCATCGCCATGCCCGCTGAAATTCAGGCTCCGACCAAGGCCAGCCGCCTGAAGGTGCGCCTCGGTGCGAAAATCCGCCGGTTACGCCGCGAAAACCGGCTGAGCCAGGCGCAACTCGCCGAGCGGCTAGGCATCTCACCTAGTTATCTCAATCTGATTGAGCATAACCATCGCAACGTTACGGTCGGACTACTATTGAAGTTAGCCGAGGTTTTCGCCCTCAACATCGCGGATCTGTCCGACGATGATGAAAGCCGGCTGGTCGCCGATTTGATGGAAACCTTCGATGACACGATGTTCGACGACCACGATCTGACCAACACGGAAATTCGCGAACTGGTGAGCGCGGCGCCGGTCGCCGCAAAGGCCGTGATCGCGCTCTACGATAGTTTCCGGAATGCCCAGACCGATATGCGCAGCCTGGCGGCACAACTTTCCGAGGAGGCCGAAGCGCTCCTGGAGTTCGAATCCCGGCTTCCCGGCGATCAGGTGGGAGATTTTATTCAGGAGAACGGCAACTACTTCGGCGATATCGAGGAAGAAGCCGAGCGCGTGCGGGCGGAAGCGGTGCTCGGCACGGGCGACCCGTTGCCGGGCATGATCCGCCACCTCGAAAACGTCTATGGCGTGCGGGTCGTGATCCTGCCGCCGGCACCCGGTGCGGAAGCCGTGCGCCGATACGACGCGGCAACGCGGCGGTTGGAAATATCCGACATGCTGCCACGCAGCAGCCGAATCTTTCAGATCGGCCACCAGATCGGACTGCTCGCCGCCAGCCCGGTCTTCGACACATTGCTGCTGGAAGGCGGGCTCCGGACGCCCGACGCGCGCGCGCTCGGCCGCGTCACGCTGGCCAATTATTTCGCCGGCGCGCTGATGATGCCCTACGCCCCCTTCCTCGAGACGGCACGGACCCTGCGCTACGACATCGAGCTGCTGCAACACCATTTCGGAGCGAATTTCGAGCAAATCTGCCATCGTCTAACCACCCTCCAACGCCCCGGCGCCGAAGGCGTGCCGATGCATATGCTGCGGGTCGACATCGCCGGCAACATCTCGAAGCGCTTTAGCGCCTCCGGCCTCCGAATTCCGCGCCATGGCGGCGCTTGTCCGCGTTGGAACGCCTACACGGCCTTCCTCTCGCCCGGCGTCATCAACGCCCAGGTTTCGCAGATGTCCGACGGCAACAGTTATTTTTGCATCGCGCGGACGGTTCAGAAACGGGCCGGCGGATACGGCACACCGCAACGCATTCTCTCGATCGGCCTCGGCTGCGAGCTGGTGCATGCCCGGCAACTGGTCTATTCCGACGGCATCGACCTGGAACGCCCGGACCGCGCCATTCCCGCGGGCATTCAATGCCGGTCCTGCGAACGGATGGATTGCCAGCAGCGCGCCTTCCCGCCGGTGCACCACAGGCTCAACATCGACGAGAACACCCGTGGCCTGTCCGCGTACGTCACCGCACCCTAGGAAATCCGCCAATCAACGGGGTAGCGCCGCCCCTGCGGCTTGCGCGGCCCCGATCGCTGCCTATAATGCGCCGCTCCGGACCCTCCGGAAGGGCAGAGGGAGGCCGCGAGCCGAATGGCCGAAATACCCGTTGTAGGAATCATCATGGGAAGCCAGTCCGACTGGCCAACCATGCGCCATGCTGCGGAAACGCTCGAAAAACTGGGCATTTCCCATGAAACGTGTATCGTTTCCGCCCACCGGACGCCGAAACGGCTGGTCGACTACGCGGAAAGCGCACGCGAACGCGGGTTGAAGACGATCATCGCCGGGGCCGGCGGGGCCGCTCATCTGCCCGGCATGACCGCGTCGATGACCCCGCTGCCGGTGTTCGGCGTTCCGATTGAAAGCAAGGCGTTGAAGGGCATGGACAGCCTGATGTCGATCGTCCAGATGCCGGCCGGCATACCGGTGGGTACGCTTGCCATCGGCCGCGCCGGCGCGATCAACGCGGCCCTGCTTGCCGCCGCGGTTATCGCGCTCTCCGATCCGGCCGCCGCCGCCGCGCTGGACGATTGGCGCGCCAATCAAACCTCGGGGGTCGGCCTGAATCCCAGCGATGAGTAATGCCAGCCCGGAACGCCTGGGCCCGGGATCGGTCATCGGCATCCTGGGCGACGGCCAGCTTGGCCGGATGATCGCCCTCGCGGCTGCGCGCCTGGGATACCGCTCACACACCTTCGCCGACCGGCCCGACAGCCCCGCGGCACAGGTATGCGCCAACTCCACCGTCGCCGGATACGATGACCGGAAGGCCCTGGACGCCTTTGCCGAAGCGGTCGATGTGGTGACGCTGGAATTCGAGAATATCCCCGAAGAGTCGGTTCGGTATTTGGCCGAACGGGTCCCGGTGCGACCGGGTCCGGACGTCCTGGCAACCGCACAAGACCGGCTGCTCGAGAAGACTTTCCTGAACAAGGCCGGCATCGGCACCGCACCATACCGACACGTCACCGATCTCACCTCCTTGCAGGCCGCGGTCGACGCGATCGGCCGGCCGGCCGTGCTCAAGACCGCCAAGTTCGGATATGACGGCAAGGGTCAGATCAGGATCGACGACGACACCAAGCTTGACGAGGCCTTTGCGGCGCTCGGCACCGACCATGCGGTTCTGGAGGGGTGGATCGACCACGCCTTGGAAATTTCCGTTATCGTCGCCCGCGGCCTGACCGGCGAGACCGCCTCTTACGTGCCGGTCGAAAATCGGCACGTGAACCATATTCTCGATACGACGATCATTCCCGCGGGCATTTCGGGCGGCATCGCGGCTCGTGCCGGCGAGATCGCCCGCACCGCCGCCGACACGCTCGACGTGATCGGATTACTGGCCGTCGAAATGTTCGTGACCTGGGACGGTGAGGTGCTGGTCAACGAAATTGCGCCCCGCCCGCACAATTCCGGCCACTGGACCATCGATGGCTGTGCGATAAGCCAGTTTCAACAACTCATACGCGCCATTTGCGGTCTGCCGCTCGGCTCACCCGAACGACACTCCGATGCGGTGATGAAGAATTTGATCGGCGATGAAGTTAATGCCTGGCTGGATATCCTATCGGAACCCAGTGCCCGGCTGCATCTGTACGGCAAGGAAGCGATCCGGCCCGGCCGCAAAATGGGCCACGTCACCCGCCTCACGCCGCGCAAAGACTGACAGCCAACCCGGCATAACACCCTAACGCGTACTGGCACCACAGAATGCGCGTACAGGCCGAAACATCGATTCGCGTACGTTTATTAAGCGTGCGCCGACCTTCGGAATGCGCATCACGTCATCAATGCGCCGGTCGAGAAATGCCCAGCTATCTGTAGCCCCGTCCGACCGGTCATCCAGCCAATACAATGTGGTAGCGCTATACACGCCCGCGAGCAGGGCGCGCTTTGAGTAGAAGTTCCAGTCCGTCGCGGTATCCCCGGCGGCATACCAAATTGCATCAACCGTATCGTACAAACATCGTACAGCCGTACCTGAATTATGCGGCAAAGCGAAAACCGCAATGCCCCGCCGCACCGCTTCCCGGTGCGGCGTCCACTCTTCCAGCCGCGTCCGTACGCCAACGCTGATCCGCTGCCGCACCTTCATGGCCGCGAGGTCGCGCTGCTCGAGCGCACCGATCATGTGACGGTCCGCCAGCCGGCTGAAGGCCGCCACCATATCCGCCGCGCCATATGGAAAGGCCCGATCGGCCGCCATCCGGTCCAGGCCGGTGTCCCGCGCCGCGTGGTGCATCGCCCGGCGGCTCCACCCGTCAAAGGCAACATGGGGAAGCGCCGCCAGAACGAGTTCGGCGCGCCTATCGTCCAGTGCGCTCATCCGGCCTGCCCGATCGCGGCATCTTCGTCCGCGGCGTCTTCGTCCGCCACCTCTTCATCCGAATCCTGCCCGGACGCCAAATGGCGCATTTCCTCGCGATACATCAGCAGCGCCAGATCGGTCATGCGTTGCGGGTACAAGATGCCGTCAAGATGATCGCATTCATGCTGCACCACGCGCGCATGGAAACCGTCGGCAATCCGGTCGATCCGGTCGCCCGCGGGATCGACCCCCTGATAGCGTATGCGGGTAAACCGCGGCACCGCGCCAACCAGTCCCGGTACCGAAAGACATCCTTCCCAGTCCAGGTCTTTTTCCTCGGTCAACGGGGTGATGACTGGATTTATCAAGACGGTCAACGGTACCGGCGCTTCGTCTTCCGCCTCACCGCGCTCGGCGGCGACATGAAAGATCACCAGGCGAAGGGGTACGTGGACCTGCGGTGCAGCAAGACCGGCGCCGTCCGCGTCCTCCATTGTTTCGAGCATGTCGCGTATCAGGGTCCGGATTTCCGGCGCTGTCGGGTCCGCCACCTCCTGGGCCTGCCCGCGCAGCACCGGATGGCCCATG
>Ga0224508_10000386_pt1 | contig 43851 bp, 40 predicted proteins | sample SF_Jan12_sed_USG_4_FD_170157 | JGI IMG/M metagenome (GOLD analysis project Ga0224508, IMG submission 170157) | Sediment microbial communities from San Francisco Bay, California, United States - SF_Jan12_sed_USGS_21 | ecosystem: Environmental > Aquatic > Marine > Sediment | place: USA... | reverse complement strand
GCAATCGGCTGTCAAGGGCTGAGGCAGCGAATACGTCCAAATCCCCATCCGCATCGAAATCGGCGACGGTCAGTTGGCGCACCTGCGTAGCGGGCTGGGGGTGAAGCGCTTCCGGCTCGAACCGACCTAGCTCGCTACGATACAACCACAGCCCGGCACTAGACGCCCATAGCAGATCCATGTCGCCGTCGGCATCGGCATCGAACCACAAGAAAGTCCCGTTCTCCAGAAAATCCAGGCCGACTCGCGCAGCTACGTCAATGAACCGACCATCGCTCAATCGTTGATATAGTTGATTGGGATGGGCACCGCCTCGTCGGCCGCAAACGAGGTAAAGGTCGAGTTTTCCGTCGCCGTTGAAGTCGACCCAAGCCACCTGACGCCCGGGGCAGGTATTTTTGACGAAGCCCAGCTGCGCCGCCCGTTCTTCATAATGCCCCGGACCCCGGCTCACTAGGATTTCGTCACTGAATTGCTTCCCGAGACGTGCCAGCTGTCCGTAAAGACCACCTCTCGTAATGAAGACGTCCAAAACACCGTCATCGTTGTAGTCGGTCCAGGCCATGCCGTGGCGGTCGCGCACATAGAGCTCGAAGCCGTGCGAGCGCGGCTGGACGCGTTTCGAACCGACGAAGACTCGATCCAGTGGGACGTCGGGATTTAGTTCGACCGCTATCGGAATACTCCTGAATTGCATACCAAGCACCAGTTCACCTGGTCCGAGGGACGCGAACTTAACGACACTGCTGTCGGCACCCGACTCGGTCGGGCTCGTGGCGATCTCGACTTCGAAGCCGTTGCGCTGCTGCACCGTAACTTTGGCCGAGAGCTTGAGCGAGCCGGTGGCCGGTGGCGGCGGATCCGACGCGCCAAGGTTACGAAGGATTAGGGATCGTTCACGCCAGTAGACGTACAGACCACTGCGGTTAAATGCAGGTGGGGTGTCCGAATCCTCCAGGCCCGGATGATCCGGATCCTGATCGAAACGCCAATCGGACAGCACATCGGTGAATCCTCCGCGGCCGTCACCCAGCAGGAGGCTCTGTCGGGCATTGTGGTTGGACGTGAACACGTCCAGAAAACCATCGCCGTTGGCATCGACGACGCCCACATCAAACCAGTTATAGGCTCTCAACTCAAATGCATGGTCTTCGAACGGCAAGCCGGGCTCGATCACCCGAGGCCACAGCGTCCACGCAACGACCAGCGCAATCGATACGGCCAGACCTAGACCGCCAACGAGCCACAACACCCGCCGCACGCCGCGCCCGGTCACGCTCCCAACACTCTCCATTGACTGAGGTCGCGCTCTAGCAGGTTTTCGAGCTCGGCGATATCTTCGTTGAAGATCTCCATCAACCTTAGCCGGGTCGCCTCAGCCATCGGGGGGTAGCGCAATGGGGCTGAGTTTATGCTTGTCAAAAGCGTGTGCACACCCATTTTGCGAAACCAGTCCACCACCATGCTCAGCCGCGCATTGACCAATAGCCAGGAGACGGAAAACGCGGCTCGCTTGAGCGCTCTGGACCGTACTTTGGCTCGTTGGTTGATGCCATACCGGGAGAAGTCGAGCTCGAGCTCCAAGGTAACACCCAGGAACTCGAAAAGTCGCCGCATCTCGATCGCCGGATTACGGATCAACTCCTCGAAGATCAATACTAGCAATTGATCACGATCGAACCGCGCTAGATACCGTTTTAGTTGCTTCGCGTAGAGCCCCATGCCGACATAGGCTTCTTCCTGCTGCAAGGCTCGCTCGAAGGCAATGTTGCCAAGCACTGACGAGCCGCGATGCAGCCAGTAGTGTGAATAGGCTCGGTCAGCCGGATTCCGCAGACAGGCGATCAACTTGACGTCAGGGAAACAGCTTTTGATAGCGGATGCCGCTGCTTCATCGTACAGATATATCGGCGAGTACTCACCCCTCAGTTGCCCCTCGCGCGCGTGCCTGAACCGATCCAGATACCAGGCAAGATCCCTGTCGCAGTTCGAGTTCACTTTGCCTTTCGCCTTTGAGACGGGCAAGACATAGCGGTTGAAATAACGGATCTCCTTGGGCTCGGACACGCAGATCTTGGGGTGTGACCGCAGGATATTTGCGATCCAGCTTGTGCCGCAACGGGCCGCGCCGATACCGATGAAATCAATCGCCTCTGTCATGTCATACAGGGTTCAGTGGGCCGAGCTCACGGACTGACCTAGGAGTGCCTGATAGACCGCGAGATGTTTCTCGATCACCAGGTTCAGCTCGAAGTTGTCTCGCACGTATTCATACCCCGCCTCCCCCTTTTCGCGCCAGGCGTCCTCTTTCAGCAGCACGCAGAGCCCATGGGCGAAATCGTCCTCGGCCACATGATAGCCGAACCGGCTAGCAACGCTATCCGGATTGACGTGACTCAAAATGGCACATTGATGAGCAAGCCCTTCCAGAAAAGCCGTCGGAAGACCCTCACGCGCGGCGGTATTGACCAAGATCCAGCTTCGGGCCAGTAGATCCGACAGCGCCGACGACCGAAACTGATCCAGAAAGCCGACCAATTTCAGGTTCGGCACGTTGCCGTATCGCTCTCCGAGTTGCTGCTCCCATGTCTTGTCACGGGACTGACCGGCTGCTATGAACTCCACGTGTGGGAATTGCTTCGCCAGCTCGAAGAAAAGGTGTGGCCTCTTGCGTCGATCCAAGCGGCTCACGCAACACACGGTCGGCACGGTTGACTTGACGACGTTCCGTCGAAGTTTCACTGGGGTTGGCAGCGTATCGAGAGTTGAATTGAGCCTGTACTTTCGTTTCAACTTGTCGTTCAGGTACTCGGCCGTAGAGTAGAGCCCGTCGAGTTGGCGGACAGCACGTCTAACACCGATCCAGTCCTCATAGAGCCAATTCAACACGACTTGTAGCCTATTGACCGACGGATTCTGAAACTCGATCTTCCAGTCGAGGTAGTCCTTCGGGTCGCGAAACGTCACGATATGCCGCCTGCACGGCAACGTTCTCAGAGCCAGATAAGTGCCGAATGAAGGGTGTTGCGAATGATAGATATCAGCGTCGCACTCCCTGAACAGTCGCGTCATTGACAGGGGAGAATACATCGGAAACCCGAGCACGGTAATTCCATCGAGCTGTTCTATCGGCGCCTGACCTCGTCGCCTCGGCACGACCGCATAGACTTCCGTGCCCCGCCGAGCGAGTTCGCGTCCGAGCATCCTGGTTGCGCGACCAAACCCACCGTACTTGCCCCAGGCAAAGATTTCGACGCAGATCAGGCAAACTCTCATCGCAGAAAACGGGGCGTAACGCGGCTCGACAGCATCGCTACCGCAGTCGCCGCGCGAGCCAACTGCCACGCTGGCCCAGGACATCCCACATCTCGAATATCGCCCCTATGGCTCCCGCTAGCAGTTTCCGGCCGAACAGCAGCAACGACAATGCAACCGCCAGTGCAGGTGACACGCCGTAAGCGTGCAACATGTAAATCAGACCTCCTTCCCGGATTCCCAGACCGCCGATCGACACCGGAATCAAGATGACAAGCAGCACCGCCGTTCTGATCCAGCCGAGACTGATCACGGAGGTGTCGATCTCCAGCGCCCGAGAAAACAGTACGTAGGAAGCGATGCCAAGCAGATGGTAGATCAACAGCACCACGGAAATAGACAGGATCCTACGAACTGGCAGACGGTGAAACTCTGAAGCGGCGCGGAGAATACGCCCCGTTGCGCTGCGCACCAGCGCTGGCACGTACGCACGGGCATCGAGCTTTGTTGCAAGCTGACGTGCGTGGTCCTGGTGGGAGAATAGCCAATAGATGAACACAAGCAGTGCGAGAACAACGCCGAGGCTAGCGCCGACTGCAGCATCTTGACGGGCGGTATTATCAAGCGCCCAGCAGAGCATGCCGAGCGCGACCGCCACCAGGGTGTTGAGCAACCGGCCGAATGCAATGGTAGCAAGCGCCTCTATCGGCTTGTTGTCGACGCGTGCGTACTTGTACCAGCGAATCACGCCCCCCGCCAGGGTGCCCGGCAGAAACAGCCCGTAGAAATTAGTGATGAAGCTAATACGGAAGATCTGACCAACGGAAAGGCTCATGCCCTGTTGCGTGGCCAGCACACGGGTTTGCGTTGCCAACAGATAGAACATAACAGGCATCAGAGCAAGGCCTGCGAGCGCCGGCCAGGGACGTGTGTCTCGCAGGTTTCCCAGAATGTCGGATAACGGAACCACTGACAAGATGAAATACAGCAGTCCCAGCGAAACGCCGAGTTTGACTAAGAATCGGGCACTCCCACTCATCGTAATCAACTCGCCTGCTCGTCGACGACGGATTGGTAGACGGTGCGATACTTTTCGGCGACGATCCGCCATTCGAAATTCTGGCACAGCCGATGACGGCCAGCCCGGCCCAGCCGGTCGCAGAGGTTGCGGTCTATTGTGAGCTTCTTCAGCGCCGCGCCAATCGCGGTGGCGTCTCTTGGGTCGACCAGCAGCGCGGCATCGCCGACGACCTCCTCGCAACCCGTTTTAAGAGTCGTGATGATTGCGCAGCCGGCCGACATCGCTTCGAGCAAGACGACAGGGAAATTCTCCGCCTCAGACGCCAAGACGAAGATGAGCGAAGTCTCGTAAAGCTCCTTGAGCTTCGGCGAGTCATTATCGAGCGCGCCGAGGAAGGTCGCGTGAACGTTTAGGTCCTGCGCGAGCCGCCGTAAAGTAGGTAGGTAGGGACCGTCACCAACGACGATGAGCTCGTGAGCCGACGGCGCCTCGCTAAGGGCCCGAAGAACGTACTGAACGCCTTTCCTGGCAAACATCCGAGTCACCACGAGTATACGGTCGCGTTTTTGACTGTTTGGAACGAATTTATTGCTGTTGAATCCGTTGGGGATGATCGTAATGCGGGCTTCAGCATCGGATTGCCGGACCAGCTTCTTGAGCGATTGACTGGGGCAAACGATGTATTCCGCATTGCTGGTGATCTTCTTCCACAACGGCCGCAGCAAAACGTGCAAGGTACGAAACCGCTCCGGGTTGTACCCTGGCACATCTGATCCGTGCGCGGTAATCAGATATCTCAGGCCCGTCATCTTTTTGATCAGGTACGCGACAAGCCCGTCCGGAAAGATGAAATGTGCATGAATGATCGCGTAGCTGTTTTGGCGCACGTAGCGCCGGGCGTGAACCGTTGCCAGGAGGACGTAAGGGATCATCTCTAATGCGGAACATACGCTCTGCCGAAATCTGAACGGCGAGACGCGGTGGACATGGATTTCCCCGATGACTTCTCTCCTGGGCAAACCCCGGTAAGCCATAGTCAACAGATCGACGCGATCCCCGGCAACCGCCAATCCGTTGGTGAGTCCATCGACCACACGGGCGCCACCTCCGCCCAACGGAGGAAATTCGTAGCAAAGACACAAGATCTTCAAGCCCGTTCTCGTTGACCCGTTACGTGCGGTAGCGGTACCGACGTATCGGCTTGGCCATTTGGCTGCTCAGTGTACTGATTGCCGTCAATTCGTCGGGGGAAAGTGGGGGGCATTCGAGGGTGCCCAGAATCTCATCGAGTTGCGACTTGTTGATAGCACGTGGAATGACGACCGACACACCGGCTAGTTGCCGCACGAACTGCAGTGCAGCCTGCGTCAAGGTGCGGTTTTCCTTCTCCAGGAAGCAAAACTTGCGGGCCCTGTGCTGGATCTCTTCGAATGCGGCCCGGTCGTGGGCGTAATCTTCGGCCAAGATATCGGCGAACTCGCGGGTGAGATGACCCTGGCCACGCGGGTTCCTCGCGATAACCGCACAGTTTCTTTGCTTCGCCAGCGGGAGGACGCGAGGAATGGCTTCCTGATCGAGGAGATTCAGGGTGACCTGGATCGAGGCGATGCCGGTCATAGTCAGACAACTCAGCGCGTCGTCGACTGTGTCGCACGCGACTCCATAGTGGCGGATCTTGCCCTGGGTCCGTAATGACTCGAGTGTTGGCAGGAAAGCCGCCTCCCGCAAGATGTCAGGAGGTGGTTTATGTAGCTGGAAGAGATCGAGATAGTCCGTCTTGAGACGGCGCAAACTATGCTCGACGCAGTGGCGCAAGTACTGTGGGGAGAAGTCGCTCTGCCGTTGCCTCGAACGCAGCCGGCCGAAGGTCAGCTTCAACGGCCTGAGTAGACCGCTCACTGGCCGCAGCACGGGTCGCATGTGCAGCGCAAGCCTTGCTGTCCTGGTGTAACGGGTCCCGGCTTTGCTCGAGATGATCACCCGATCTCGTCTTGAGCTGAACGCCCGCCCAATGAGCTCTTCGCTGTGACCAACACTGTAATGATCCGACGTGTCGTAGAATGTGATGCCGGCCTCGAACGCACGCCAGAGTGTCCGCAAGGCCATCCCGTCGTCGCGGTGGTACAGACCGCCACCGAGTGATTGGCAACCCAAACCAATCTCGGACACGATTAAGTCCGTGTTACCGAACTGCCGGTAGTTCACGACACTAAGTTGTCCGAACCGCGCTGCGACCGGTGAAAACGATGCGCGGCCTGGTCCATGGTGACGGTGTGGATTTTCGCCATTTCCCCGACGGACACCGATGGAGTCGTCAGGCTGCCGAGGTTTTCCACCAACTCCTTGCGATTGACGGCGCGGGGCAATGTCACGGTCACCCCTTCCTTGGCGAGGACACACTGAATAGCAGCCTGAGCGAGTGTTCTGTCCCTGCGTATGAGTTCGTTCATTAGATTGCAACTGTTTGATTTAGACCCCAACTACCGGGATGCCCGTTGCGTAATTTGCCTTACCTTGCAGGACCGTGCAGTACTGATCCCCGCAAAACTCCTGCGCGCCTTGAACACGGGACTTGCTGCGTCGTTCTTCGAGCCGTCGAACGACTGCATATGGACTTATATGGGCGCCTCCGTTTTGGCAAGCAATCCGGCTGATAGCGATAAGGTGCGACTGCGAACGTATACATGGCCTCGTCTCGATCTGCAAGCAAAACGTTGCCTTGAATGAATGGATAGATGCGAGCGTATATCCGGGCTCTCATTGGAGTGGCGACCTCCGGCCCCCAATGAAATGCGCGCTCCCTTTCTCCTCGACGGCCTCATGGCATCCAAGCGCCTCGAATATACCCAGGGTTTGAAAGGGACGGTCCAACCATCTTGGCATCAGCCGTTTCGCTCTTGCAGATTCAGTGGTGTGTCGGTGAGCTCGAGGTGGTATTACACCGCACCGACACCCCGCTCGATCGGTTGTCGTTTAAGCCTATTGAGTACTCGCGGCAGCCCTCTTGATTAGACTCGCAGCTTCTATATCACCGATCATTTCCGCCGCCGCCAACGCCGTCCATCCGTCCTTTGCTTTTATATGTACGTCCGCTCCGGCGGCAAGCAATAACTTCAAGATATCGACGTGGCCACCATTGGCAGCCAGCATCAATGCCGTATTGCCATCCTGTTCGTCGGTCGCATCGACATCGGCACCCTGGTCGAGCAACCATAGGACAGCCCGTGTTTGGCCGGCACGTGTCGCCAACATCAATGGTGTCTGCCCGCGCCTACCGTAACCTTGCAATTCAGCACCGGCATCAAGCAGGCGCTTTAACATCGTGATATCACCTTGCAGGGCCGCTCGGCCGAGAGGACTTTCCCCACTATCCGTGCGCACATTCACATCGGCACCAGCGTTTAGCAATGCATCCACCGTACGTACGTGGCCAGCTTCACCGGCCAACAGCAGGGCTGAATAACCATCTTGTGTACGGGCGTTGACATTCGCTTTATTGGCTAGTAGCAATTCAACTATTTTGAGGTTGCCCTTTCTCGCCGCCGCCATCAACGCGGTCCAGCCGTCATGGGCTCGAGAATTCACGTCGGCCCCACTTATAATAAGCTCGATGGTTGACTGCAAACCAAGACGATTAGCAGCCGCTTGCATCAGTGCCGTGTTGCCTTGTTTCAGGCCTGCGGCATCGACCTCAGCCCCATTGCGCAAAAGTTCTATCACGATCTCACTGTGCCCACGCCCTGCTGCCAATATAAGTGCGGTATTTCCATATCTAGTTTCGCGCGCGCCAATGTCGGCACCGTGGTCGAGAAGCAGTTTGACCACGCCGAGGTAGCCCTCATGGGCAGCTTGCATCAGCGCCGTCCAGTTGTCTGATGCGCGCGCATTAATATCCGCTCCACGAGAAAGTAACAACGCGACGATGTCTCGATGGCCCCGCTTCGCGGCCAGCATAAGGGCTGTGTTGCGCTCAGGGCGCGTGTCACGCGCATCAGTCTTTGCGCCGCGATCCAACATCTCTACCACCAAATCGAGACGTCCGGCCTCGGCTGCCATTAACAGCTCTTGATCATTCGCCTCCTTCGCCTCACTGCTCGCAGTAGATGTCGGCACCCAGAGCAGCAGGCCCAAAATCAGAAAACATACGATACCTCTAGCAATCACAATTCGTTCGTTACCCTTTCTAAAAATTGGCAATAAATTTCACTCTTTCGGCTGCCATATCTGCGCCGAAGCGTTGCACGTCCTTGCACATTTCGATGAAACCCTCTTCGAAATCAAAGCTACGCGCGTCAGCCATCACCTTCAGCTGGTGCAATTCGGTATCACTCAGCCAAATGATGGTGTTTTCCGATGGGTCTGTGGATTCCAGCTCGCCGAGTTCGAAATGGCAGTAAATGTCTTCCAACCCATAATCACCATCTTCATACTGATGGACGAGTCTTTGCTCACCACTGGTATCCGTACTGTAGACGCCAAGCGCCAAATCGTTTTCTGAATCGTCAGTCATGCGACTCCAGCACTACATAGAAAAGAACTCTGCAACAGTAACTTTACGTCTCGCATTATCTGCAAGCTTAACAACGAGCGCGCCCTCCGAATCTAGTTCCACAAACTCGCCACTTACCACTTCTTTCGTTAGCTGTAGCTCTATTGGTTGACCCACACCGTTCGCGCGCTGTATCCAGGCTTTACCAATCGGACCGAACCCTTCTTCGGCCCAACGATTGATCCAAGACAGAAAGTTTCGGCTAAAGCTTTCGAGGAGCTCGGCGTCCGTCGACTTCGAGAAGCCATCAGCGTGCATGTTCGCAGCACTGTCGTCTAGGTCCTTCGGATGCGATTTAACATTGACATTGACACCCAAGGCTAGCGACTCGATATTGCCATTGTTAACGCCACAGGGATCTAATAGTATCCCTGCTACTTTAAGGTCGTTCAGAAGCAAATCATTCGGCCAACGATATCGAAGCTCGGTCATAGGCGTCACGAGACCGGCAATTGCAGTGGCTAGACTCACCGCCGCCACATAATTGATTTGCCCAGCAATCGCCATTGGCTCATCGGGTCGCAGAACAATTGCGCAGTGAAGATTCCCAGGCTCAGAAAGCCATTGATGGTCGAAGCGACCGCGGCCGGCCGTCTGGTCCTTAACCCACACCAATGTACCCTCTTCCGCGCCCGATAAAGCTAGTCGTTTGGCCTCGCTGGTAGCACTATCGATGCTATCGTATGTCACCAACTCGTACAGCGGCGGGATATTCAGTGTTGCCGTCATTCCAATGAGGTACTATCTAGCGTTTCCAGCTCCCCGATTTACCACCAGACTTTTCTAGCAAACGAATATCACTGAGCGTCATTCTACGATCTACGGATTTGCACATGTCATAGATGGTGAGAAGTGAAATCTCGACCGCCATCATAGCCTCCATTTCTACTCCCGTACGCTCACGCGTTTCCACCGTCGCTCGACATCGGACACAGCCCTCTTGGGACAGTACCTGCAAGTCGATTTCTATATGGGTTAGTGTCAGCGGGTGACATAATGGTATGAGTTCGGAGGTTTTCTTCGCTGCCATAATGCCTGCCACCCGGGCAACCCCCAAGACGTCGCCCTTCGCGTGTCCACCCTGTTGAATCAGCGCCAAGGTTTCGGGTTTTGTGTAGATGCGTCCCTCGGCAATGGCAGTACGTCGGCTAATGTCCTTAGCGCCCACATCTACCATGTGCGCTTCGCCATCAGTATTGAAGTGGGTGAGTTTAGCCATAATCGCCCTATATGCCGGCAGAACCATAGACCTGCTCGAAATGGGTAGAGTAACCTACCCCCTCTGGAAACGACAGGCAAGCCTGGAAGATGGTGATCATAACGCGAATCTTGCAGTTAGCCTTGGCCACGGTATTGGCCTTGATCATCGTGATGGCGCAGGCAAATGACAACGGTATTGCTGTCCTCCTACGCTCTGCAATTGATGTTGCTTGTAACTCGCCGCAAGATGATTTAACGCAAATGGCGAACCGTTTGGACGATGCAGACGGGGCGCAAGAAAAACCGATTAAAGCTGGTGCGGTTACAATTGGCTGGCAACGCCGGTTTACCCGGGCGGACGGTAGCGAAATTAGGTTGCAACGTGTGGCACCGCCCGGTCGACCCCAGCGCGTCAGCGCCGAGTATTGGACCTCCATAACAGGCGTCATACGCCCAATCATGACCGCTATCACCGATACCGAGTGTGCGATACAGCTTGGACGTCGTCTTGTTTATGATGACACCACAGACGCAGCCATAGCCCTTGAACACTTAGACCGAACCCTGGCCGCCACTGGCATCACAGAACCGTTAAACCCGGCGGTTCCGTCGGGGGATGATAGGGATGGCGTTTTGGTTGCCATGGTTGATGCCGGCGTCAATTATCTACTTCCAGCCATCGCCCAAGGGTTGGCGCGGGCGGGAGACGGCACGATTCTGGGTTACGACTACTGGGACCTTGACCGGCGCCCATTTGACGCCAACCCTGCCCGGTCACCATTCTTTCCACAACGTCACGGAACTCGCACTGCGTCCTTGTTGCTACGGGAAGCACCGCAGGCCAGGCTGGTCCCTTACCGCTATCCACGACCGGATATGCGTCGCATGGTCGATCTCGTTCGTGATGCCGCGGCCAAAGGTATATTGATCGTCAACCTTTCACTAGGCAGCAACAAGGTAGATGACTGGAAAGCCTTTGCTCAAGTAGCGAAAGAATACCCGGAAATACTTTTTGTCGTCTCTGCTGGCAATAACGGGCGCGATATCGATACACGGCCGGTCTATCCGGCCGCGTTGCCCCTGAAAAACATTATTAGCGTCACGTCTTCTGAAATAGATGGTCGACTAGCGCCGGGCTCCAACCATGGTCAAACGTCAGTCGATCTGCTTGTACCCGCCGAGCGCCTCATGGTCACTGGTTTCGAAGGCCACTCAATCCGTGTCTCAGGGTCGAGCTATGCGGCCGCCCGCATAACCGCCATGGCCGCCCGCTTACTGGCGAAAAATCGCACGTGGCGCGCACCGGAATTGAAGACTGCAATTCTTGCCAGGGCGATGCGCCCAATTGGTAATCACAAGCCATACGTTGCACAAGGCTTTATACCGGACCCTCAAACGGCCGAACAACGCTCGACCGTGCCGCGCGATGTCGAGCTGGAGAAGATAGACTCGCGCAAACTGACGGCTGCCAAGCTCTACAACAGCCATGAATCTAAACATCTATTCACGCATGAACTAATCCTCACATTGATATACTTTGAACGCACATCCTGGGATTTCGCGCGCCTCGAACATATACTGAAACACGCCGCACAACTCCTTGGTCAATGTGGCATCTATATACCGCGCGCAGATCTACATATGCTCCGCGGGCCGGAGATATTTCTTTACTTCACCGACTCGAATGCTGCGCAGTTGGCTGGTCGTTTGTCGTTCCCCCGGCCCACTGTTTATTTCGTAAGAGACGCCCTAAAAGCGGATGCTTACGAGGCCGAGGCAATCGGAAGAGCAAACAGCACTACCCGGCCCATACTAACTAACACTGTGTGGATAACAGAGGGTATTGGTGATGCCGGTATCGCCGTTGCGCACGAAATCGCCCATGTCCTCATGGACAGTGGCGAACACGTTGATTTGACGCAAAACGTGATGCGTGCCGACACGTCGCCGGAGAATATAAAGTTCACCGATACTCAATGCGAAACCATGAGACGCGTTGGCATGGAAGGCGAATTATTGAAACCACTATCCTGATTCAGCCACATGCTACAATCACTGATCTACCCTGGATCGGTCATGGGATAAACAATGAATCGCCAACAGCGTCGCCGGCTCAGTAAGCAGTCACGCCGTACCGGCAAAGCCAAGGCCGTTGCCAACATCTCCGTGCCAGACGTCTTGCGGCAAGCTTTTGCTTTCTTGCAAGGTGGCTATCCGCAAGAATCCATACGTCTGTACCAGCAAATTCTGGCGGTGGACCCGAAACATGCCGAAGCGTTGAATCTTTGCGCCATTGCCTATTTCCAGTCTGGCGAACCAGCACAGGCCATTCGATCGTTACAGAATGCGGTATCGGTACAACCCAACTACGTAGAAGCGCACAATAATCTCGGCAATGTGTTTAAAGCGTTGGGCAAGTTCGCCGAAGCCGAAACGGCCTACAGTAAGGCGCTCGCCATAAACCCAGATTATTTCGACGCTCACTTTAACCAGGGCATTTTGCTGGAAGGGCTGAATCGTCTAACCGAGGCCGAAGATGCATATCGGCGTACGTACGAAATCAATCCCGAGTTCTGGCCTGCCTTATTCAACCTGGGCAATGTTCTTAAAGCAAAAGGCGAGTTCGGCGAGGCCGCCGAAATCTACCGCCAAACCATCGAGCGTGATCCCAATTATGTTGACGCATATATCAACCTTGGCAGCGTGTTGCATGAACTGGGCAAGTCGGATGAGGCGGTAACGTCATACCAACGGGCATTGGAGTTGGACTCCAACCGCGCTGACGCGCACTACAATCTTGGCATTGTGTTACAAGAAAAAGATGAGCTCGCCGGAGCGGTGGCGGCGTACCAGCAAGTTCTCGACCTAGACCCTAAACATGTCGAAGCACGGATTAACCTTGGATACGCCTGGCAAAAGCTTGGAAAGCTCGACGAGGCGATTACCGCATATGAACGCGCTATCGATATAGAACCGCATCATGCCCAAACCCATGTCAACTTGGGGGATGCCTTGCTTGAGCGCGGCGAGCCCGAGGCCGCCGTCGCGCTTTGTGACAAGTACCTCGCACAGCATTTTGGCAATACAGCCGTGTTGGGATTCAAGGCCGCCGCGCTGGGTGAACTCGGAAATCGGGAATCAGTAGATCACTTGCTTGACTTCGATCGTTTCATTCAACCAGTGCGCCTCGAAACCCCAGCCGGATATGCCAGTGTTGCCGATTTTAACGCCGCCCTCGCCCATCATGTTCGTTCGCACCCGACGCTAGTATCGGCGCCTGCCAGTCACGCTACCCGGCTCGGTAAACACTCCGGCGAATTGTTGGACCAGTCGAAAGGCCCGATTGCGGTGTTAGAAGAAATCATACGAAGTTCAGTGAAGACTTACATGCGCAAACTCTCGACAGACCTCGAACATCCTTTTACCGACAGCCGCCCCAAGAATTTTGCTCTTACCGCGTGGGGCATCGTATTAGGTTCGAAGGGCTATCAACTCCCGCATATTCATCCTTCCGCCTGGCTAAGTGGTGTCTATTACGTACAGGTGCCGGAAGTCTTCGCCGAAGCAGGCAATGCTCAGGCTGGGTGGATCGAGTTCGGCCGCCCGCCCATACACTTTCACTGCAAGGCGGATGCTAGGGTAAAACTATTTCAGCCCGAGGAGGGCCTGATGTTGTTGTTTCCATCCTATTTCTATCATGGAACCGTGCCGTTCAATTACGACGCCCAACGTATCAGCATTGCCTTCGATATTCTGCCACTACCCGCCCCCACCCCGCCCTGACCCTCGCCAATGACAGCGGAGGGAATTAGTGGCCAATGGTTGGACCAGTGCCACCGCATCTGTCGTAAGTCACGCGATTCACTCAAAAAAATACTCCCCCTCGCTTTATGCGAGGGGACAGGGGCAGGGGGAGGGTCGGGCTAGCAGCGGATCCGCTCTACAATCTCGACGATAGGATCAGGGCGGCGCATGGATGCCAAGACAATGCGGTCAAAGCGTTTTGATGTCCGCAGTGCTTCTTTGGCCGTCGCTAGCGCCAGGCCTCTAGTTTTCTCATCATCGACCATGTTGATGAGCGGCACCACATGAGCATTACCCGTGTCTTTAAGGAGACCTGTTTCGCTCGTGCACAGGCGCGCCACATGTGACGGGGTCAACAACCCACCTCGCTCTACGCCCGTGACGCGTTCGATTTGTTCGATCCGATGCGCAATACGTTCATCGAGCGGTCGGTTGATTGCACGGGCCGACACAACTGCGATAACTGTCGTTACCTTGTCTGGCAATTGTGGCTCTTCTTGTGCCGGTGCCTTAATAAGACGATTGCGAGCGCCATCCGCTTTGACAAAAGTCACATCGAAATCGAGTTTCTCATGGATGTCCTGAACGACGTTAGCAGGCACACCCGCGAAACGGCCACGTTTACACGACTGCTGTGTATAGGCGATGCAACGTCCATCGACGGCCCGCGCTAAGGACTGCAGCAGGCGATCGTGGTTATCACGGATGACCGGCATCGGCAGATCCTTCGGAAAGGGGGGTATAGATACAGTCGACGTAAGTGCGACGCGACCGGGGTGCAATGTAGCTAATCGATAGAGGGTCGTTTTCTTGCCGCCCGCCCCAACCGCACAGATTAGACCTGTTCGTGCGTGCAAGGCATCTATTAGTCTTTCTGCCGCTGCCATCGGCTAGGCTGTCGGCAACAACGCTGCCTTAACGGACAGTATTCGTGGAAGAAAGCTAGCAATCAATGACCAGCGTTCGCCGGCGTCTCCGCTGGCAAATAAATGCCCACTAGATGTACCGAAATAAACACCGCACGGCTGCATCCCATCAGTATCCATTCCCTCGCGAAGCACACTGACATACACATGCTCTTGAGGAAGGCCGTTGGTGAGCGCTTCCCATGACTGCCCCGCATTCTGACTACGATAGACTCTCAATCTGCCGTCGGCCATAGTGCGCATGTGACTACTCTCTTGCGGGATCTGAAAGACCGTGTCTGCATCGCCTGGATCTGCCGCGATGGTATACCCAAAATCGCTAGGCAGGCCGGCCGTGATTTCTGTCCAAGTCTCAGCCCCATCATCACTGCGGTAGGTTCCGTTATAACATTGGCGGTAGAGGCGCTCCGGCCGACTGGTGTGCATGATAAGGCGATGAACATTATGTCCAGTTTCAGGGTAGGGTTGCGGCAAGTTTTCGGCGCGCACACCGCGGTTGGCCGGCTCCCATGTCACACCGGCATCTACACTACGGTACACACCACCAGCAGACACCGCCACATACATGCGTTTTGGATCTAGCGGATCCACGCAGATCGAGTGAACTGAAAAGCCGCCACGGGCGGGCTCCCAGGCATTGCGCGTGGCATGTTGATTCAGACCCGCAATACCAGTCCAACTGGCCCCATAGTCCTTGCTTACGAACAGACCGGCTGGGTCTATGCCAGCGTAAAGTATATTTGGGGAGGCAGCAGGCCCACGTTGTAGATACCATATCGCCTTTACAGTGGGTTCGTAGGTACCGTTTGGATGTTGTGGCACCTGTTCTAGCGAACGCCAGGTATTGCCAGCATCCACACTTCTATAGATATGGGTTCCCCAAATGGTGTGGTATGCCGCGGCGTATGCAGTCTTGTTGTCGTTCGGGTCGAGCCACGCGTGCAATATTTCGTAGCCCGCTATATGCGGTCCTTCCAGCGACCAAGTCGCGTCACCACCCCTGCGGCGCACTATGAAGAGGCCCTTTTGGGTGCCCACAAAAAGCGCTAAAGAACCGACCTGTTCATTCATTTTCAACTAATCCGAAGGGTTGTGATGCACAGACGACCAACGCTTACGCGTTATTCGTCGTCTAGAAGGGTCCATAACTTCACGTTCTCGTGCCCAGCCGCACTTGGGAGCTGTACCACTTTAAACCGTTCTGCTATGCCGTCTTCGTTCGACTCGCGCTCCAACGCCAATAGCGTATGTAAATGGTGGTCACAGATACTCGCGGCAAACGTGGCTTCTTCGTTGGCCAATGGTAAAGCAGCATTCAGATTCGGTGCCCCACAATGATCGACGAAATGATTCGCTAAGCGTTGCACCACCCCCTCGTATTCCACCGCATCGATCTGCGCTACCTCCACCAAGGTAGACCAGCCAAAGCTCTCGGTGCCTAAGAAGCCACGACCAAATGCTTGTCGTTGCTTGCTTGTCATCTCACTCAGATCCATATCGAGAAAAGCGAATGAACCCGGTACCGCCCACTCCCCGGGAATGGCTGACCTTTCATAGACCTGACTGTCCGAGTCATCGAGTTGGATAGTGCGAGGAAATTTCATGGCCCAATGTTACACTTTTACGTTTAGTGGTTCGAACATAGCCCGCCCCGTAGTCATTAAACCGATCACACTTGTTTTTCCAGGATTATTTGATGTATCTCCAGGACGTTACGTCCGGCAAACATTTCAGCCGGCGGTCGATCACTGTGGCCAGCGCGAAATGAGTCGCTGGCTGTCCAATTCCAGAAAGCCTCCTCGGTTTCCCAGTAGGTCTGCACAAGATAGTAACCTTGTTCTTCGGACTCTCGATACGCGCCAGTCTTGGCGTCGTAGCGTCTCGAAACCGGGCGTAAGATCAGATTTTTTACAAACCCCGGAGACTGTTCAATACCCGACATCTTTTGCCTAAAGCGATCTTCGAAGGCGTCCTCATAGCCGTCACTCACTGGAATGCGATTTGTAACCACAAACATTACTCCCCCTTGCTGGTCTACTCTTTGGACCGGCAATATCATACAGCGAAATTGGCTACTATTGTGTGACGGGGCTAGCCTTGTGTGCCGTTGGGAGACTCCCACTCTTCGAGCACTTCATCTAAGATGTTGCGCGCACGCTCGGTGTCGCCCATTGCGATATAGGCTTTGGCGAGATCGATTTTAGTACTAGGTTCCCTCCATTGGGGCGATGACTTGCCGTCCTGCTCTCCACCCTCTTGGACCGATGACTTCTTGGATTTACCGCCCTTATGACGCGAACGCTTACCAGGTTTTCTTCGTGGCTGATCTGTCACAGCGTTCGTCGATGGCAGCTGATCAGTATCATCTTGATCAGAGTCCTTACCAAACTCGGGCAAGTCTGCGCCGCGATCAACTGCGTGCTTGATCTCGGCAAAGTCATCTGCCCGCAAATCCTCCATATTGGTGTCATCCAGGTTCTCGCTGGTGGGCGTCGAACCTGATTCGGGTGCCCCGCTACCGGCGTCGGTTGTTGGTATGGTCATTGCCAGCGCTTCGATTTCACGTCCGAATATGTCAGCTTCTACCTCGCGCTTGTCGTCAGGTGAATCGAGCGAATCAATATCCAGGATGTCATCATCATCTTTGACTTCATCCGGCTTGCTATCAGGCGCATCGAATTCCATTGAGCGGTCGAAACCGGAAGCGGTTTCCGCAACATTATTAGGCAGGTGTTCATCAGCCAGCGCCTCGGATATATTACCGAAGTCATCATCGACCGTCTTTTTCGAATTAACGTTGCTATAGAGTTCCTTGGCAAGCGCATCAAAAGCTTCTGGGTTATTGCGGCGTTGATAAACGGCTAATAGTTTGACCTTTAGATCTTGACGATCCGGGTTTTTCGCAAGCTCTTCCCTTAAAAGCAGTTCCGCATCCTCATCATGGCCACAAGCCATATACACCTCGGACTCATCCACGGTATTGGCTCGGGTGGCAGCGACTTTGGCCGATGCCTGGGCGAATTGATCCCGGTGGCGACGTGGCCCCTGCCGTCTCTCCACCTCCACCGGTACGAATTGCTGCCGACGCCCGTAACCACTACGTCTATCTCCATACTCTGGTAGGTCTTCGACATCGTCGTCACTCACGCGCTCAAATTGGCTCTCACTTTCGTCATCGCGCTGCCCATGCTCACGCAAAGCCCTGCGCTGACGTACATAGATGTAGATCAATACACCGCCAGCGACAAGAATCAGGGCCACCACGACGCCAATAAAGCCCATCAAAAGGTCATTTCCCAGCGGTCCAACGTTCGTGGTCGCCGTTGATAGCGAAACCTCTGCTGGCGGTTCGTTCGGTATCGGCCGATCGAGATCGATTTCTGGCGTTTCAGCTACAACGTCATCATGCGGAAGGGTTTCAACATCGATATCGCTGACGACAATTTCTTGTGGGTCTTGGTCGACAGATAATCCACGCTCTTTTGCCCAGTTCTCAATTTCGGCCTGAATCAGACGACGCTGTGCCTCGACTTGGACTTGTGCCGACGGTGTCGCTGGTAGTGATTCTGCCGTTGGATCAATGGCAACATCCGGCGCTGATATTGTCGTTTCGATGATTGGTGCTTGTGCAGCTTGGGTTTCTGGCGGCGGCGCGCTGGCATTTTGCCCCGTCGACACCTCAGCCGGCTCGGTGTTTGCTGTCGATTTGCGCGGTTTATCGGCTAACGCGGTTGGTCTTGGCTTAGAATCCGCACGAGACGACGCCTCATCAGAGTCTGGCCTCCCAAGATCTCCGACTTTAGCCACCGGCGGGAACGCTGGCATACCCTCTTCGATCGGGGCTCGTAGTTCACGCGGGTCAATCAGCGCGCTGAATTCACGCGCCAACCGTCCACCGGCCCACTCAGTCTCCAATATCAAGCGCAGGAACGGCTCGCGTACTGGCTGCTCAGATTGAAGTAGCAGTGAGTATACCTGCGGTTCGCGTTCTATAAGCGTGATGCCAACGTCTAAGAAAGGCGCCGCACTCTCTAGATTGGGCCCATAGAACTGTTGTGGCTGCTTGATCAGCCGGGCATCGAGAGTCCTGAATTCTCTTTCGGTAAGTGAGGTGAACCTGATCTCGGCCTTGAGCGGCTCATTCAAAGCGCTATAAACAGTAAGATTGCCGAGCCCCATTGCGTGGGCAATTCCAGGTACGAACAGCAGTGTGGCAGCTATTGCGCATAGCCGCCCCCACCTTGACATGGTCATGGTCATTTCGTGCATAGCGTATGCCCGTTGTCCCCCTCCTGCCTCGCCGTCAATGGCTTATCGATTATATGGTTATAGGCCCCACGTCCACGAGCTTTTCTAGGGATAACTATAGCTGATGGGCACCGCCCATGACGCCGCTGCCCAGAGCCACCATCCCTGGATCCGCGCATCGCCATGCCAGCCGAAACAAGCCTAAAACAAGGCCTGGGCGTCGATTTTCTAGGGTGATAGTAGGCCGTCGATAGCCTCAGTAATCGCTAGATCTAGCGGCGAGACGTCTGACGGCCAAAGACCAGCGAGGCTACCATCTGGCCCGATAAGGTATTTGTGGAAATTCCATTTAGGCGCTGCCACTTCCCCGATCTCGTCGACGACCCACTGATAGAACGGGTGCGCATCGGCACCGATAACCCGTTGCTTTTGGGTCAGTGGGAAATCGACCGCATAGTTAGTCTGGCAGAAGTGCTTGATGTCTGCCGCGTTACCTGGCTCTTGGGCACCGAAATCGTTCGATGGCACACCGACCACCGCGAGCCCCTTCGTTCGATAGCGGGTCCACAACGTCTCAAGCTCGGCGTATTGTGGTGTATAAGCGCATTCTGATGCTGTATTAACGATCAATAACGGTTGGCTGGCGAAGCGCGACAGCTTGAGCAGCTCCCCATCGATGTCCTTGAACGAAAAATCGTGGGCTGACATAGCCGCGGAGGGCTACTTTTCGAGTTCGACAAGAAACTCGGGCAGCGCCGTCAACAGGTCGGCGACTAGCCCATAATCCGCAACCTGAAATATTGGCGCCTCGGAGTCGTTGTTAATCGCAGCGATGACTTTGCTATCCTTCATGCCAGCCAGGTGTTGTATGGCCCCTGAGATACCCACCGCGATGTATAGATCGGGCGCCACAACCTTACCAGTTTGACCCACTTGGTATTCATTAGGGACATAACCCGCGTCAACGGCTGCTCGCGACGCGCCCACAGCGGCATTCAACTTATCGGCAATCTTTTCCAACATCGCGAAGTTCTCGCCGTTCTGCATACCTCGGCCACCTGATATAACCACCTTGGCAGTTGTCAGTTCTGGACGTTCAGATTCGGTCACTTCTTGACCCATAAAGCTAGACAATCCGCTGTCACCACTACCCGCCAAGGCCTCTACCGTTGCTGACCCGCCTTCGGCACCAACCGGTTCAAATTTGGTCGTACGTACGGTGACTAGTTTGAGCTCATCGCTCGATTGCACAGTGGCGATGGCGTTACCAGCATAGATTAGGCGCACAAATGTATCGCCGGAAACAACGTCGCTGATATCCGATATCTGTGATACGTCCAGTAGTGCTGCGGCTCGCGGCATAATATTCTTACCGAACGTCGTAGCGGGGGCAAAAATATGGCTGTAGTTCTTGGCGATATTCACCAAAATAGGTGCAACATTCTCGGCCAGGTGGTGAGCAAGTTCAGGCGCGTCGGCAGCTAGCACTCTTGATATGCCAACAACCTTCGCTGCCGCTTCACTGACGCTATTGCACTCATGCCCAACTACCAACAAGTCAATATCGCCACCGACCTTTTGGGCCGCGGCGATTGTGTTCAAGGTAGCAGTTTTGAGCTCCGAGTTATCGTGCTCGGCAACAACAAGAATACTCATGAAATCACCTTGGCTTCGTTCCTAAGTTTATCTATGAGCGCGGCCACACTATCGACGATGACACCAGCACTGCGCTTGGGTGGTTCCTCGACCTTCAGGGTTTTTACTCGTGGTGTGACATCTATAGCCAGATCTTCTGGGGTATATTGGTCAATCGGTTTCTTCTTGGCCTTCATGATATTGGGTAACGATGCATAGCGCGGTTCATTGAGACGTAGATCTACGCTCACAATGGCCGGCATCTTAATGGAAATCTTTTCCAACCCGGCATCGACCTCGCGCACCACCTCAGCCGTACCGCCCGAGATCTCCAATTTGGACGCAAAGGTACCCTGTGACCAACCAAGGAGGGCGGATAACATTTGCGCAGTTTGATTACAATCATCGTCTATTGCTTGCTTGCCCAATAAAACAAGTTGCGGCTCTTCCTTCTCCACGATCGCTTTGATAATTTTCGCTACCGCGAGTGGCTCCGTGTCGATATCGGTTCGTACGTGCACACCACGATCGGCACCCATTGCCAGAGCGGTTCGCAGTGTTTCTTGGGATTTTTCAGGGCCGACCGATACCGCAATGATTTCTTCTGCCAGTCCCGCTTCCTTGAGACGAATGGCTTTTTCAACCGCAACTTCATCGAAAGGGTTCATAGACATTTTGACATTGGCGGTTTCAACTGCAGAACCGTCCGCCTTGACCCGTATGTTCACGTTGTAATCAACGACGCGCTTAACCGCGACCAATATTTTCACTTCCGTCCTCCCAGGAACTTTCCACAACGAGATACGTTTTGCCAGTAGTCAATCTTAGGCCCTGAGTCGCTTGTTCTCAGGATCCCACGGTGACTCTTCAATTACTGTCGCCCGATGCCGCTTGCCGAGGATTTCGATCTCTAGCGCGGTACCGATATTCGCCGTTTCAGGTTTAACATACGCTAACGCCAGACTCTTCTTGACCACATGCCCATAGGCCCCTGCTGTTGCTCGGCCTACCATGGTTCCACCTTGATATATCGGCTCATTGCCGAGCGCATCGGCGTCATCGACATCGACGTCCAGGGTGATAAAACGCTGCGGCACACCCTCTTGTTTCTGTTTCACTAACGCGTCGCGACCAACGAAGTCCCCTTTGTCGAGATAAATAAACCGATCCAAGCCGGCCTCGAATGCCGAGTATTCGGTCGTAAGATCTTGACCCCACATGCGATACGATTTCTCGATCCTGAGGGAATCCATCGCCCGCATACCGCAAAGTCCAATACTGTACTCCTCGCCGGCTGCCATCAGGGCGTCGAAGATGTGGTTCTGATATTCGATGGGGTGATGCAATTCCCAACCCAACTCGTCAACGAAGTTCACTCGAAGCGCGAGCGTTGGTGCCACGCCGACATGGATCTGCTGTCCAGTCAGCCACGGAAATGCTTCATTCGATAGATCTGCGTCAGTAACTTTACTGAGGATATCGCGTGATCGCGGGCCAACTAATACGAGCACACCATAACTCGTGGTTATATTGCTTAATGTGACGCTGCCGTCATCGGGGAGTTGTTTTACCAACAAATCGTTATCATATCGCTCAGCCGCACCAGAACTTACTAGATAGAACCGATTGGGCCCCCAACGTGTAGTCGTGAACTCGCTACGCACACCACCCGAGGGTGTCAATGCGTGCGATAGGCTGACCCGCCCGGTGCGCTTTGGCAACTTGCGCGCTACCACCCGATCGAGATACGCCTCTGCCCCGGGACCCGAAACTTCATGCTTAGTAAAACTAGTAATATCGATAATCGTAGCCCGCTCACGCGTGATCTTGCATTCATTGCCGACATGCTCCCAATACTTGCTGCGACGAAAACTCCAGTCGTCCTTTCGTTTCACGCCTTTAGGTGCAAACCAGTTAGGCCGTTCCCAACCATAACGCTGCCCCCACACCGCGCCATGGGCATCCAAGCGGTCATGACAGGGGCTGGTCTTGGCCGGGCGCGCCGCCGGCCGCTCTTCGTCGGGATAATGGATGATAAAGACGTGCTCGTAGGTTTCTTCGTTTTTGAGCTTAGTGTATTGTTTGTTTGCGTATCCACCGAATCGTTGTGGATCAACGCCGAGCATGTCGATACCCGGCTCGCCTTCGACTATCCACTCGGCTAGTTGCCAACCGTCCATGCGCTCTTTATTTGTAGCTAGGCGTAAGTTGCCGGTCACATGAAAGCCTACATCCTGGCCGGTCTCGGCTTCGAGCATCTTGTATAGGTCGACGCTGTACTTGTGCAACTGGCCGACGCTATAGCTCATGTTAAACAGGGGAAGGAGGCCAGCGGCATGCCAGGTCGAGCCCTGGGTAAGGTCAGCCTTCTCCACTAGCACTACATCCGACCAACCTTTCTTAGTGAGGTGATAAAGCGTACTTACGCCCACGACACCGCCGCCAATCACCACCACCCGTGCATGTGTTTTCATACCCAGCCTCCTCGCACGCTTCTGATTATTTATCGGCTATCTGAGCCGCTACGGCCAATCGAACGGCGGCCGCGTTGATGACGCCCTACGGGCCATTTTGCGATGATTGTGCCATTCAACACAATGCCTTACCCTCGTCAGTCGAGTCGCATCGGCAACGGACTGACCATGAGCGGCTGGGCGTGTACCCAGCCGCGGTGGGCACATTCAGTCCACAGCAGGAATCTGGCCCGATAGCAGATCGAGAGTGTAGTCACGACCTGGCGCCACCAGCGCATCCCGGTGCGACGGTGTCTTGCACCAATGCGTCATTCCAGCGCGGAAAACGGTCCTTAGCAACGCACAAACGACGCGCAGACACATGCGAGCGTCGCCCCAGGCGACTATGGGCACAATGGCAGAGCGAATAGAATGTGGGCAGGTTTGAAGGTCAGAATAAGTTATGAGTGACGTGCAAGATAGAGGGCCGGGTAGACGAGGCGCTGGGCGGGCGGCTCGCCGCGCAGCTCGGGCCAAACCGCCGCTGGCACAGAATCCCTATATCACGCGCAAGCTGCCGATTTACGAGATATTAGGCGAAGACGGCCTCGAGTTGCTCGAGCACAACGCCGAAACCATCCTCCAGGAAACGGGCATCGAGTTTCGCGACGACCCGGAAGCGCTACAGATCTTAAAAGATGCCGGCGCTGACGTAGATGGTGAGCGCGTACGGTTTCCTCGCGGTATGTGTCGCAGTTTAATCCAGGCAACGGCGCCAAAGGAATTCACCCAGCATGCGCGCAATCCAGCCCGCAGCGTATCCATCGGCGGCGACAATACCGTGTTCGCGCCCGCGTACGGACCGCCGTTTATCCGTAACCTCGATGAGGGCCGGCGCTACGCCACGATCGAAGATTTTCGCAACTTTGTGAAATTGGCGTACTTATCCCCGGCCATACACCATTCCGGGGGTACCGTCTGCGAGCCGGTTGATCTCCCGGTCAATAAACGACACTTGGACATGGTGTATAGCCATATACGCTACAGCGACAAACCCTTCATGGGTTCGGTAACGCAGGCTGAGCGCGCCCAAGACACCGTAGAAATGGCAAAGATTGTTTTCGGTGAAGAATTTGTCGACAAAAACGCGGTGATTACTAGCTTAATCAATGCGAACTCGCCCATGACCTTTGATGGCACAATGTTAGCGGCAACAAAGGTATATGCCCGTGCCAATCAAGCCACTTTAATCTCACCATTCATACTCGCGGGAGCGATGTCGCCGGTTACGGTAGCGGGAACAGTGGCACAACTGTTTGCCGAGGCGCAGGCCGGCATGGCCTTTACCCAGCTTGTACGTCCCGGCGCCCCCGTCATTTTCGGGACATTTGGCAGCTCAATATCAATGCAGTCGGGGGCCCCGACGTTCGGAACTCCGGAACCATCTTTGGTGTTGTTTATTGCGGCGGCCCTGGCACGACGTTTGGGCGTACCGTTTCGCAGTGGCGGCGCATTATGCGCATCCAAGATTCCCGATGCACAAGCCGCCTACGAGAGCGCCAACACATTACAGCCAACTATTCTTGCCGGCGTAAACTTTGTTCTTCACACCGCCGGTTGGCTCGAAGGCGGTTTGGCCATGGGTTACGAAAAATTCATCATGGATGCTGATCAAGCAGGCATGGCGCAAGTGTTCTTGAATGGCGTAGATCTGTCTGAAAACGGTCAGGCCATGGACGCCATTCGCGAAGTCGGGCCCGGGCAACATTTTCTCGGTTGTGCCCACACGCAGGCCAATTTTGAAACGGCTTTCTATCGTTCGAATATCGCCGACAATAATAGCTTTGAGCAATGGCAGTCAGAAGGTAATATGGATGCGGCGCAACGCGCCAATAAGATATGGAAACAAATGCTCGAAGACTACGAGGCACCAGTTCTTGATGCGGCCGTGGACGACGCACTACAGGACTTCATGACACGCCGTAAGAGCGCTTTCCCCGATTCTAACGTTTAGGCTAAACCGCATGGAGAATTGTATCTCGGTCGACTAGTCACCGAACTGCTGCTATGAGTGTAGATAAAGAGCCCTTAACTGCGTTTGGACCACGCGTACGCAAGTCACCTTTTTTCGATGCCACCCGTCGCTATGGCTGTAATGCATACACCGTCTACAACCATACCTACATGCCTCTGTACTATGAAGACCGTGTTACTGACTATTGGCGGTTGGTCAATGACGTCACACTATGGGATGTTGCCGGCCAACGTCAGGTCGAGGTAACGGGCCCAGATGCCGCACGCTTTGTGCAAATGTTGACGCCACGGAATCTGTCCAAATGCAAGGTCGGTCAATGTAAGTATGTATTCATTACAAACGAGGAAGGCGGCATCATCAATGATCCCGTTCTGCTGCGCCTGGGTGAGAATCACTTTTGGTTGTCGCTAGCCGATTCAGATGTATTGCTGTGGGCACAGGGCATCGCTGTGAATTCAGAGTTTAATGTAAACATCACTGAACCCGACGTATCGCCGCTGCAAGTACAAGGACCCAAGTCCACATTGGTAATGCGTCCATTGTTTGGTGATCGGATCAATGATCTTCGTTACTTCTGGTTTAAGGAAACGGATTTGCATGGCATACCGGTAGTGGTGTCGCGGACTGGCTGGAGTAGCGAGCGTGGTTATGAAATCTTTCTGCGCGATAACCAGCATGGGGATAGACTTTGGGAAACAGTGATGGAGGCCGGCAAGCCCTATAATATTGGCCCCTGCGCACCTTCACATATTCGCCGAATCGAGGGCGGCCTGTTGTCCTACGGCTCCGATATAACGCTAAGCGAAAATCCTTTTGAACTCGGCTTCGGGAAATTTGTTGATCTCGATCAAGAAGCTAATTTTATTGGCAAGCCGGCATTGCAAAGGATTAAGACCGAAGGCGTAAAACGACAGCTGGTTGGCCTAGAAATCGATGGCACATCGCTGGGCGCAGGTAACGAACACCCCTGGGCTATGTTCCATAACGACCGACATGTCGGCAAACTAACTTCGAGTGTTTACTCACCTCGTTTGAAAAAAAATATCGGCATCGCGATCGTGGACCTGGAACATAGCCGCGAGGGTACAAGGCTTGACGTAGAAATACCCAAGGGAGAAAGACAGGCCATGATTGTGCCTTTCCCCTTCTATGATCCAGAAAAGAGCATCCCCGTCTCTTGAGTTTAAGCGCGCCGCCGTCCAACCTAGAGGTTGGGCGATGGCTCTATTTGACCTAAACTGACATTACGCAGTGACTTCAACTGCAAGCGTGAGGTTATGAGCACCCCATCGACCAGCATCTTTCAACGCACCTTGGTAAACCTAAAGAGTGCCTGGCGCGCCATTAGCCAGTCTGCCCGCGCGGGTGAAACGCCGTCGCTACAACCCGATCTGCCTGACGATGATGCTGACGTCTTGCGGGCACAGATGCGTGCGTGCTTGCTGGCGAGGGGTGGCGAAGTATCGGCGCGCGCACGAGCGGCGGCCTTAGGGCAATCTTACCTCGGTCTCAATGAGCATGGACGCAAGCGCTTTTTGCAGATCCTAGCCCAAGACTTCGTCGTAGATCGCCAAGAGCTTTATCAGGCTACACGCGATATTCATGAAATCGACAACCCGGAACGTGCGTTCGCGGCACAGGCGCACCTGCGACGTGTGCTGACTCCACCGAGTCGTCGGTTACTGACGCAATTTAACTCACTGCCGGCCGGCGTAAAGTTTTTGGTAGACATGCGCGCCGATCTCATGCGTTACAGTGGCAGCGACTTGTGGCTGCACAACTTGGACAACGATCTTAAGGACTTGCTTGCCTCGTGGTTTGATATCGGGTTTTTGGACCTCAAGCGCATTACCTGGGATGCGCCCGCTGCACTCCTGGAGAAATTGATTGCCCATGAAGCGGTGCATGAAATCAAGTCCTGGGATGATCTAAAACATCGCCTGGGACCCAACCGTCGCTGTTATGCGTTCTTCCACCCGCGGATGCCCGATGAACCGCTTATCTTTGTGCAGGTGGCCTTGGTTTCTGGGATGTCGAACAGCATTCAGGCGCTGCTAGATGAAACGCGACCGCCGCGCGATCCGCTTACCTCAAATACCGCCATATTCTATTCGATCTCCAACACGCAAACTGGTTTACATGGCGTAAATTTCGGAGACTTTCTTATCAAACGGGTTGTTAATCGATTGGCTCGGGAGGTGGCAAATATCAAGACATTCGCGACGTTATCACCCATCCCTGGCTTTCGACATTACCTTAAGGAGAAACTGACACAGCAAGACGATCAATTATTGACGCGGTCTGAACGCGATGCCCTACAACCATTACTACCCGTTACCGACAGCGGCCATCCCATTTATGATCTGCTCGCTACCCCCAGCTGGTATCAGGACCGGCGCGTGGCGCAAGCACTTAAAGCACCACTTATGCGTCTTTGCGCGCATTATCTCGCGCACGAGAAAACGGCAGGTCACGCGCGAGACCGGGTCGCGCACTTTCATCTCAGCAATGGCGCGCGAATCGAGAGAATTAACTGGCTCGGCGATATTTCCCCCAAGGGCATCCATCAATCGAGTGGGTTAATGGTCAACTATCGTTACAAACGAAAAGATATCGAAACGAATCATGAAACTTACCGGGAAAGCGGAGAAGCCAGCATTTCTGCGTCGGTACGGAAGCTGCTGCAACCCACAAATTAAGTGCACTTCGCCCTTGGTGCGTGAAGCTGGAACACTTACACTGGCCAAGCCAGTGTCCGACGTGCGCGCTTAGCTACGCTTTACAGAATCAAACCTCTTTATGTAGCCACACCCTTAGGGGTGGCCTGCGCAAGGCGTTTTCTAGACTCCCGTTAGGGAAACCAATGGCATCCATTTTTGAAATGAAGACAGCGACACTCACATCAGACTCCAGCCGAGATGCCGCGATGGCCGGCGTTTTTTATGGTATCACTGCCTTTGGCATCTGGGGATTAGTACCAATTTACTATAAGGCACTGGGTCACGTGTCATCATTGGAAATCGTGGCACACCGGGTGGTGTGGGCGATGGTGGCATTATTCATCTTAGTGCTGGTTAAGCGACAAGGCCGCATCATTGTCAGTGAACTACGAAACTTACGTAACCTTGTCTTTTATCTCATCACTACTGTGCTCGTCAGTAGTAACTGGTTGATTTTCATCTGGGCGATACACAATGATCGGCTACTTGAGTCTAGCCTCGGTTACTACATCAACCCACTAGTCAGCGTTGTATTGGGTGTCTTGTTCTTGCGCGAGCGCCTAAACGGTCGACAGGTACTAGCAGTGGCGTTAGCGGCGGTTGGCGTGCTTAATCTCATTATTAGGTTTGGCAGTTTTCCATGGATTGCCCTGACCCTTGCCCTTACTTTCGGCCTCTATGGGCTATTGCGAAAGCGCGCGGGCGGTGATGCGATTCGCGGGCTAAGCATAGAAACTTTGTTAGCAACGCCGATAGCGCTCATCTTTCTTGGCACCCTTGCCCTACACGGCGGGGGCGCCTTTGGCCGCATAAATTTAACCACCGACGTGCTATTGGTGTTTGCCGGTATTGTTACAGCCATACCGCTAGTCTGTTTTCTGCAGGCGGCGCGGCGCCTACACTTATCCACGGTTGGACTCATGCAGTATCTCGCCCCAACCTTGAATTTTCTGCTAGCAGTCCTGGTATACGGTGAACCATTCACAAGGACGCACTTGATCACGTTCGCATGTATTTGGGTAGCGTTAGCCATCTATAGCTTTGACGTGTTCTCCCGAGCTACAAAAATAATCGGTGCCCGACGTAAGGGGTTGGTATCGTGAAGGTACTCATCGTCGGCGGCGGAATAGTTGGGCTTTCGACTGCCTGGGCCCTTGCCCGTCGCGGCCACACCCCGGTGGTATACGACCAGGGTGCAGTCCCTAATCCAATGGCGGCGTCCTACGATCAACACCGAATCATTCGACTGGCCTACGGTGAGCGAGACGGTTACTGTCGAATGGTAAAGCCAGCCTTCCAGGCCTGGCGGAGACTTTGGCATGACTTGGGGGAACAGCATTATGTCGAGACCGGTACATTATTAATCGGTAGCGACGCTGATGATTACGCCACGTTGTCGCGCGCATCTTTTGATCGTCTGAGCATACCCTATGACGAGTTGGATAAGGCGGCTGTCGAAGGGCTGTGCCCATTCCTACGGTTGGGCGGCAATGCATGGGGCCTCTACAACACCGAGGGCGGGGTACTGCTCGCAGACCGTATCGTCAATGCCCTGGCTGCCTGGCTGAGAAGTCAAGGCACTGAAATATATCCTCTAACGACGGTACGAGGTGCCGACTTTCACAATGCAATCATCGCCCTCAGTGACGATACACAACACGAAGCCGATGCCTTGGTGGTCGCGGCCGGTGCCTGGACGCCACAGTTGGTGCCCGATCTTACATCCATAGTTGAACCGAAACGGCAAGTCGTCGTCTATCTAGAACCCCGGACCCGCGACCTTGAGGCATGGCGAAACTCGCCGGTGATCGTCGACTTTGGCGGCACCAATGAGACCTGGGCGATACCACCGGTGGCCAATACCGGGCTAAAGCTTGGGGCCGGGGTACATCGTCGTGGCGGCGATCCTTCGGCGCCGCGGACGCTGGAGGCGAATGAGGCTACTCAGGTGCTTACCTATTTTCAATCACACCTAAGAAACCTAGAACGGTACCGTATCGTAGAGGGCCGAGTGTGCTATTACGGCTGCAGTAATGATGAGCGTTTTGTCGTCAACACAACAAAACGAGCCGTTGCTATTACCGGCTGTTCTGGACACATGTTCAAGTTTGGTGCGCTTTTTGGCCTAGAACTGGCCGAGTTCTTGACGGGTGCAGGCGACGCCGATGCGTTTGTGCGTTGGATGCAGGGCAAGGCTATGGATGGCTGATCCGATTAGTAGATATTAAACGGGAAGTACTTGTAATTTATTTTCTGGTAGGTCCCATCGGCCAAGATCTGTGCTAGTGCCTTGTTAAATCGATCGCGCAGATCAGTATCTTCCTTGCGTACCGCGATGCCGATACCATCGCCGTACCATTTTGGATCGCTAATGGGCTGCCCCACAAGCTCGAAGTCTGGGGCATCTCGCTTTACCCATTCCAGCAAGACTAGGGTATCGGCCAAGGCCGCATCCAGACGCCCACTAAAGAGATCAAGATTGACGTGTTCTTGAGTATCATAAATCTTGACCGTTGCAACGTCTTGGAAGTTATCCAACAAATACTCTTGATGCGTGGTCGACCGTTGCGTGCCAATAACCTTTCCCCTCAAACCTTCCCTCGAAATCTCTACCGCTGATCCTTTTTTGGCCACAAAGTGGCCCCCCGTCTGATAGTACTTGTCTGTAAAGTCAACAATCAGCTTGCGCTGCTCAGTGATCGACATACTGGCGATAATGGCATCGTACTTCTTGCGTAGCAGCCCAGGGATAATACTGTTCCAGGCGGAGGTCACGAATTTACATTCGACTTGCATCGCCTCACACAGGGCGTTCGCGATATCGATGTCGAAACCTTTGAGTTCGCCGCCCTCGTCCGTGTAGTTGAACGGCGGGTAAGCACCTTCGGTACCGATTCGGACTTCTATTCTTTCTGCCGGTTCTGCATCTCTACCGGGAACGACACCGACTACTACGGCCACGAATGTCGCCAATACGATCGCTCGAATGTTCATGTCACCACTCTCGTGTTCGTCATGCCCCATACATCGCTATTGTTGACGCGGGTGCAGGTGTGCATGCCAGCGTTTCTCCCACAGCTTGAAGCCCCATACGATTAGAAAAGTAAGCGCCATGTAGAATAAAGCAGCAGCGATAAATGCCTCGTATGGGCTGTAGAAGCGTGAATTGATGAGCCGCGCGACACCAGTGATGTCGAGAATGGTAATCACGCTGGCGATGGCGCTACCATGCAACATGAAGATCACCTCGTTGCTGTACGCAGGCAGCGCCCGGCGAAACGCGCTCGGCAGGATTATACGTCGCAACATCATCGACCTTGACATGCCGCAGGCCTTGGCCGCCTCGACCTCGCCATGGAAGGTCGCTTCGATTGCACCCCGCAAGATTTCGGCCGTGTAGGCCGCCGTATTGAGGGCAAAAGCAATTAGCGCACAAACGTACGCTTCCTTTAGATAAGGCCACAAAAAACTTTCGCGTACGGCAGCAAATTGACCAAACCCATAATAGATCACGTACAATTGCACTAGCAGCGGTGTCCCGCGGAAAACATATATGAAAAGCCAGACCGGCCCCCAAATGAACGGGTTGCGGGATGTCCTCATAAGGGCCAGCGGTACCGCGATCATCAGACCCAGAACCAGCGCCGTGACGACCAGCTCGACCGTGATGACCAAGCCGTTAAGGTACAATCCGATATTGTCACTGATAATCGAGAAATCCATAGTTCAAGCCCGCCTAACGCCGGCACTGTAATGACGGTCAGCCCACTGCAACAAAATAATAGAAACGGTAGTGAGCACGAGATAAACGACCCCGACTGTAAGGTAGAAAGTGAATGGTAGTCGGGTTGCGCCGGCGGCAAGTGCCGCCTTGCGCAGCACATCGTCAAGGCCGATGATGGACACCAACGCCGTGGCTTTGAGCAGGACCAGCCAGTTATTGCCGAAACCGGGTAGCGCAAAGCGGATCATCTGCGGTAACAGGATTCGATGGAACACTTGCCATTTATTCATCCCGTAAGCGGCCCCCGCTTCGAGTTGGCCACTATGGACGGCGAGGATGGCGCCACGGAACGTCTCGGCCATGTAAGCGCCATAGATGAACCCAATTGTCGCTACGCCCGCCGTGAACGGATCGATGTCGATATACTCTTCATAGCCGATCACCTCGGCCGCCAGATAATTAATTACCAGCTGTCCGCCGAAGAAAAGCAGGAGCATCAACACGAGCTCGGGGATGCCGCGAACAACGGTTGTGTAACCGCCGGCGATGCCACGACCGATGGGCGATTTGGACAGCTTGGCCAACGCAGCAACCATACCGAGAACGATCGCGATCGCCAGTGAGGCGAGCGCCAGCTGGACCGTCAGCCAACTGCCTTCCAGGATGCTCGGGCCATAGCCGTGAAGGTCGAACACGCGGAAAGCTCCTATGTTAGCGTTCTTGTATTGAGCCCGCGTCTACAAATATCCATTTGCCACGGCGGCGACAGCCGACACGGGAACCGCCGATGGCATCCATGGTACCAGAGTATGTAGTGCAGGTCTCGATGGATGAAAGCAACAACCCCCTTGCGAGACGATGCTAGTGGGTCGCAGTCAGCGTAACTAGATGGGACTATGCGTCGCGTGGGTGTAAGTGTGCATGCCAACGCTTCTCCCATAGTTTGAAGCCCCATACGATGAGGAAAGTCAGGCACAAGTAAAAGAAAGCTGCCGTGACGAATGACTCGAACGGTACGAAGTAGCGCGAGTTGACAATGCGAGCCGCACCGAACAAGTCGACAATAGTGATAATGCCGGCAAGCGCAGTACCGTGGAGCATGAAGATGACTTCGTTACCATAGGCAGGCAGGGCGCGACGAAAGGCACTTGGCAGAATGATGCGCCGATAGATCAGGCCTTTTGACATACCGCAGGATCGGGCCGCATCTAACTCACCAAAATCGGTCTGTTTCATGGCGCCGCGTAGGATTTCCGCCGTATAGCCAGCCGTGTTCAGTGAAAAAGCAATTAGTGCACACCAGTATGCTTCTTTAAAGACTGGCCACAGAAAACTTTCCCGTATCGCCTCGAACTGTGCCATGCCGTAGTACAGAATAAACATCTGCACCAGTAGCGGCGTCCCAGTGAAAAAGTAGATAAAGGCCTTGGGCCAGCTCGCGATCAGGGGATTTCTGGAGGTTGCCCACATCGCAATCGGGACGGCTAGTACCAGACCACATGCAAGCGCTAGGACAAGCAGCTGAATGGTTACCCACAGACCTTTGAAGTACAGCGGTATATTGTCAGTAATGGCCGCTAAGTCCATAGTTCAAGCCCTTCGTACGCCGACGCTGTAGCGCCTGTCCGCCCACCTCAGACCGACTTTTGATACGGCGGTGATAATCAAATAAAGCACGGCGACAACGAAAAAAAAGGTGAACGGCTGTCTTGTCGTGCCACCCGCCTGGCTAGCATTGAAGACCATATCTTGCAAACCGATCACCGATACTAGGGCGGTCTCCTTGGTTAGCACCAACCAGTTATTGCCGAAACTGGGCAGCGCGTGCCGCACCATCTGTGGCAGGGTGATCCGAAAGAATACCTGGGCCGCAGTCATACCAAACGTATAGCCGGCCTCGATTTCGCCGCGTGGCACGGCTAGAATGCCGCCGCGGAAACTCTCAGTCATGTAGGCGCCGAAGATAAAGCCCAAGGTGGCACTGCCGGCGATGAACTCACTGATCTCAATATAGTCCCAGCCCAAGAGGTCACCGATGTTGTTTACTAACAGCTGTCCGCCGAAAAAGATAATGAACATCAAGACAATGCCAGGGACACCGCGGATGAGTGTGGTGTAAGTGCCGGCGACTGCCTTTGCGATGCGGGAGTTGGAAAGCTTAGCGACAGCGCCAATCATGCCGAGCACGATCGCGATGGCGAGTGACGCTAACGCCAGTTCAACGGTCACCACCATGCCTTTGAGAATGAACGGATAGAGATATCCGTCGAGGACGCCGCCCAGCGTCTTAATAAGGATACGATCGAGAACTGCAGCTAGCTCAGTCATGGACCGTAGCTTAACGGTGAATAAACAACGCCACTGTCCGATGAGTCAGACAGTGGCGTCGGTCTATATGGCATCTATGACAAATCAGTTGCCGTAGACGTCGAAGGCAAAGTACTTGGCGTTAATCTTCTTGTAAGTGCCATCGGCACGGATACCGGCGATGGCTTTGTTAAACATCTCGACCAGATCCGTGTCCCGCTTGCGGATGGCAATGCCGACGCCGTCACCGAAATATTTGGGATCAGTGTAACCGGGGCCCGCGAGCTCCCAATCCTTGCCCTTGTCCGTCGCGATAAAGCCGTCCGTCATAGCCACTGAATCCGCCAACAACAGGTCAAGGCGGCCAGCCACCGCATCCAGGTATGCTTCGTCCTGCGTGGCGTAACGCTTGATAGCCACAGAATCGCCAAACTCCGCTGAGATAAAGTTGTCGTGTGTAGTCGCACGCTGCACACCAACCGTCTTGCCCTTAAGCCCTGCCTTGCTGATTTCAATACCAGAATCCTTCTTACGTGCAAACTTTGCTGGCGTGTTGTAATACTTGTCGCTAAATGCCACCTTCTTTTTACGCTCCTCGGTGATCGACATCGATGCAATGATCGCGTCGTACTTACGCGCCAGCAAGGCCGGAATAATGCCGTCCCAGTCCTGCTGTACCATGGTGCACTTGACGCCCATTTGCTTACACAGCGCTTTAGCAATCTCGATATCGAAACCCACGAGCTCGCCGGCAGGGGTCACGGAGCTAAAAGGTGGATACGCGCCCTCGACGCCGATGCGAACGGTTTTCCATTCTTTCGCGTTAGCGGCGCTGGACATTAATGCGAGCGCACTTGCGGCAATAATCGTCGTCACAATCCTCTTCATGTCATCCTCCTATTGAAATTCACGGTCTAGTTAACGCTGTTCCCATTCTGAATAACTCCCATCCAATTCATGCCTAAACAACCCTGGGAGTCAGGGCTTGCAAAAAACCGGTCACTTTAGGCTTCCTGATAGAAACTGCCGGAAACGCTCCGATTTCGGCTGCTTGAATATCTGATCCGGGGGGCCATCCTCCTCCACCAGGCCCTGGTGCAAGAACATGACCCGCGATGAAACGTCACGGGCAAAGCCCATTTCATGGGTGACCACTAGCATGGTGCGCCCTTCGTCCGCCAAGGTTCGCATTACCCTAAGCACCTCGCCAACAAGCTCCGGATCCAATGCCGAGGTGGGCTCGTCGAACAGGATCACTTCCGGTTCCATCGCCAGGCCCCGGGCGATGGCTGCGCGCTGCTGCTGTCCGCCCGATAAATGCGCGGGATAATAGTCCTTGCGATCATAAAGACCCACCTTGTGCAACACGGCCTCGGCGCGCTCCAGGGCTTGCTTCTTGGGGATCTTCAGCACGTGAATCGGGGCTTCGGTCACGTTTTGCAGCACAGTCATATGAGACCACAGGTTAAACTGCTGGAACACCATGGCCAACTTCGAGCGTATCCGGTCCACCTGCTTCTGGTCCTCGGGCACCCGCTCACCGGGACGCTTTTCGCGCATCTTGATAAGCTCTCCATGCACAAAGACCTTGCCCGACGTCGGCGTCTCCAGCAGGTTGATACACCGCAACAGGGTACTTTTGCCGGAACCACTACTCCCGAGGATGGAGACCACATCTTGCTCGTTTGCCTGAAGCGAGATGCCCTTCAAGACCTGCAATGCACCAAAGCTCTTATGTAGGTCTTCGACAACAATCGCCGATTCGGCCATGAATGGGTCTCAATTACAATGCGTTGTCGGCACACCTTAAACGGAATTTCGTCGGGAGGCAACGACCACCAGGCCCGATACGGTGATGGTCGATCAATAGTACCACGCCTTGCCGTAGCACTGCTCGCGATTCGCTAGCGGCTGGTACCGGTCAGGGCCGTTGCACGTCGTCTGTCCTACTGTGTATGGTACGCCGATGCACCTGAGGAGGAACGGCATATGGCTGACCCCAAACACCTTCGCTTCGATACGCTAAGCCTACACGCGGGCCAGCAACCCGATCCTGCGACCGGGGCGCGGGCGGCGCCAATCTACCAGACGGCATCGTATGTTTTTCGGGATGCCGATTTCGCGGTCGGGCTTTTCAATATCGAACGCGCCGGACATGTTTATTCAAGGATCTCTAACCCAACCACCGCCGTGGCCGAGGAGCGAATCTCGGCGTTGGAGGACGGCGTCGGTGCAATCTGCACCGCCAGCGGTCAAGCCGCGATGCATCTTGCCATCGCGACTATCTTGGGTGCCGGCGACCATATCGTGGCATCGCGCTCACTTTATGGCGGTTCACACAATTTACTTGCGTATACATTGCCGCGTTTCGGCATCGAAACAACTTTCGTCGATCCGCGCGATCTGGACGCCTTTAAGGACGCCATTCGTCCACAAACCAGGCTCCTTTTTGGTGAAACGCTAGGAAACCCTGGCCTCGAGGTGCTCGATATCCCATCGGTGTCTGAAATTGCCCATGATGCGGGCGTCCCGTTGTTAATCGATTCGACCTTTACCACGCCATATCTGTGTCGCCCATTTGATATGGGTGCGGATCTTATCTTTCACTCGGCCACTAAATTCCTAAGTGGTCATGGCGTAATCATCGGTGGCACGGTCGTCGATGGTGGACGTTTTGACTGGGAGATTTCCGGCAAATTTCCAACATTGACCGAACCCTATGACGGCTTCCATAACCTCAAGTTTGTCGAAGAATTCGGGCCGGCTGCCTTTATCACACGTGCGCGCAAAGAGGGTATACGTGATTTTGGTGCGTGCATGAGTCCGACCACGGCGTTTTACCTTTTGCAGGGACTGGAAACCTTGTCGCTGCGCATGCAACGACATGTCGAAAATACACGGAAGGTAGTCAACTATCTCAGCTCAGCCAAGGCAGTCGACTGGGTGACTTATCCCGAGTTACCTGATCATCCCGATCACGAGCTCGCTAAGAAACTACTGCCACGTGGCTGCGGTGCAGTTTTTAGTTTCGGTATCAAAGGCGATCGCGCTGCCGGCCAAAAATTCATCGAGAGCCTACGGATCTTCTCGCATCTTGCCAATGTCGGTGACGCCAAATCGTTAGCGATCCATCCGGCCAGCACTACACATCATCGCATGGACGCGGTAGCGTTAGAGGCAGCGGGCATTTCTGAAGGGCTCATCCGACTCTCTATCGGGCTCGAAGACCCTGATGACTTGATCGAAGATTTGGGTCGGGCGCTGTACGTTTCGCAGAAAGGTTAGAACAATTATGGAATCGAAAATAGATGAGAAGACAGCGTTTGCCACGACGCTAGGTCGCGAGCTCGATCCAGCGAAACTGTCGGCTATCTTCATTCACGGGGCCGGACTCGACCATACGGTTTGGACGTTGCCAATGCGCTACTTCGCGCGACACGGTCGTAACGTACTCGCGGTTGATTTGCCCGGTCACGGCCGTTCACAAGGCCCGCCGCTCGAAAGTATCGAAGATATGGCAGACTGGGTAGCACACGTGCTCGTTGCGGCCGGTGTTGAACAGGCCGCCATCATTGGCCATAGCATGGGATCACTCGTTGCGTTCGAAACCGTAGTGCGGCACCCCGAATGTGCACGCGCACTAGCGCTACTCGGTATATCTGCCCCCATGCCTGTGCATGATCGACTGCTGGAGGCGGCAAAGGCCGATGACCACGCGGCGGTCGACATGCTAACGATATGGGGCCATAGCCATGTTGGACAAGTTGGCGGTGTCGGTACGCCAGGCATATGGATGACGGGTGGCAATATGAAACTGTTGCAGCGCGCTGGCGCTGGCGTCATTCACGCGGATCTTAAGGCATGTAACGACTACGGTGACGGCTCGGAACGTGCGGTCCAAATAAAGTGTCCGACCCTGGTGATTGTCGGCAATCGTGATGTCATGACACCGTCACGGATCGGTAAACATATTGGTGGATTGATCCCTGAGGCCGAGGTTGTTGTGTTAAATAATTGCGGCCACGCCATGTTAACCGAACGGCCCAACGAAGTACTTGATGCGTTGATTAAGATAGTCTGAAATAGTCTCGCCAACCGACGCGACTTTCGCTTCGGTCAAGCAGCGCGCGAGACGCTCAGAATTCTTACTTGTTGTTGTTTCCCTCGCAGTTCCATTGTGCCGAGTTCTTCGGTGAGTATGTCTGACGATAGACTCATCCGGCTGAGTAGTTCACCCGAGACCAGAAATGCCCGTTTCAGCTGCTTGCACATCTGCTCCAAACGGGCTGCGGTGTTAATAGTATCGCCGAAATAGACAATCTCACGCTTATCATCACCCACTTCGCTGGCGACGACTGATCCCCCGTGCATACCGATACGGCATTCAGGAATCACGCCGAATTCAGCATGATATGTTGGCGCCCGAGCGGCAATAAGGTCCTGGATGGCAAACACACAGCGCACACAACGTGCTCCCCTAATCGCTTCTTTTAACGGCCAAGTAACCACGATCTCGTCGCCGATGTATCGGTGAGTTTCGCCCCCATATTCGCTGATTGGTTGCGCGATATCGAAAAAGAATCGTCCGATCAACGATTGTACGCATATGTCGCCCAGTTTCTCCGACAACATCGTCGAATGCGCAAGATCCAAGAACAAGAAGACGCGTTCCTCGCGTAGTGGTCGGTGATAACGCCCGAGCAAGAAGTTGAATAGGACACGGCTGCCAACCAAGCTGCGTATGCGGCCAAAGAAATTCAGCAAGAATGCCACCGCTAGGGAGAAGGCTATATCTTGCCACAATGTGCTGCCGGTCCACGCCTTGGGGTAGAGACCCTCCGACATTCCATAGAGATGTGGTGTGACCTGTAGACCGATGGCGATGATCAGCATCCACAAAACTGTCATGATGCCGATGAAGTACGCAAGCTTCATGCGACGCAGAGGCTCGCCGATCCGACGTTGAACAATGAAGAGCTCGAGGGCGCTGACGCCAGAGCCGATAAGAAAGCCAACTGTGGCCCCAAGTTTCGGCTGTCCGCCGAGCATGGCAGAATACGAGGCGCCAATGGCGGCGCCGGCCATGGCCGTGCCGATACAGATTCGTAGGGCCGAGGCGGTCCTTTGCGAGATGGGCATAGACTCAAAACCCCGGACGATGCCTGGTAAACCTAATTATCGATCTTCGAACCAAGGCCCGATTGTATGGCCTTCCGGTAAGCCACCAACGCGATCGCCGTATCTTGTACGCCGGTGCCGGTAAGATCACAGACAGTAATATCTTCGGGTGAACGTCGGCCTGCTATCCGCCCCGACGTCAGTTCGCCTAACTCATAGATTTCCGATTCTTCAGAAATGATGCCGGTACCGAGGCCGTGCTGTAACTCACCCATGGAAAAGCATTGCGCTTTTCTATCACAAGCCAACACGTCGACAGATCCCAGGACATCGGCTGCCAACTCCTGCTTACCGGCGAGGTCGGACCCCATGGCGGTAATATGAAGGCCGGGGTGAAGCCATTCGGCCTCGATCAGTGCCTCTCGCGATGGCGTAGTGCTAACGACTATTTGACTCTCACGCACCAGCTGTTCTACGTTCTCGACCGCCGTAACATCGATGCCTAGGGCGCTGCGCATTTCATCGATATACGCACTCGTGCGTTCCGACGTACGCCCAATAACGAGAAGCCGCTGAAAATCGCGTACTAGCTTCAGGCTCTTGATCTGATAGCGCGCCTGCGCGCCGGTCCCGATTACGCCTACCGTATCGACAACTTCAGGTGCCAAGAACTTAGCAGCTACGGCACCTGCCAGTCCCGTACGCACATCCGTTAAGTACCCGTTATCGAGTAGTAGCGCTTGACAAAACCCGGTCTTGGCGCTCAGCAATACCATCATGGCACTAGAACTAGGTAGCCCCAGCTGGTGGTTATTAAAAAAACCAGAGCCCATTTTCACTGCGAAGCTGTCGAGACCTTTGACAAAGGCGCTCTTGATATCTACATCACCATTATTCTCGGCCATCTCTATATGCATGACGGGTGGCATAATCACTTTATCGTCGGCCAACCAAGTAAAGGCCTGTTGCACCGCCTCGAGTGCTTCCTGATCGATGCCAATGCATTGGCGCAGTTCAGTTTCGGTCAGCACTAACACCGACATACGCGCTCCCTAGTCAAACGTATATTTGCCGTTAATGATACGAGTAAACTGCTCCATGTCGATGTTGCCTCCACTGATAACGCAGACAATGTTGCCACGTACGTTAGGCACAAGATCGTGCAGCAGCGCAGCTACACCAACACTGCCCCCACCCTCCGCGATGACTCGATCGGAGCGATATAAGTACGCCATTGCGGCTGCAATCTGTTGTTCAGTGACAAGTATTATGTCATCGACGTACTGTTGCACGAGCGCAAATGTGTAGCGGTTATCGAGCCCAATCCCACCACCTAGACTATCTGCCAACGTCTTTTGCTCTTCGACCAGTACAGGCTTACCGGCCTTGATACTATGGAACATGGCCGGACCGCGTTCCATCGAAACGCCAATGACGCGAGTCTGCGGTGACGCAGCCTTTAGGGCAATAGCGATACCCGATATCAACCCGCCGCCAGACAATCCGACCAACAGGCAATCGATATCCGGCAAGTCTTCCAGCAGTTCAACCCCGATTACACCCTGTCCCGCGATGATATGGGGATGGTCGAACGGATGGACCGCGATCATGTTTTCTTCTTGAGTGAGTCGCTTGGCCTCCTCTTCCGCGTCGTCTTGTGCGTGGCCAACAATACGCACATCAGCGCCGGCATCACGGATCGCTGCCAGTTTGTTCTGTGGCACGAGACTAGACATGCAGACAGTCGTGCGAATACCCAAGGTACGGGCCGCGTGCGCCACTGCCCGTCCATGATTGCCGGTCGATACCGCCACTACCCCCCGCCCCCGTTCATCGGCATTAAGACGGACAAGTCGATTCGTGGCCCCGCGAATCTTGAACGAACCGGTTTGTTGTAGGGTTTCTAACTTCAGAAATACCGATGCGCCAATACGGTGTGACAGATCGGGCGATGGTACCAGTGGCGTAACACGCACCGACGGTAAAATCGTGCGGCGCGCACGGTAGATATCTCGTAGCGTTACAGCCAGTTGCGACGTCACGCCGGCTTTAGTTGGCCTTTATTCATCGGTGATCGTATTCCCGGTTCCCTGGGTCGTGCCAACCCCTATGAGTAATCGTAGTCAGTGGCAATGAGCGCTAAACAATCGCCGGCTTGAATTAACCCTGGTACGTGTCGGTGCACTATCATGCCACTGCGTCGGGCCTTGTATAAGCTAGGGGCCCTCTCTGGGGTTTCATAGAAATGAATTCGCCCAATCGGCGTGCCTGCTGCCACTTCACGCCCAAGATCCACCAATATCTCATAAAGCCCGTTATCGTTTGCAACCACCAAGCAATCTTCATCCGGTGTATGCATCAAACGTGTTGCTGGCAGACCACGTGCCTGCGGGGTTATCACCGTTTCATCAATCAGCCCGAAATGGCACAGTATATTTCGGATTCCGCTGTCGGCAATGCCCACGGTATCGGTAGTCACCGTGCCACCACCACCGAGTTCGGTTGAAATAAATACTTTACCCATGTCTTCAACCGCGGTGTCGAGCATACCCTCGCTATCGAGTTCCTGTAGCACCAAACCAAATGGCGCGCCAAATGCGAGTAATGCTGCCATCGTATGATCCATTAACGCCTTATCTTCAAGCTGATGCATCACCGCGCACGGAACTAAGCTCATGGTCTTGCCGCCGGCATGGATATCTACGACAACGTCCGCGTGCGGAAGTATTGTTGTATAAACGTAATCGGCGATCATTTGTGTCACGGTACCTTCTCGGACACCCGGAAAGACACGGTTCATATTGAGGCCATCTATCGGCGACAGCCGTGTGCCGGCACGTACCGCCGGCAAATTGAGGGCCGGCATTATGATCACCCGTCCCGTTATCTGCGATGCCTCTAGCGATCGAGCCAACTTGAGTAGAGCTATCGGCCCTTCGTATTCGTCGCCATGGTTACCCCCGGTGAAAAAGACGGTGGGCCCGTCTCCGTTCTTTGCCACTACAATCGGTACACGTACCGATCCCCAGGCTGAATCGTTTCGTGAATGGGGAACACTGAGATAACCAAACTGCTTACCATCGGCAGTAAGGTCGACATCACTCGTTACACGTGACGGTTTGTCTCTCTTGGAGCCCATATCATTCTTATCCTTTTGTTTCTGACTCGGTAGGAATGATCTATAGCCCTGATTCGGATTCATAACATTCGTCGGCGTCTGATTCTGTTGCAATCGGTGGGTATTGTCGAGAATCTGCCAGCGTCCCGGCCTGGTCGCTATATACGCACCATCGTTACTCGCGGTAAATTTAACTCGTGTCGTTAATGTTTAGGAAACTGAGGCGATGAACAAGCAAAGCGAACACTTTACAATTCCAGCGCGTAGTGGCAAGGCGGTTAGGCTCAACAAGGGGCAATCTGTCAAGATCATTAACACCTACGGTAGCCAGGTTGTGGATACTTGGGCATTCAACGCCGAAGATCTCACAGAATACATGTCTATGGAGCACCTGCGGGCTTGTTTGGAGCGCATATTTCCACATGCCGGCGATCCCATGGTGACTAATCGGCGCCGCCCAATCTTGACCTTTATACAAGACACGTCGCCAGGCATACATGACACCCTCATGGCCGCCTGCGACGACTACCGTTATAGGTTGCTCAATTGCACGGAATACCACGATAACTGCACCGATAACCTCTATGCCAGCATGGAACAGCTTGGTCAAAGACCAGCCGAATGTCCGAGCCCACTGAATCTGTGGATGAACATCCCAGTAGGTGAAAATGGTGCCACCCAGTGGGGCGTGCCAGCGTCAAAACCGGGCGACTATGTCGTATTTCGCGCAGAAACGAACTGTATCGTCGCCATGTCGGCCTGCCCGCAGGACATCCTGCCGATAAATGGCAAGGCGCGCGCACCCACAGCCGCGCATTACCAAGTTCTCGGCTAGCGCCGACCTGCCATGGCCCCGCCCGCAAAGGATCTAAGTGCTTGAAAAGCATAAGCAAATGAGGCGGCACAGCCGCAGGTTCATAGCCGATAAATACCCATTTCGTTGACTCTCGCCAACCGAATGTGTTACAGCTGCGTTACATCTAAACGACAGGAGGATGTGTAAATGAGAAGTATTGTAAAACTAATCACTCTAGGGCTGGCAGCTGCGTTTGCAACTGCTGTCAGTGCGGACGTAACCGTCACGTCCTGGGGTGGTGCCTATAGCAATAGCCAGCAGAAGGCCTATGGCGAACCGTTTCAAAAGAAAACGGGCATCAAGATTAATTGGGAAAACTACAATGGTGGTTTGGCTGAGGTCCGTGCCCAAGTTGAATCCAAGAACGTACAGTGGGACATCGTCGACGTGCTTCCACACGAAGCCATCGTCGGATGCGATGAAGGTCTGTTTCATGAGCTTCCCATCGATGAATTCGTACCCGCCCCTGATGGCAAATCGATGCGCGATGACATGGTGGTTCCCTTGCCCAACGACTGTGCGGTACCGCAGATCTTTTGGAGCTACGCGGCCTTCTATGACAAGACCAGGTTCCCCGGCAAGAAACCAAAGACGATTAAAGACTTCTTTGACGTCAAGAAGTTTCCGGGCAAACGCGGCATCAACTCCTGGGCCAATGCGAATATCGAAATGGCGCTAATGGCTGATGGGGTAAAGCCCAAGGATGTCTATAAGGTCGCGGGCACGAAAGAAGGCCTTGACCGTGCGTTCAAAAAGTTGGATACCATCAAGGACCATGTTGTGTTCTGGTCGGCCGGTTCACAGCCACTCGAGTTGGTCAAGAGTGGTGAAGTGGTGATGGCCACCGCGTATAACGGCCGTAGTGGCGCCGCCATCCTCACC